>Ga0209390_10006102_pt1 | contig 16404 bp, 5 predicted proteins | sample BON01_FD_187212 | JGI IMG/M metagenome (GOLD analysis project Ga0209390, IMG submission 187212) | Freshwater microbial communities from Lake Bonney liftoff mats and glacier meltwater in Antarctica - BON-01 (SPAdes) (version 2) | ecosystem: Environmental > Aquatic > Freshwater > Ice > Glacier... | reverse complement strand
GCAAGACCCTCACGCTCAAGCAGTGCCACGAGATGAACATCCAGCGCTGCTACGCTTGCCAAGGATACGGCCACGTCTCGCGCGACTGTGCCAACCGCGCAGGTGTCAAGATCAACATCGAGACAGGCGTCTCCCTCCTCGGCGACGTGCAGCGAGCCGCCTCCGGCCGTTCTGCTGCCCGCCCTCGCGCTGCTGACGGAAGCGCTGCTCGCTCCGACCACGGGGGCGACTCCGACGACGAGGCGCACTTCGTCGCTGACGACTACGAGTCCGACTTTGGCGGCTCCGTCTTCGTGAGCGACGCGTTCGCCTGCGGCGTCTGCAAGACGCCGCCGCCCGCCGCCGTCGCCGCCCCGCGCGTCACTAGCCGTGGCTTCCTCGCGCACATCAAGCAGTGCCTCGAGGGCGCCTTCGAATAGGATGGCCGCAGCGCCGCCGAGTTGGCACCGGCACCGCGAGCGACTCCTCATCCTGCCATACCGCCCCTTGCAGCTGGCCGCGCGGGGGGCATCGCCAGGCCTAGCGAGCCCGTCGTCGACTGTTTCATCACCACCGCCAACGGCGGCTCGTGGATCATCGACTGCGGCTCGACCAAGCACATCGTGCCCAACATGTTGGACCTCGATTTCGTCACCGACGCCGACCCGGTCGTCTCGGTGCGCGTCGCCAGTCAACATCTACCAGTTGTTGCTATAGGCGTCGCCACCGTCCTCGTTGAGGCGCTGCGCGTCACCTTCTCGGGCGGCGTGCACCGGTCGGCGAAGGTGCGCGTGCCGATGCGGCTCTCCAACGTGTACGTCGTCCCGGGCATCGCCTCGGGCCTCTTCTCGTGTCGCTGGGGCTTCGACCGTGACAACATCGGCACGAGCTTGGACGCCGACCTCTGCCTCACGCTGCCGACGGGCGAGGTCGTCCCCTTCGTCGAGCGTGGCATCCACTACGCCATCGACACTTTGCCCTTTGACGAGGCGACGCGTCGTGGGGGCGCCAGCCGCGCAACTTCTTCGGCTTCGCCATTATGTTCTTCGGCACGGCAGTCTCGGCAGACTACGTTCCTACGCCACCGCGCCGTTCTTCTCGGATCGACCCGGCACTAGCTACGGCTTGCTGAGGCTATCTATGTTAATAGTCTATATATATTTTATTTTGTATTGCCACTGCCAAGCCAGACTTTGCGGTGCTCTTCTCGGGACCTCCCCACACACAGTGTCCAGCGACTTCTCGCTGTGGGGGCGTGTCTGTGTGTTTTTTGTGTGGGTCCCTCTGCGGCCTCTGTGTTGTGCCGCTTTTGGACCGGCGCCCGCAGTTGGCCGCCTTGCCAGCCGTTGGACGCCTTGTCAGCCATTGGCCGCCTTCTTTCTGTCTGCGACATTCATTCTCTGCATGTCGTCCACTGCCTCCGCTGCGGTGCTCTCGCACAGGGTTAACCCGTTGGTGTGTTCCACAGCAAGGCTTATTAGAAAGCTGCTGTGTTTTCGAATTACGTAATTAATTACGAAAAAAAATTCACGTGAACGGAAAATCAACCAAGTTTGCGGAGTCAATACGTCGCAACTGCGATTTACGTGGTAGACTATGCACCGGCGAGAGCAGCTGAGCGCGCTGTCTCGCGAAGACCTGATCGACCTCCTCTGCTCAGGGGACCAAACGCTCGCTGGCTCATCCGTTGGCGCCGGTGTGCTGCCACCACCCTTGAACTCTAGCACCGCGCCGCCGCCTGCAGCGTCGACAGACGAGGCCGCGGTTGACGATCCGGATTTGGAGCCGCGGCGCAAGAAGCGCGGCGGCGACCGACCGTTCGTCATGAGCCGCTACGGCCAGCGCTGGGTTGCGCTGCGGCTGGCATACGTGGGCACTCGCTTCTGCGGCATGCAGTACGCCGATGAGCAGGGCGTGGAGACGGTCGAAGGCGCTCTCTTCGTCGCGTTGATCAAGACGAGGCTGATCACCAACAAGGATGAGTGTGGCTTCTCGCGCGGCGGACGGACCGACAGGGGCGTTTCTGCGCTGGGGCAGGTGGTGGCCTTGCGGCTGCGCTCGTCAGTGGTTCCTCCTTCGCCGGCCGACGGCGGAGGCGGGGCCAGCGATGCGGTCATCGCCAAAGGCTCAGGCGATATGGAGGCGTCTGCTGCGGCTGACGAAGCGCTGGCTGCGGCTGCCGACCCAAACGACCCCACCGGAGCTGATACTCTGCTGCCACTGACGGCGGGCGAGATGGACTATGTGCGAGTCATCAACGCCGCGCTGCCCTCGGACGTGCGCGTCATATCGTGGGCGGCCGTGCCTCCCAACTGGTCGTCTCGGTTCGCCGCAAAGTCGCGCACCTACCACTACTTTTTTACGAGAGGGTCGCTGCGGGTCGACGCGATGCGCGAGGGCGCGCGGCGGCTCACGGGCGCGCACGACTACCGCAACTTCTGCAAGGTGGACCCGAACAACAAGTCGTTCGAACGCACCGTCCACAGCTTCGAGGTACGTCCCGTGGACGGGTTGCGGCTGCGGGATGGCGACGGGGCGGGGCCGCCTGGCGGCGAGTCCCCCTTTGCGCCATGGGTCTTTGTCATCCGCGGCTCGGCGTTTCTGTGGCACCAGGTGCGCTGCATGGTGGCGACGCTCTTCCTCATCGGCCTGGGCAAGGAAGAGCCCGCGCTGATCGACGCACTGCTCGACCTGGAGCGCCACCCGGCGCGCCCTACCTACGACATGGCGCCCGACGCGCCACTGCTCCTCCACTCGATCGGCTACCCGCACCTGCGCTGGCAGCCGCACCAGGAAGAGTCGCTCGGCTCGCTCGCCGCCCATTGGGCCAGGGAGACGGACGTGGCCGCGAACCGCGCCGCCATGATGCATACGATGCGCAGCTCTCTGCTCGAGGCGGGCGTCGGCGCGGGCGGCGTCGAGCTCGGCGGCGCGGCGCCGGTGGCGTGGGGGGAGCTCCTTCGGCTGAGCGGGCGGAACGCTCCGCTCGGCGACGGCCCGGCCAGGCGCGGCTGCTATACCCCCGTGCTCAAGCTGAGGGCGGCCGACAGCGTGGAGGAGCGCGCCGCGACGCATCAGGCCAAGAAGGCCAAGAAGGAGGCCAGGGACGCGGGCGGGGATGCGTGAGCTTGGAGGCGCTCCTTCGAACGGCGAGGAGGGCCAAAGCTGCCTACTCAGGCTTGCCGCTAGATAGAGACAGGCGCGACGCGCCTGACCGCGTATGTGTGGCGGGGGCGCAATGCGCATCAGCATCACAGAGAAGGAGAGCGGGCTCGTTGGTTGTCGCCGTGTGCCGTGTGTATGCTGCGTGCAGCAGCAGCAGCAAGGCGCAAGGTCCGTGTTTTTATTCGATTTTCGTTCGCCCTCGACTCTGGCGTCGGCGTCGGCGTGTGTGTCGGGCGCGTACTTTACGCATAATAACCTTGGACATGACGCATAATAACCTTGGACATGACCGTACTTACTATTTACTACGTCTTGCGGAAGGTTTTAGGTGGTAGATAGTGGACGCCGTAAGTAAGGTAGGTCGATCCCCGCGACCTTACCCTTACGCTCTGAGCTCTGAGCGCGGGCGTTCATAAAAAAACAAAAACAAAAACCCTGTATTTACACTGACACACTGAGTGCACACTGTGTATTCCCACAGCAGTGTCACTGTCACTGTCGTGTGGATGTGGATGTGTGTGAGCCAGTGTCAGTGTCAGTGTCAGTGCGTGTGGGTGTGGGTGTGGGTGAAGAGGAGCAAAACTGTTTCAAGTAGCATTGAATAATAATATTAAAATATAATATAAATTTATAAAACTAAAAAAAAATTGCTAAATCTACAAAAATGTGTCTTGTCTTCACCCGTCTTACGCGTACACATACTTCTTACTACTTAGCTATATATATTATAATAATATGATATACGATATATATTTATATATTATATATATATATATATATATATATATGATTTACGCAAAGCTCTAAGGCTTACAGCTTACAAAAATAACAGAATATAAACAAAATGTGTACGTACGATTTTCAGGCTCCCAGGCTCCTGGATCTTACGATAGTCAGCCAATTACTGCCACTGTGCCACTGTTGTGGCGGCTGCGCTGAGCGCTGCCCGAACAATGTCGCGCGTGCAAAGCACAAAGCGAGGCGTTGCGCGTTGCGAAACGCGAAGTTGTTAGGCGCGCGCGTGGTTATTCTCTCGAAATAGCCGCGGACCGCGGAGGGTGTTGTTTTCCTGCGCTCGTCTTGACCTTGCCGCATAACCAGCTTGCTGCTTGCTGCTTGCTGTTGCTGGCGCAAAAATAATCTTACATCGTCTTACTTAGTCTTGCGTATTACTCGTGCACGTACGGAACATCCAACACCAATATCAATATCCGAGGCTAATCTCGACTCGTGTGCGTGTGTGCATGTGTGCTCTGCATGTGTTTCTTAGTTATATACTATTAGTTGGAGCGTATGCCCGCGCGAAATAGACGCGAGGAGTTTTTATTTCTGCGCCCGCCTCGGACCTTGCTCCGCATAATCAGCTTGCTGACGCAAGAGAGATGATAATATTACTTCTTATATATACCTGTATATATATGTAATATAACTGTTACTTATATATTATATATCTATTATATTATAGATATTAGTATAATACTTAAACTTATATGTGATTTTTTTTATTGCTATATCTATATATATATATATGTATATACGAGCGCGAGGTGTCTTGTACGAGTATCTGTCTCTGTGCCTGAGCTCATCGTCACTCAGCTGCAGAGGAGAGGGAGAGGGGGCGGCGAGGAGGGCAGAGAGGCCCGACCGACCCCACACCCCACACAGCCTGTCACAACGCCCCCGTGCGTCACGGCTGTAAGAGAAAAGAGGGGCGGCGAACAGCGAACGGGGGGAGCTTGCCGCGGCAAGGGCCCAAGCAGCCGCGAGTCCACACTCAGACCCACACACACGTACGACCCGCGTTTCGCGTCCAGTGCGTGCGGAGATTACTTTGGTGATATTAGAGTGAGTATTATGTTTTGAGCCCTACTCATGAGTATGAGTACCCGCCCCTCATACTACTCATTGACTGAGTATTACATTTTCAGCACTAATCACTTTATGAGTACTTACTCGAGTACTTTATGTACTGTAAAAAAATCGGCCCCCCTCAATATCGCTAACTGTAACGTCTTTTTTGAGCCCAAGTTCAAGCGCGGAGCATGCCGCTGCGCGCTGCGCGGTTAACCTCTACTTCAAGAAGTACCATAAGGCGGGGCAGACCCTGGAGGATCGATGAGATCCGAGAGCTCATTATTGAGATCTGCTGCGAAGGACGAGGCACGAGGCAGAACGCAGAACAGTATATAAGCGTAAGTGTAAGTGTAGAAGTAGAAGTGCAGGGTAGAGCGTAGAGCTGAGAGAAGAGCCGCTGCGTTTCTGCTGTGCTGCTAGCTGCCCGCCTTGCCTGCCGCATCTGTGATGTGTGTGTCTTTCCCCTGGCTGGAGTTTTCTGGGCTTGTGTGTCTTGTGCTGCAAGCCGCCGAGCGGCTGTTCAAATTGTGCTTTATGTTTATGTGCGTGAGCGTGTGGCCAGGCCGCCTCTTCTCTCCCCCCTTTCGGAGGACGCGATTTATTTAGGGTCGGGGTCGGGAGACGACTTTTTGGGGGAGTATATTTTGTATAATATTATTCAATATTGTGTATATATTTAATATATATTTCGTGAAATAGAAATAGAGTGAGTACTGGTGAGTATTGGGTGTGAGTACTCTGCGAAACCAGCCAACGACAACTAATCGAGTTATTAAGAGTATGTGTGATTACTCACAGAACAGGTACTACTCATGAGGTGAGTAGTACAACATCGGTCGTACTAATCATGAGGTGAGTAGTACAAAATCGGTACAAAATCATACTCAGTACTCGAGTACTGTACTATCAGTAATCTCCGCACGCACTGTTCGCGTCCCATCCCCGTGACACAGACAAGCAACAGTACAGTACTCCAGAGCTTAAGCCCAAGCAGCCGCGAGGTGCTCGGCGCCCAGGCACACGACCCCGCGTTGTCTCTCGCGTCCCGTCCCCGTGACAGGCAACAGCAACAGCACCTGTGGTACAGTGTACAGTACGCGAATACTGTACGAGTACGACAGTGTACGAGTACTCGCGTACATACTACTTACTCTATATAATGTAGTATAAGAAGAAGAGGAGTTTTCTTTATGACAGTATCGTATACGAGTACGAGTCGAGTTACGATAGAGGCATTCGCCTAACGCTTCGACGCGAGCGTGAGCCATTTAATGCCATTTTCATTATATTGTATTTAATAATATTTGCTTGTACGAGGGTCTGTTGTAGCTGCTACGCCGCTAGCGCAAGCCGACCGACCTTTGAGTGAGCTGGTTGTACCCCACTATCTACGACTAGCGTAGCTAGGTACCGTTAGACCTACCCAGTACTCAAACGCTACCTCGCCGCGCGTCGCGGGGTCCAGCAGCAGCAGCCGGTGGTGTTCGTCTTGGCGCGCTGTGCGCCAACTCGCCAACCACCAACGACCGACCAACAACGTGCGGCGCAGTCCAGCTGGGACCGCGTAGTAGGAGCACGGCTTGGGCTTGACCTTTAAAAGATACTACATCTACATCACATACTATATCTCTATACATATAGATATATGAATATGAATATGATCAATATTTTAGCTATGTATATTGATTCATAGGCATAGGCATAGGATAATTCAATGTCATATATATATATTATATGTGTATGTGTTACTTTGTTATTATTGTTATTGCGTAGCAATCAATAAACACAATAAAGGGGGTCGTGAGGGAAATCATATAGGATTATGTATAATATTGATATTGCGCAATATTGCTGTAGGTAAAATAGGTAATTAATTAAGGGGGGCTGGGCGGGAGATACTGCATAAGAATGTGCACAATACTGCTGCCCCCTTTCCGTGTCGAGGACGTATATTTTTTGCAAACACCTCGACACCTCCACACCCACACCTCCACCTCCCAAGGCTAGTAAGAACTTCAGCCTATTAAGTACTTAATCTTAATAGTATTAATATGTATTAATAGTAATAGGCAGGGATAAAACTACTAATAACTATCAAGCAACTGTTTGGAAATAAACTAGTTTTAGCTATATTAATAACTAAGTTTTATCCTATTAATAGGCCCCCCCAAACACCCCCAAATTTGTGCCTGCGGCGCCCTTTTGCCTCGTTCTCGTTCGTCTGTGGCTGGTGGCCTATATGGAGCTGGAGATGGTGGTTCGAGGGCAAAATTTTTACTGCAGCTGCAGCCTGGGTGCTCGGGTTAAGCCGAATTGCGACGTGACGACCATCTCTATTCGCCAGCACCGCAATATGCTAGGCGAAGAGGATACGATCACTCACTAGCTACTTGGTCAATGGCACGTTTGCAGATAATGTGCGCGATATTGGGGCCATACAGAAGCGCTGGGCGAGCCTGAAGGACCTGATGTTCTTCGTCGACGAGCTGCCGAACCTGGTGGACCTGATGGAAGACTACGAGACGAATCTTCATTTATCGATGCATGATGCTCGCAAAGAATTGCTCCAAGCGTGGGAAGATTCGTACGACTGAGTAATGTGTATCCAAGAATCCAGTATCAGTATCCGTGCGATATCCACGGATTCTGGATTCTTTGTGCTGTGACAGTTACATAAGAAAGTTAATTGCATGTTGCAAATGTTGAAAAACAACTTGTTATTAATAGCCGGGCCGAGACCTATGAATAATTAACTAACAACCAGCCAAAAAACTCAACCCATCAACAACTAACCAGTTTTGAAACACGAATAGGCAGTTTTGGAAACTCGGTTGTTAATGGTTCTTCTTACTAGCCTTGCCACCTCCACAATTCGAAATTCGACCCCTAACCCCAATATTATGAGCTAATATTTAATATTAGGCAGCCTAACAAAAATATAAGAAACGACCGACCTCCGCCTGCCAAACAAAAACACCTCAAAAACACCTCAAACTGCAAACTGGGCGGGGGGGAGTGCAATAATAAGTGGTCGTATAATATTAATTGTCGGTAATATAATATAAATAATATCAATATCGTGCAATATACTATATTGATATATTGTACACAACAACCATAATTAAGGGTAAGGGAGGTGTTTGCAAACAATGTTGTTATTGCTATTGCGCTATTGCGCAAAATAAAGATAAAGAGCTCCTCAAAGCAGTGTGATGTAAACAAAGCTAGTGTGATGTAAATATGAGAATCAACATATATCCATATAATATATATATATCTATATCTATATATCTTTATTTTATCTTTTTTTATCGTCTGTATGTATCATCTTGTACGTTGACAACTTGTACGTGACATAAAAGCCGAACGAACGAAGAGCACGGAATTGATATTGATTCGGAATTGCTCCCGAGAAGAGCTGGTCAGTGGTCAGTGGCAGCACTACCATGGAGATGGACCATCATCTGGATGAGCTCGGTGCAATATGCGGCTGCTCACTCATGCTCATGCACTCATTCATGGTCGTCATACATACAGTAACATACACCGATTCCGCAACTACACATGCATGCATGGGTCGCTACTCGCTACTCACTCACTATCTATCACCTATCACCCATTTAGCGTTTACACGATATTGATATTGCCATTATTATTACGACACTATTAATATTATTGAATATTGTATATATTGTATGGCAGTTCTTGCAATACAAATACAAGAGAAAGAGACCATGTACTGTTTTTGCATGTCATTATTGGGTCTGTTTTGTATCCCTGGGTTAAGAAAGAGATGGTCGGGGGAAACACTATATATTGCACAATAGTGTGGACAGTGTGGGCGATGCAGGGGGGGAGTGGGGTGCCCAAACAAGAGGGATTTTTATTTACATTTACGAATAATAATATTGATTCTTGTACAAAGGCCTTGAACCAAACGAATATCTTGTATAACAAAGGCCAATCACCTATCTCACTCCGCCGTGCCGCGTGGCTCGCGCGCTACTCGCTCGTAGCGTCGCTAGCGCAGCTAACTAACTAACTACTAACTAACACTAACACAAGCACTCAATCAATATGCACAACATGGTCGGCGCTGATTTTGAGGTCTCTGTGTTTGGATGTTGATGTTGACCATTTTCCGTGACCGGTCGGTCGGTGGGCTTGCTTGTACTTCGGCCAGTACCAGTATGGGTACATACTTACTGGCGGGGGCCCCCCTGCTTTCCACTTTCCACCGCTGAGCCGCGAGGGTCGTAAGTCGTAAGGGAGGACTACCTACAGACACACAGTACACTAGAGCTATGAGGTGCTGCTGGCGGTGGCCATAAACCTCGGGACGGGACGACGGGACCGATGCAGACTTGGTTTTGGAATGTTTTATAAAAAACTGTTCACACTTGGTTTTGGAATGTTTTATAAAAAACTGTTCACACGCACACACGCACAGCGCTTACAAACTTGAGTAGATAGCTCTAGAGTAGCCGGAAGTCATGTGAGGGAGATAGATAGAACCTAGGTTCGCGCGGGAAAGGCAGGAACAGGAGAACCATTTTTGCCATATGGCCGACGCTAGCACGACCGTTCGCCTGGAGCCCCTGGTCCTCGTCGCCGGCGACACGTTCAAAGTGAAGGACCAGCTGAAGGCGATCGGCGGTGGCACCTGGTGCAAACCACTCGGCGGATGGGTCTTCACCGACAACAAGCGCGCCGCCATCGCCGCAGCGCTCGACGAGGCCGGCGTCTCTCACAGCAACGCGGCGCCCGGCTCGCAGGCGGCCACCCTGCAGGCGGCCTCTGAAGCTGCTGCGTCGACAGCCGCCGCTGCAGTCGAGGCGTCCAGCACGAGTGCAGCCGGCGCGGTCCTGACCGTGGCCCCGCACAAGAAGGCGCTCCTAGTCACCGGCGACACCAAACCTGTGAAGGACCTGCTGAAGGTGAGAGCTGGCCCGAACCCGCACAAACTCGCCCTCACTACCCACCCAGGCATAGTTGCCCGAGCCCGCGCACACCTGCCCGCCCGCCTCACTACCCGCCCGCCGCCAAACTACTCGCACTACTTGCGCGCGCAGTCGCTCAAGGGCAGCTGGAACAAGACCCTCGGAGGCTGGGTCTTCCCGGGATCCCAGCGCGCCGCCCTTCTCGAGGCGCTCCGGGCCGACCCGACCAACACCGTCAACGAAGCCAGTGCCAGCGCGGCGCCGCCGGCCAAGAAGCAGAAGAAGAGCGCTGAGGATGAGGACGACGACTTTGAGTAGGCGAGCTCGTGTAGGCTTTGACTGGAGCTTGGGGCGCGGCGTGCATGCCTCCCGGCTACCGGCAGTATACAGCGGGGACGTGACCGGGGCTGCACCACAGTTGTGGTTGCCGTTCATTTTTCTTCCTGGGCGGAGCCTTCCGGAACGGGGCGGGCAAGACGCACCCGGGCCGACGGCCTGTGTAATAAGACATGGTGGGGGCGACGAGCGTCGAGCATCCCGCGCACGCGATCTTGCGCTCCGGTCGCGGTGTTCTGATCTCTGAGCTCTCACTCCTAACAATGACAATTAGTCAAGAAGCACAAGAAGACGTGCTGCGATCTGCGCTGTGTGCTGTATCGTTGCCCGTCGCACGTGCGCACTGACTGTGTCTGTGTGACTGTGTCTGCAGGGTGTGTGCGACCTGCGAGTAGAGAGGACGCCAAGTCGGCTATACCTTCAGGCGCCGCGGCAGAGACGTACCACCTGAGTCGTGTGTAGAGAGTGAGAAGTGGCGGGGGATGGTATATATATATTATATATATTATATCCCAAAAGATAAACCTCACACCTCACTCCTCACCTCCGCCTCGGCCTCGCCTCCGCGCCCACCGGCCAACAACCGCTGAATGGTTGGCCTGGTTGGTTTCCGACCCCCCCTGAGCTCGCCGAGTGACCGCCTCGTCCGCCTGATCATTTTGTCTGTGCCGGGCACCCAATACCGATGAAACCCCAAAGGAGCACGTGTCACGCGTGGTCATGTGTGCCAGCGCGTCCCCCACGCCCGCCGCCCGCTTACAGCCGCAGCAGCCGTCTCCCCCCCCAAAATCTTTGCCTTTTCGCCTCTCTTTTTGCGAGCGTGCATCACACAGGGAATCTAGAATCTACGCTAACGATAGCTCGGAAACTAAAACAAAAAATATAGACCCCCTATATCTATATATATATTTTTCAAAAAATACGAAAGATTCACACACTGAAAATAATAACTCACCGGGTTTCTTCGCGGCGAGTTTTTTTTTTCGATTTTTTGAAACAAGGAACAAGGCTATGTGGCATATGGCCACTCATTACAGTTTGGAATTCTGTCAAATCTCCAATCTTCGGTTTATGACTGTGAACACAGGAAACAGGACACAGGTTTGTATATATTATATAAAAAGGGGTGCGATACGCGATACAGTACCGTATTAGAGTTACATTTTTTTTTTTTTGAGCTATATTAAAAGCTCAGTGGTGTGGTGGCACACTACGTAGTGGTAATAGTGGTGAGTAGTGTAAGTGTGTACTATTATATATAAAGACATTTTTGTTTTAACCTGTGCCGCTGTCGCGTACAAGTACAAGCTCACAACAAAAGTCAAAATTTTGAATTAACGTTTTTTAATAACATGGAAACCTAGTTTGAAATCTTTTGATCGATAGAGTTATTTTAGTAGTAGCTAGTAGTTTTTTTCTGCCTATTAATATATACCTGTTAACGTAAGTTAACGTACTGTTAACTATTAACACCCGTAACATGTTAATAACAGACAACGACAGTAACCTAGTAACAGCTCTAGCTCTAGCCCTGTCACTGTCACCCTGCCATGTACGTGCAACACAAAACCTGCCAGCACAACAACAACAACAACAACAACAATATAGCATATAGCGATAGCGATAAGAAAAGATACAAACGAGCTGATCAAAACAAGCAAATAGGAACTAGCGCAGCGCGCACGTGCTGCAGGCACGCACACCAGGTGGCAGTGGCAGTGGCAGTGGCCAGCGCCAGCGGCCAGCGGGACGGGGGGGCGATCGTTCCAGGGCCTATAGTTTAACGTTAACGTTCAAGTGTGTTACAGTTACAGGCGCCTCCTTCCTCCTTTAACACCCACTCACTTTCCCGAGGAGGTGTTCACGGTTCTCTTTAACACCTCCACCCAGCAACTGTTCAAGCAAGGAGATACTGTACGTGATTCGCTCAGATTGAAGAGTTTGAACAGTGATTTGAACAACCGTAACCGCATTTGAACATTTTTTCTCTTTCTCTGGAAACTCCAGAATTTCCAGAAATCCAGAAATTCCAGAAATTATGCTCTAGTATCTAGTAGGCTCTAGCTCTAGTTTAACAGTGTTTGAACAGTTGAACAGTTTTTACAGTCATTAATACTAGTGTTGAGACAACTGTTCAAGAAAACCTTTAACACCTCGTCTTGATGACTGTAAGCGCCGGAACTCTCGGTTTAACGTTAAACTATAGGCCCTGCATCGTCCACGCACCACGCACGGCCCACAGCCCACGCGCCACGACCGGCGAGCGACCCATCGAGAGCGCCAAACCCCTAAAATAAATGAGCAGTTTGCATGGATCATCATAAACGTAATCACATGCATACCGAGCAGTGCAGCAGTCAGCAGCGCAGGGAGGGGGGGCAGTTGCCCTGCCTCTGCCTCTGCTGCGAGGACGTAATAAGAAGAACCGGGCAGCCTGCCGCCATAATCGCTATCGCCACAGCAGAGCGCGCCGCTCGATCTACCATCTTAACCAACACAAACGACCAACCACCCCCTCCAAAATAGCTCCCAGCGCGCAGCTCTAAATGTCGATCTCTGGCTGGCCTGTCAACAGCCCTGTCTCGTCGAACTGCTTGTTGCGTGGGAACTGCAGCCCGTCTGTGGCGAGGCGCCTCGGCTCGAGCGGAAGCAGCCACCGCCACCCCACGGGTCGCCCGAAGATCTGCTCCAGGTTGAGCCTAGTTCCGACGTCGAAGCTGGCATCGTTAGGATTGAGCGCGACGCGCCCGCAGGCCGCCATGGAAAGAGCGGAGACGGCGAAGCCGCCGAGGAAGAGCAGCGAGACCAGGTCAAGGACCAAGGCGCCGGTGGCCATCCGAAACGAGAACCGAAAGGCCGCGACGCCCGCCGCGAGCGTCGAGTTGACCCCCGTCGCGTTGTCCGTCGCGTTGAGCACGGTGGCTGGGCCGGCATCGGCGCGGGCCGCGGCGGGCATCGGCATCGGCATGCCTCCCATGGCGGGGCCCAGGGGCAGAAAGGGCAGCACCATCCACGCACTCGCGCCCGGCTGATGGTAGAGGCTGTAGAGGAGGAGGACGCAGCGCACGAGCCCAAATACGCAGAGCGCGGTCGACCACGCGAGAAAGAGCAAGAAGAACTTGCGGTTGCGCAGCCCAATCGGCCGGTTGAGCCACGAGCAAAAGTGGTCGAGAAAGCAAATGTCCTCTCCAATCGCACGCACGTGGTAGGCCCGCGGAGGGAGCCGCCGGCCCGTCCACCTGCAGATGTAGTACTCCACGCCGCCGCCGACCGCAGCGTGTCGCCATTCGATCGGCGGGCTGCCCGGGTGTGTGCGCAGCGTGCGGGTAAAGCTGACCATCTGCACGGCCAGGAGACAGTAGCCGACGACGCTCGCGAGGGCCGGGAGCGACAGTCCCGCGGCTGGCATGACCACGAGCACGTAATAGTTGGCGAGGACGAGGAGCCACACGAGCAGCATGAAAATCGTTGGGCAGCACGCGAAGAAGGCTGCCGTCGCAATCCTCTGCAGATGGTTTAGCAGCACTGTTCGGCGGTCATGGATGAACTTTGGCAGCGGCGCCGTCGACAGGAATCGGAGGGCCGCGACGCCGATGACGATCTCGGCCGGCAGCTGATCCAGCAGGTCGAACGCCCAGTTGCCTTTCGGGAGCATAGAGTAGCTGGCTACAGAGCTGATTGGCGCGACCCACTTTTTCTCTGTCTCAGTTGACCGACTGTGAATGACCCGCGGCCTCTTCACAGCACAGCGTATAAGCCTTGGTGTGGAACCCCAAATAGTGACCTCGGGGGGGGGGACTCGTATTCGCTGTTGTCAGTGTGGTGTGCTCTTCGACAACCGGAGCCGCGTATGCGGCTAGCGGTGCGTGGCGTGCCTAAGGGCGCGCTTCACACTCACTCTGCCTAGCAGCCCCCCCCATGGGGTAGCCTAGTGCCTAGTTACTTGTGTTGTGTATTGTTTGAGCGTGCGCCAGTGTTAGTATAGGTACAGTAGGGCGTTGTTTCCTTGTTTCTGTGAAAAGTCATTTCGTGGGAGTTCCTTCGCCGCTACTACGCGTCAGGTTAGAGCTAACCCTGAAACCCAACCTCGCTTAGCCGCAAAGTTGCCTCGCGGCAACTTGATGACGTAATAAATTGTGCCCTTGTAGTAGTGAAAAGCCCCGAATACGAGTCCCCAGTCCCCCCCGCCGAGGTCACTATCTCAAAAAGCACCCCGACGCCGACACCCAGAACGGGGCACCATCTCAATATTTTTAACCCGTTTCTTCAACAGTCCCCACACCCCACACCACTACCCGCTACCCATGCCCAGAAGCAACCAGGAGGACAGACCGTGCGGGGTCGTCGTGGAGCCGGTTGGTATGCTCAAAGGTGGCCCCTTTTGGGGGATAAGCAGCACACCAAGGCGTATACGGCCGGTGCTGAGTTTGAGGTCTCTGTTTTGATGTTGAGCGTTTTCCGTGGCCGGTGAGCTTCTACGTTGGCCAGTTTGGGTACTTGTCCCTTTCTATACCATTGAGCTAAGGGGTTGTAAAGTGAGCCGAGGTCTGAAGAGCTACATGGCCCCCGTAATGGACGATTCAAAGTTCGTGGCTCAGTAACAGGCAAATGCCTCTATCTAGCCCAGACAACGTACAGTACTCCTAGGGCAGGGTGGACTTTTTTGTTTTCGAGTTGCGAGCCCCTTAGAAGTTAGAACTTCGCCTTCGCCGCCGCGCTTCGCCGCACACGCTCCCGTCCGCTCGTCTCGTCCTCCAGCCTTCGCTTCTTCGTCCTTCTTCTTCCCCACCCACCATCCCTTCTTTCTTCGTTTTTTTTTCTCCCTATTCGCTTCGTATTCTAGTATTCCCTCTGCTCAGGTGTGACTGTGTGAGGGTTTTGTCGTCTCGAGGTCACTTTCACCTTATCTCTATCTCGTTTGGGTTTTGTGTTTCGTCACTTTTTCCTGTCCTGCCCTCGAGGCGTCAGCATCTTCACGCGCCTCCCATCATTTTGAGCGGAGAGGTTCACGTCCCCGCTTCCCGCTTTATCCGTCCCTATATACTCCAGTATATGAGATAGAGCTGGGCACCGCCTATCGCTCTCACTCTAGTCTAGCACGCGTGGCTTCCAGCGCCACTTTCTTCCCTGTATCCTGTAGCTTCTAGTGTACATATTTATTTAGTATTTGGAAGTCCCATATGCGGCTAGCTATATATATGTATACATATATTATATCATATATATGTATACATATGTATATACAAACTTATAACTTATAAAGGTATATAGGTAATATATATGTACATATTGCTATCATCATAATATATACTTATATATAGTTACATTTACATCATATCACATATACATATATATCAGGCGTGGCGCCCCCGTCTGTCCGCCTGAGGCGCGCCGCGCGCTCAGCGCGCGAGCAGCTTACTCGTACCTCTCGTGCTCCACGTTCCGTACGCTTCGGGTCTCACCCTCTCATGCTTGTGCTCCCCCTCCGTCCCCTCTCTGTGCCCCCTTTCTGCGCTCGTGCTCACCGTTCGTCTTCGTCTGTTCCCCTCTCTCTGCTCCGTGCCCGTGCTCCGTCTCGTGTCCGTTTCCTGTCGCCCCCTGTATGCCCCTGCTCCGTCTCTCGCTGTGATCCCCTCTCTCGTGTGTTTCCGCTTCGCGCCTTCTTTTCTTTCTGTCTATCTGCGAGTCGTCACTCGTCACTCGATTAGAAACACAGTCGCACTCGTGCCCTCGCAACGACTTAGTGTTAGTGGTGACTGTGTATAGCTGTACGTGTTGATGAGGTATAATTCACGTATTCCTGAGGCGCAGCCAGCTGCTCCTAAGGTTAACCCAGAGGAAGAAACTGAAGTCGGGGGAGGGGACATCGGGACATCAGGGTTAGGGTCAGAATCATGGCGCCCGTTTTGAATTCATTTTTCGACCAGCAGTCGCTGCTGTGTGAGGGCCCGCCAGTGCCAGCGCGGTCGCAGAGAGGCTCCGACCGCCGTCTGGGTTAACCCAGATATAGATATCTATATATATCTGTGTGTGTGTGTGTTTATGTGGGTTCGTGTGTATGTGCACATACATACATATACATATACATATATATGTACACAAATACATGTGTGCATAGACAAATATAAAT
>Ga0209390_10006101_pt1 | contig 16405 bp, 10 predicted proteins | sample BON01_FD_187212 | JGI IMG/M metagenome (GOLD analysis project Ga0209390, IMG submission 187212) | Freshwater microbial communities from Lake Bonney liftoff mats and glacier meltwater in Antarctica - BON-01 (SPAdes) (version 2) | ecosystem: Environmental > Aquatic > Freshwater > Ice > Glacier... | reverse complement strand
CGTTGTGGGTCGGCACCAGCGAGTTCGAAGATGAGCTGGGTGAGGCCAAACCAGGTCGTTTCACCGGTGCTCGTTGCGTGGTAGATCCCGGCCGGAATATCGGCATCGACGACCGCGACGATTTGCTTTGCGAGGTCGCGCGCCCACGTCGGTTGGCCATGCTGGTCGTTCACGACCTGGAGTTCGGGTTTGAGGCCTTCGAGCTTGACCATCGTCTTGACGAAGTTCGGGCCACCAGCGCCGTACAGCCAGGCGGTTCGAAGGATCCAGCTGTCGGCGGGAAGCTCAGCACGAACCGCCCATTCGCCAGCCGCCTTCGTGCGACCGTACGCGGAGCGCGGGTTGGGCCCGAAGTCCTCTGGATAGGCACCCTCACGAGCGCCGTCGAAGACGTAGTCCGTCGAGATCTGCACGAGTTTGGCGTCGATCTCCGCGCACCTGGCGGCAAGGAGCGCTGGTCCGACGGCGTTCACCGTGAACGCGGTCGCTTCGTTGGTTTCGGCGTCGTCGACGGCCGTCCAGGCAGCGCAATTGACGACGATATCGACGTCGGTCAGGTTCGCGCGGACGGAATCGGGATTAGTGATGTCGATATCGGGGAGGTCGATCCCTTTGACGTCGCGGCCATCAAGCTGGGCCATGACCTCGGAACCGAGCATCCCGTTGGCTCCGACGACGAGCCACTGTTTGCTGGACTCGGCGGTGCTAGCCACTTACTGCCCCGACTTCTGCTTGAGGGGTTCCCACCATTGGCGGTTATCGCGATACCAGTCGACGGTCGCGGCGAGACCCTCAGAAAAGTCGACCTCCGGCTGGTAGCCGAGTTCGGCGGAGATCTTGGAGATATCGACCGAGTACCGCAGATCGTGGCCCTTGCGGTCCTCAACCTTACGAACCGAATCCCAGTCCTTGTCACAAGCTTCCAGGAGTAGTCCGGTGAGTTCCTTGTTGGTCAGCTCGGTTCCACCGCCGATGTTGTAAACCTCACCGCTGCGCCCGCCTTCGAGGACGAGCGCGATCCCACGGCAATGATCATCGACGTGGAGCCAGTCGCGGATATTCAGACCCTCGCCGTACAGCGGCACCGATTCGTCGTCGATCAGGTTCGAGACGAACAGCGGGATGACCTTCTCGGGGAACTGGTAGGGCCCGTAGTTGTTCGAGCAACGCGTGATGACCACGTCCATTCCGTGGGTGCGCGCGTACGAACGAGCGATCAGATCGCTTGATGCTTTGGATGCTGCGTACGGGGAGTTCGGCTCCAGCGGGAAGGTCTCCGGCCACGATCCCTCGCTGATTGAGCCATACACCTCGTCAGTTGAGACATGGAGGAAGCGACCAACGTTATTGCGAAGTGCCGCGTCGAGCAGGTTCTGAGTCCCAACGACGTTTGTCATGACGAACTTGTTCGCCCCATCGATGGAGCGGTCAACATGGGACTCGGCCGCGAAGTGAACAATCGCGTCGGTGCCCGGAAGGATCTCGTCGAGTACCTCGGAATCCAGAATGTCGCCGTGGATGAACTCAAGGCGATCGCTGTCGGCTACTGGCGCGAGGTTCTCGCGGTTGCCGGCGTAGGTGAGCGCATCAAGGACGACGATTTGGGCATCCGCGAGCTGCGGGTAGCGACCTTTGATGGCTTCGCGGACGAAGTGGGATCCGATAAATCCTGCTCCACCGGTGACAACTACTCGCACAAGACTCTCCAGTTGGTGTGTGGCATTTTTGATCTTGGTATCAGATAGTACTCATTGGCGGCGTTAACGCTTGAGCTTCTTTTTGACCGCAAGAGGTGTTCGTGTGACGATTACGTCGAGCGCGGCCCGCGGCGAGCTCTTCAGCTGCTTGAGCTTCCTTTTCAATCTCTCTATTTTCGCGGAAAGCTCTTCGATGAGTGCCTGTTGCTCGCGGATCAATAGATCCCGTTCGTCGATCATTTCGGTCTGTTTCACGATTGCAGCATCCCGGTCGTCAATCATTCCCGCCTGATCTATGACCTGAAGAGTTGCAAGAAATGCTTCTCCGCGGCTTGGGTAGTACCGCATCATGGCGTCGATCGAATCGGGATCAAAGAGCGCTTCCCATCCGATCTCGCCCTTAGGAGCGACGACTGCTAACCCGCACGAATGAGGGAAGATGAAACCGCCGTATTTCGCGACGATCTCCTCACAGTATTGGGCGGAACCATACCCCAGTGTTCTGGATGCATCGTGCAAGATCACGAGGCTATTCTTGGAGAGCTTCGGCAACCAGGACTCGAAGTCTTGTTTGGCTGCTTCGTAAGAGTGGAACCCGTCGATATGGATGAGATCGACCGTTCCGTCCTCGAACTGACCGAGGGCATCACTGAAATATTTCCGCACCAGGTTCAGACGAACGTCCGGAAACTTCTCCTGCTTGACACGATTGACGATGTCGAAGACTTCTTCGCCGTAGAACCCGGCGTGTTCCTCGCCCTCCCAGGTATCAACGGCGTTGAGAGATGTGCTCAAGTCGGCGTCCTTGACGGCCTGCGCCATCGCAAAAATTGACGGCCCATAATGGGTGCCGAGCTCAACCACGACTGCTGGCTCGCGCCAGCGAAGTAAGTCGTACACGAACCAACGGTGGCCATTCCACATACCTGAGCGGCGTTTTGGATCGACTTCGTCGGACTCCCACGTTGGGTCGTGGTATTTCCATGTACGGGTGGGGTCAGACCATGCCATCGGGGCTCCTTTGATGTGCATCGCTTAGCCGTTTGTGCGATGGGTGGGATACTACAGCCGAACCCGTCGACCCCTGCTGTGGACTTGGAAGTCCGCCGGCTCCCCTGCAAGGTTAAGTTCATATCGCCGGGTCTATTGGTAACCTCCCACCAGAATCGTTGGTGGCGGCATAGTTTTGGGGGATAGCGGTGAGAAGCGAAAACCGTAGCTATCTCCCACGCCTCGATTACATCCGCGGAGCCGCCGCGTGGCTGGTGGTTGCACATCACACGGCGGCCTATTTCCCATTGTCCGGCGCTGTCCCCAACTTCTGGGCGGGCACGACCAACCCCTTCCTAGTGGTCGCGAGCCAAGGCTGGCTCGGGGTGGGGTTGTTCTTGATGATCAGCGGGTTCTCGCTCGGTCGTGGGTTAAGTGGCAAGTCCGTTCGGTGGGGCGGCTATCTGGGTGCGCGTTGGCTGCGCATCGCGCCGCTGTATATCTTCCTTCTGGTTTTGGGCACGCTCGCGATGCAGGTGACGCCCTCGGTACAGGAGTTCCTCGCAGCGTTGACGCTGCTGCCGATTCCAGGTGCGTATTCGCCGGGCGCATGGATGGGAGTCGCTTGGTCAATCCGCATTGAGTTCGTCCTTTACTTCACCCTGCCCGCGCTGTTCTTCCTTGCGCGCAATGTCCGAATGTGGAAACTCGCGATCATGGGTCCACTATTCCTTATCTTCATCATGGCCCTGTTGATTAGAAACGGCGTCGAAAGCGATGCAATCTTGTACTGGGGGGTCCCGGGCCGTCTTTTGGAGTTCTCGGTGGGATTCTTCTTGGGATACTTCGCAGTTTCGGCCAGGGCTTGGCTACGCACGGTGCTGGGCTTGGTCGCCCTCGCTGGGTTTGGCGGCATGGCAGTTCTCCTGAATCGGCAAGGGGGGTTCACCGAAATCGGGCCGGAGTTGCGATTCTCGGCATACGTTGTGGGGATCATCTTGGCGACCTGCGTCCTGATCTGGGCCAACGATCCGCGGCCCTGGAAGTGGCGCCCCGCTGACGCAGTATTTAGATCCCTCGGCACCTGGAGTTACTCGACCTACATGTGGCACGCCATTATTCTGACGTTGATCGTTGTGCCGAGTTGGGAGTACATGGGTTCCCAGGGGATGGACAAGTCATCGGCACTAATACTCGGGCTTGCGTTGACGTTCCTCGTTGTGACTGTCGTCTCCTGGCTGTCCTATAACTTGGTCGAGGCGCCCTTCCTCGCCCTGCGCCCGCGGTACGTTCACCCCGAGAATCCTGCTCCCGTGAGTGCTTCCACTGTGCCCGATCCCAATGACGAAACTGCTTCCGCCAAGGCACACGCTTAGGTCACAGCTAGGGTGGCGATGAGTACCGCCAACCCGTTGGCGTGCCGCGCGCGATCGGCATCATCTCTGCGAGTCGGTGCGAACGGTGAGCTTTCGGCGCGCATAAGATCACGTGGAATCAACCGTATCCGTGAGGGGTAACGTATGGCTTGGTCGGAACCAACTTCCGGTTGGAAGTACTACGATCCGGCTTTCGAATTTGACGCCCTGGCCCCTGATAACACGTTGGGGCCGTGGGTCGGTCATCGCTGGTTTGTGTACGACCTGCTTCGTTGGCGCCAACCAGATGTCGTTGTCTGCGTTGCGCCTGGTTTCGGGGCCTCACTGTTTGCGTTCGCCCAAGCTGTTAAGGACGGTGACCTCTCTACTTCTATCGTCGCTGTTGACCCGTGGCCCTTCGATCCGACATGCGACGTCGACACCAGCGATGCCAAGGAGGTTGTTGTCCGGATTAGGTCACTTGCTTTTGATGGCCAAAGACTCGAGCTTCGCCGCAGAGAAACTAGTGCTGCCGCGGACGACTTCGCTGACGCTTCCATCGACTTGATTCATATCGAAGACCTCCCCGGTACGGGAGACGTGCGCTCTCATGTTGAGAAATGGCTACCCAAACTGCGGGACGGTGGCTTGCTTGCTGTCCACGACCTCAACGGGACGCAACGAGTCGGCGCAGCTCGATACTGCGAAGATTTGGTCGATCAGTATGGCGGGTTGGTCTTTCCACACTCTTTCGGTCTGGCAGTAGTCACCGCGAAGGGCAGCCTTGGTTGGAGCGAGTTGGTGGAGCCGTCGGCGGCAGATAGGGCCTGCGCCTACTATCCAACTCGCGCGCAAGCCCATCTATATGGGGTTCAACTGGAGGACCACATTCGGATGGTGGCCGAGCGCGACGGGCTGCTGCGCGATCAGGAAGCCATTATTGCCGATCGGGACCAGTCGATTGCCTACCTGAACGAACGTCGCACTGATCAGGATGCAGTGATCCGAGCGTCTCAGGTAGCGCTAGGGGATGCCACCGATCCAATCCAGGTAATGCAACTTCAGCAGCTCAGTTCGGTCATAGCAAATCAATCCGCTCAACTTACCGTTCTCGATAGCCGAATAATCGACCTGAAACTAAGAAACAAGAAGGCGAGGAGGCGTCTGCTTGCAGCGAAAGGGCGCCAGAGCCCGCCGCTGAAGGTGTTGCTCAAGGGAGCGCCACGGAAGGCTGCGAAGAAGGCGCGATCTCTGAGCAGAAAGAGCAGAGCGGCAGTTGGTCGGCCTGGGTCCGCGTCGAAGTCGCAGCGCACCGCTGCTCTTTCTTCAGTAAGTAGGGCACCGCAGGCGGCTTCAACGCTGATCCCGGACTTCCAATTGGAGAAATTGCGTCGAGGTTTTGATGCCGACTTCTACTCGAGCCACCTGGAGTCATCGGTAGGCTCCGATGCGTGGGCGCACTACCTTGCACACGGTATGGCTGTTGGTGCTCCGATCTCGGCAGCTGCAGCCGCAGGCGTGCGACAAACGACCGCATCGCCTACTGGTGCACGCGAACTGGAAGCAGCGCCGTCAGCGCAAGGTCTGCTCTATTCCACAGATGGCTCTGTCGATGTGATCCCGCTTCCCTGCGACGACTTAACGGCTTACCGTCCCTTCGTCACGTTCGATTTATGGGACACACTCATCGAGCGCACTCGACCCGCTGATTCGGGGAAACTATCGACTGCGCGTCGTATGAAGCGGCGATTCCCAATGTCTCGAGGGCTTGCCTCGCGATCCGAGTGGGATCTAATGGGTGAGCGGGTCGCGCTTGAGGCGGAGATCGCTCGTAGTAGGCCGAGTGAAGAGTACCGAGCAAACGAAGTGCTGGGCCTGCTGCTCGCGAGGTATTGCCCGGACGCCGATGCAACTGCCGAGGCCGATTCTCTGGTTGACGCTGAGGTCATGGAAGAGATCGCGTATTCAAGGCCGCGCAGTGAGTTCGTTGGACCGCCTCCTGCGAACGCCGTAATACTCTCGGACTTCTATTTCGGCGCTGAGGATTTGAAGAGAATTGTTCGGGGCGTCTGTCCAGACTGGGCCGATGTCCCGTTGATTAGTTCATGTGACTTGGACGTGTCAAAGCGGCTCAATGGCGAGTTGTTTAAGGTCATCCGAGAGGAACGCGCTATTCCCGCTGAAATGCACCTGCACGTTGGCGACAACCTGCATTCCGACGTAAACATGCAGGTGAAGACGGGCGGCAGCGCTCTGCACTTGGCGGCCCGTTCAACTCTTTACCCAGGTCCCGGCTCACTTAGGCCGGCCTTTGCCGCTGAGCTGTTCGAGCACTGGCCCGCATACGTCGCGAGCCAGCTAGACGCGCCATCAACGGCGGCACAGGCGTCGGGGAGGCGGTGGTCCTTCCTGCCTGCGAGCCTAGTCATGGGAGCCAGTGAGGCTGCGATGGCGTCGCAAGCTCGTAGCGTCTTCTACCTCTCAAGAGAGGGTATATTCCTCCAGCGGGTGCATCGGGCCATGGCAGAGGGCGATTCGACGTATCAGCAGATCGAGGCGGCTCACCTCGCCGTAAGTCGGCGATCAACATTCGGGCCGTCATTGCGCTCGCTATCAACGGAGGAGTTGATGCGTCTGTGGTCTATGTATGGATCCCAGAGTATTCGTGGACTGCTCCTCTCGATCGGCGTAGAGGATGAACTTCCCTCAGGCCTACTCCGAGGTCACGGGCTGCGCGTAGATGAATCGGTCTCTGACATTTCCAACGATGCCAGGGTCCGGGGACTACTCGCCGATGCTACTTTCGTGGAGTTTGTCTGGCAGCGACTCCAGGACCAGCGGGCGCTTCTTGCCCAGTATTTGCGCCGAAGCTTCGCCCGGGAGGCCGGTGAAATTGTTGTTTCAGATGTGGGCTGGCGGGGCACGATCCAAGACAACATCGACCGGGTTATCGCTCGCCCCACGAGAGGTGTCTATCTCGGCCTATTCCCGTTCCTGAACCCGCAGTCCCCAACCGCTCGTAAGCAGGCCGTGGCCTTTGACGGTAACCGTGGGAATAGGTTCGGCTACCTGTCCCCGCCCGCAGCGATTGAACGCCCGTGGACACCCCACCAGGGCTCAACTATTCGGTATGTGCGAACCGAAGATGGGCGTGATGTCCTTCCCGTGCTTGAGACATCCGAGTCACACGCGACCGCAGCGATCGATGAGTTCCAGGCGGGCGTTGTTGAAGCTGCTCCCGTTTTCGCTCATTGGTTGAACGGACTCGGAATCATGGCTTCTTCGCTAGGCCCCGGCTTACGAGCCCAGCTACGGGACTACTTCAGAAATCCTGATCCCGTGGTTGCAGATATCTGGTTTGACTCTGACCATGACGATACATTCGGCGCCGTCGGGCACTCCCATATTTACGCGAAGCCAAGGCCCGAACCATCCTGGTTTGACACGGCAGGGGCCGCTGAGTTGGCGTATAAGTCGTCAGGCTGGCCTGCGGGATTCGCCGCCTGGACTCCTGTGCGCACGCTGACGACCACACTGGAGCAGAAATGACAACCGACAGTTTTCACCCGTGGCTCAATGAATACTTCGCACGATTCCGCTCAGGTGGCGCCGGCTGGCGCCCGCCACGCCCCCTCGACGTTGTCTTCATAGCGGGAAGCTTGGGTATCTCAGGTGGCACATACGTGATCTTGGAACACGCACGATATCTACAGCGCCACGGTGCCTCCGTAACGATCATTCCCACGATTGGCGCGGGAAAGCCGATCCCAAATTGGCATCCCGCTTTGGACGAAATAACCGTGGCGACGTTCGAAGAGCTTAAGGACCGGACGTTTGATGTGGCGATCCCGACGTGGTGGCCAACCGTATACGAGCTACCCCGACTGCGTTTCCGTCACGCCGTCTACCTGGTTCAATCTATCGAGAGTCGGTTCTACGCGCAGGGCGACAACTACTCACAAGCCGTCGCGGCAGAGATGACGTATCGACTAGGCCTACCGGCTATAACGATTGCTCGCTGGATGGAGACGTATCTTTCGCTTGAGCATGGGATGCCAGCTTTCCTCGTGCGTAACGGGATTGCGAAGGAACGCTACTCGCCCGATGGGCCTGCGTTCGCGGCGCGACGCACGGATAGCGTCCGCGCTCTCGTAGAGGGCCCTGTTGGCATAGAAATGAAGGGGGTCGCCGCCGCCGTAGATGCCTGCCGCACAGCCGGATTTGATGAGGTGTGGCTGTTGACGTCGAGTAAGGCCACTGAATTCCCAGGTGTGGATCGCGTATTCAGCCAGATCCCGGCTGCGGAGACCGCGTTCGTCTACCGCTCGACGGACGTCTTGGTGAAGCTGAGTCAGGTAGAAGGGATGTATGGGCCGCCCCTAGAGATGTTTCACTGCGGCGGAACGGTCGTAACGTGGGACGTCACCGGGTGTGAGGAGTACGTAGTTGACGGGTACAACGGAATCATCCATCAGTTAGGTGATTTCGACGGGCTTCAGCGCTCTTTGCGCAAGCTCTCGTCCGACCGCGACTACCTGGAGATGCTGAAAGCCAACGCGTTGAGCACAGCCGCACGTTGGCCGACTTGGGAGGAGGCCTCGCAGAGTTTTTACGCCTACCTTTTCGCAATCGCGGCAGGGTCGGCAATTGACTCTGCTGATCTAGCGTTGCGTATTTCGGGTGTCCCTAACGTGCTCTCGATCGTTCGTACGCAGTCGGGTCCCGTGGTACATGATCGCAGCGAGTCGGGCAAGCCAACGCCAGACGGTTCTACCGCGACAACTGCTGACCAAAAACGGCGATAGGACCGCCTCGGTGGTAGCCCGGATGAACACGCGTGTCCGATGGGGAGTGCTGTGCACTCTCGGGATCCTGTTCGCATTCGTAATTCTGGTAGCGCTTGCGCCGGTGTCTACTGTCGTCCGCGACGGAGTTCCCGTTGGGGGGACAGGTTCGAAAGGAGACTGGCAGCGCAGCTCACAGCCCGTTGAGTCTGATCTGGTCATCGAACAAACCAAGCCAGGAAAGACATTTGTATTGGCCCCGAAGCTAGTTTTCCCCGAAGTATTGCCGGCAGACGCGGTGAAGACTACGGGAACCTACGTCTACGATGAGTCCCGAAAGGCATATGTTGGGAGTGGCCCGGGAAGCCTCAAATTCTCGTGTTTCTGTGGCGACATCAAGGTCGCCTTAGGTGCCCCGAGTACAACGCCCGTGCAGGTCACGAGGACTTCCGGAACGTCAGTTTTAGAAAAGCAACTTTCACCGCCAGGCGGATCGAATCTGGTTTCAAAAGCTGAGTTGGCGTCGCCGGACGCGGAGTATGTTCGGTCGTCGGCTTACATGTTCCGGAGTGTGCAACCGAACCTTTCCGGTAGTCCCTCCGCAACATTCGGGATCAGCGTCGGATCCGCGGAAATAGTCTCCAAAACCACCTCGACGGTTTCGAGCCTCCAAATTCTCCCTGTGGTTGTTGGGTTAGTTCTGCAGGGCGTAGCGATACTTGCTTTGTCCTTTCTGGTCATGCTCCTATTCTGGATCGTTGGGCGCCTTTTAGACCCGAGCGACGAACATTCAGCGCCGCGCGAAGCGGTCAGGACGATCTTCGGCGCTGCGCTCCTCATGGTTGTGATCAATTCGCTTGCCTACGTTATTGCCGTCAAGCTCGCAGTGGGCCTTGCCGCCCTTGCGATAGTGGCGCTAGCAACGTATCGCGCGAGGTGGCGCCGACCACGGTCGATTGGCGCCGGGCTTCGCGTCTGGTCCAAGATTGCAGCAGTTGTCGCGATCCCTACGACGTTCCTGTTCTTCCCTATCTTCTACTGGGGCCTGCACTTCGTTGGCGAGTACAAAACCGATCTTGGTGAGTATTCCTCGCTAGCGAGTTTGGTCACGGACCACTCGCTCTTTGACATGAGGAATTCGGATCAAGCCCAGGGCGCAGGGGTACTAACGAGTGGTGCTGGTTTCGCGTGGCGATCGGTAGATAGCGTCGCCGCCGCTGCTTTGAATGTTGTGACGGGGCTGGGAACTGTCCAGTCATTCGGTTTGCTGGGAATCGTATTGGCGTGCCTTTTCGGCTTCGGTTTGGTCGGCTTGTCAATGCGCTCGAATCAGAGGAGGTGGCTCATCGTGGCAGCTGCCGCGATGTTGGCCCCTCCGGTTACGGGCCTGTTTGTTGAGAACTACATTTCGCACTACTTCTTTGTTGCGTTTGTCCCCGGTCTGCTGTTGGTACTAGGACTCGCGATACGCGCTGCGGAACAGGGAGCTAGTCCCCGGTGGGCAAACCCCTATTTGACGTGGGCGGCTGGCGGAATCGTTGCGGTGACTGTGGCGGTCTATCCGTACTTTGCCGTGATTCTGATGGCGGCGTTGGCAGTGGCGGCACTCCTGAGAAGGAGTTGGCGTCTAGCGCTCTGGAGAGTCGGCATCCCGGTCGCACTCAAGGCACTACTGCTTTGCAATCTCGTTCTAATGACGGTGGTCAACTACGGCGAGACAGTCGCGTATCAGGATCGTTTGAATGCCCTGGCAAGTGGTTATCTACTTGAGCCCTTTGACGCGGTGCAGCGCGCTGGGTTGATTGGGGGAGTGACCTCCTTCCAGCTTCGGCTGCCAGGTAGCGACTCAACGTCAGCTTTCGGATTTCCAGTTCAAGAGCTTGTCGGTTTGGCTCAGTTCCTTCAGACATCGGCATGGGTCTATGGCCTCGTGGGGTTGTGTGTCGCCGTGGGACTTGGAATCGGAGTTGCGTGGCGCCGATGGATCCGCAACTATGAATCGGTCGGCGCGGCTGTGCTGTTATTCGTGTGGCTTGCTGTTGGCTTGTATCTCTGGTCAGCGCAGAGTGATTATGCTGCGTTCAAAATCCTTTGGACCTTCGGTGCGCTCCTGCCGCTACTCTTCGCCACGGCACCTTGGCGGCATGCGAGGTTTAAGCTAGTCTTGGCTTTGTTCTTGCCGATCTCGATTTGTTGGGTAGCTGTTGATTTCGTTGATCGGGCCGGATGGATGGTTAGTCAGCAATCAGCGATGCAGCGGGCAAGCCACGCATCGCTCGTCACCGACATACTGGGTGCCAAGGATGCCCTTGCAGGCGCCAGTTCGGTAGAGGTTGTCGCCGGCGCACAACCTATTGCTGGATCGGACCGAGACGTTGTTAGTACCATGTTGTTGGCCGCTGAAATGAATGATGCTGGCGTTGTGTTTGTCCGAAAGTCAGAGCCGCCACCCGACCGGGGCAATGGAGTATTCATTTTGTGGTCCGGGGTGGGACCGAAACGGGCCCCGCTGTCGGAGGCGTGTCGCGTACCCGCGGACGCGATCGTGGTGTTCGGTAGGTCAGGTAGATCGACGTTGTGCGGCCAACCGCTAGTTTTCGCGGGGGATATCGTTGAGGTGTTCCGATAGGTCTGCGTACGCACGGAGGTATTGTTTGCCAGGCTGAACATGAGGAGTGGTTCAAGCACCGCATCCGTGCTCCATGTCCTTTGGCCACGAATATGGGTGGGCCATCCTCGATGAACACAAGAAGGGAGAGTTGTGCCGACGCAATCGCGCACAACCCGCAGTGAACCAGCGCCGCTGGCTATGTGGGGGTTCTTCGTTGTCGTGTTGGCAGTCCTCATCTATGTGGCCGCCCTCACTGTGGCGCTTTTCCAGGGGCTTGTAGGTTTCGATCGCTATGTGAGTCAACCGCTTGTGTGGGTCTCTGGCGGCCCCATGTTGATCGGATTGCTGCTCATTGGATTCGATGCGATCTTCTTAGCACCCAAACGCCGAGGCGACCGAAAGCTCTTTGATGACCCGGTCGCCGATACCCGAATGACGGTGGTACTAACGGCGTACAACGATGAATCCAGTATCGGGTTGGCAGTCGACGACTTCGCTACGCATCCCCTAGTTCGTAGGGTATTGGTCATCGATAACAACAGTAAGGACGCAACATTTGCTGTTGCCGAGTCGCATGGAGCGATCGTCCACCGAGAACTGAAACCGGGATATGGTCGCTGCGTCTATCGAGCGTTGACCGAGGCATCCGCGTACGACGACACAGAACTGGTCGCGCTTTGTGAAGGCGATATGACCTTCCGAGCTCGTGATCTGGAGAAGCTCGTTGCGTACACCCCCCACGCACACGTTGTGAACGGCACCAGGATCGTTGAGCAACTCCGATCGCCCGACACACAGCTGAGTAGCTTTATGTTCTACGGGAACTTTGTTGTGGCAAAGATTCTTGAGTTAAAGCACCTGGGTCGAGGAACAGTGTCTGACGTCGGTACGACGTACAAGGTGTGTCGCACCGATTTCCTAAGGCAAAACTTGTCAATTTTTGACCCCAGCGTGAACCTAGAGTTCAACGCCCACTTCCTTGACCGGGTGATGGGAAGCGACCAGCGCCTCGTTGAGGTTCCGATCACGTTCTATCCGCGAGTTGGCGAGTCAAAGGGCGGCAATACATCCAATATCCGGGCGACCTCGGTCGGGTTGGCAATGATGGCCGGTGTGGTATTCGGTTGGCGAGGCAAAAAAGAATGAGGCACTCATGAGCGAAGACGCCGATTCCTACTTTGAGACGCGGCTAGCGTATGACGAGAAGCGAAAAGTGCTGTGGGATACGCTCGCCGAAGCCGTGTTCGCAGACTTCATCGGTCCTACGGACACGGTTGTGGAACTAGGCGCGGGATGGTGTGACTTCATCAACAGCGTCAGTGCCTCACGACGAATAGCGGTCGATATTTGGAGCGGCGTTGTTGATGAGGCAGGGCCAGGGGTCGAGGCACATGTCGGTTCTGCTGACGACATGGACTTCTTGGAAGACGGCTCAGTTGATCTCGTTTTTGCTTCCAATCTGTTGGAGCACCTCACACATGAACAGATCGACCGGTTGTCTGACGAGGCTCAGCGGGTTCTGAAACCGGGGGGTCGTCTCGTGCTCGTTCAGCCGAACTACCGTCTTTGCGCGAAGAACTACTTCGACGACTACACGCATATCACCGTTTGGTCAGACATCAGCATGTCCGCGTATCTGCAGTCGCGGCATTGGCAACTCGAACGTGTCGAGGGCCGCTTCCTACCGCTAACTGTCAAGTCTCGGTTGCCCGTCTCGAAGACTCTGATCCGTGCGTACCTCGCGTCGCCCCTTAAACCCAAGGCGGGTCAGATGCTGCTGGTTGCCCGAAACCCGGGATGATCGATTAAGGCCGAATGCGGCGAGGATTAGAATCCGCCAGACCATCCCTTTTCCCGAAGGATGAGCCGCCTACATGGCGACCGATGAGCGGCATGATGACCCCGGGTGCGTCCCCGGGGTCGCGCTCACTGCTAGTCCTTGACCGACTCCAGGAGTAACGCTGCCACATCTAGAACCTCGATGTCTTCTGACGCCGAGCCTTCTTGCTTGCGCTGAGTCGTTCCGTCGTTGAGCATGACGTTACAGAACGGGCAGCCGACCGCAATCTTGGTTGCACCCGTGCCGATGGCTTCATCCGAACGGTTGACGTTGACGCGTTCGCCGATCGTCTCTTCCATCCACATGCGTGCGCCGCCGGCGCCACAGCAGAACGACTTCTCGCCGCTTCGTTCCATCTCGACGAGGTTGACGCCGGGGATTGATGCGACCAGTTCGCGCGGCGGAACGTAGACCTTGTTGTGGCGGCCCAGGTAACACGGATCGTGGTAGGTGACCTTCTCGTCGATTTCCTTGATCGGCGTGAGGCGCTTTTCCTGCAGCAACTGGGCGAGTAACTGCGTGTGGTGCACGACCTCGTAGTGGCCGTCGAGTTGCGGGTATTCCCGACCGATCGTGTTCAAGCAGTGCGGGCAGGTGACGACGATCTTCTTGGCCTTGATCTCGTTGAGGACCTCGACATTTTGCATCCCCTGCATCTGGAAGAGGAACTCGTTGCCAGCGCGACGGGCGGGATCACCAGTACACGTCTCACCGTCGCCCAGGACCATGAACTCCACCCCTGCGACGTTCATGAGTTCAGCAACCGCTTTGGTCGTGCGCTTGGCGCGATCTTCGTAGGCACCCGCGCAGCCGACCCAGAAGAGGTACTCGACATCGTCGGGGATGGTCTCTTCGCCTTGCGCCCCAAAGACGCGCACATCGAAGTCGACTTCGTCGATCCAGGCGTTACGCAGAGAGGCGTTCATTCCCCACGGGTTGCCCTTCTGTTCGACGTTCTTAAACAGCCCGTTGAGCTCGGAGGGGAAGTTGGATTCGACCATGACCATATTGCGGCGCATATCGATGAAGTGGTCAATGTGCTCGATATCAACCGGGCACTGTTGGACACAGGCGCCACAGGTCGTGCAGGACCACAGTGCATCCTCGTCGATGACGGGACCTTCGTTGGAACGGTGGCCGACAGCGTCGTAGCCGTCGGTGTCCTTGTGCTCCATGCCTTCGCGCGAGCCGACGAGGGGACGCTCGACTTCGGCACCGATCGTTGCGCCGACCTTGGCAAGTGCTTCCTCGTTGCGCTCGCCCATCTCATCGCGCTTGCCCTTGGCTGCGGTAGCCAGCAAGTAAGGAGCAGAAGCGAAGAGGTGATCGCGCAGATCCATGATCATCAGCTTGGGGCTCAGCGGCTTGCCGGTTACCCACGCGGGGCATTGGGACTGGCAACGACCGCACTCGGTGCAGGTCGCCATATCCAGCAGACCCTTCCACTTGAAGTCGTCGATTCGACCGACTCCGAAGGTGGCATCGTCTTGTGGATCCTCGAAGTCCAGCTTCTCGTCGCCGACATAGATCGGTAGCAGCGGTCCAAGGCCGTTGGGGCGCCGGGAGTACAGAACGTTGATTGGAGCGATGAAGATGTGCAGGTGCTTGCTGTGCAGCACGAGGAGTAGGAAGCCAAGGATGACGGTGACGTGGCCGAGCACAAAGATCGTCTCGATCCACTCGTTTGCGGTCTCGCCGAATGGCTCGAGCAGCCCGCCGACCCACTGCGAGGCGAAGGCACCATCCATGCCGCCGTAGTTGTTGAACTTGGCCCCGCGGTACATCAGCAGGGTGAAGACGACCATGAAGATTAAGAAAAGCACGAGCCAGGCGGCACCCGTGTGAGAGCCAAAGAACCGCGAATAGCGGCCCTGCTTTGAGGGATTGTTCCGGAGCCGGATGATGGCGAACAACGCGATGCCAACCACAACGAGAATCGCGAATAGATCCTCAAGGAACAGAACGGCAGTCCACTGCCCAATGATCGGGAAGAAGAAGTTCCCGATGTAAATCTCGCCGAATGCCTCAACAACCGTGATTCCCAGCACGAGGAAACCCCAGAAGGCGAAGACGTGCGCAATACCTGGGACCGTCCAGGCAAGGAGCTTCTTCTGCCCAAAGACCTCAACTGCCTGCGTCTCGACGATGGTGCTGGCGAGCGGGGAGTCAGGGCGGTTGGGCGTCGGCTGCCCCGACTTCTTAATGATCCCAAAAAGGACGAGTACGCGCCGCGCGGCGAATGCCAGACAGCCGACGACAATGATTGATCCGAGGACTGCGCGAAGCAGTTCCATCTGATGTGTGTCCACCAAGACTCCTTATTGGGCAGGCGATTGCACTCCGGAGGATACGGCAGACGCTAGCGCAGAGCGACGTGCGCATTGGATGCGTGGCGCAGTTCATACCCCGGTGGTGCTAGGTCACTTGATGGGACTCACCAGACAGCGCAATCCTTAGTCACTTCGACTAAAGATTCTTCTAACACGCCTTGACACATCCTTGCGTCCCTGTGCACAATAGAACTGTTCTGCCGCATTCACCCATCCGGTGGACTCTGATCTGAAGTTTCTTAGGCACTCAACAATGATCGTTCGTGGGTATACGAGCGAGTAGACAAAGGAGCATCAAACACATGGCACGAGCAGTAGGTATTGACCTCGGAACGACGAACTCGGTTGTCGCCACGCTTGAGGGCGGCGAAGCAACTGTTATTCCGAACTCCGAAGGCGCACGTACGACCCCCTCTGTGGTCGCATTCGCCAAGAATGGCGAGGTCCTCGTCGGCGAGGTCGCCAAGCGCCAAGCGGTCACTAACGTTGACCGCACCATCCGCTCCGTCAAGCGCCATATGGGCACTGACTGGAGCGTTGATATCGACGGCAAGAAGTACACCTCCCAAGAGATCAGCGCCCGTATCCTGGGCAAGCTGAAGCGCGACGCTGAGGCCTACCTCGGCGACGACGTCAACGAGGCTGTCATCACCGTCCCCGCGTACTTCAATGATGCGGAGCGCCAAGCCACCAAAGAGGCCGGCGAGATCGCGGGACTCAAGGTCCTGCGCATCATCAACGAGCCCACCGCAGCAGCGTTGGCCTACGGTCTAGAGAAGGCCGACCAAGAGGAGACCA
>Ga0209390_10006098_pt1 | contig 16410 bp, 17 predicted proteins | sample BON01_FD_187212 | JGI IMG/M metagenome (GOLD analysis project Ga0209390, IMG submission 187212) | Freshwater microbial communities from Lake Bonney liftoff mats and glacier meltwater in Antarctica - BON-01 (SPAdes) (version 2) | ecosystem: Environmental > Aquatic > Freshwater > Ice > Glacier... | reverse complement strand
GAACCGTTTGTACGCGCAACCTACTGCTACTCCAACACGGTCTATCCCCGCTCGCGCGGGGGAACCATTCAAACACTTGAAGAAATGAACGACGACCAAGGTCTATCCCCGCTCGCGCGGGGGAACCCTAAGCGCCGGTTTTGGGTTTAGCTTAAACGGGGGTCTATCCCCGCTCGCGCGGGGGAACCTTTGAAATCGACAGCTCACACGTATACACAATTGGTCTATCCCCGCTCGCGCGGGGGAACCAAGATATTATTTTGAGATCCCAGGGCAAGACTGGGTCTATCCCCGCTCGCGCGGGGGAACCGCATATCTGTAGACGTTTTTGCTTGAACATAGGGGTCTATCCCCGCTCGCGCGGGGGAACCCGTTAGTCATGATCTACACCTTTTAAAATTGTGGGTCTATCCCCGCTCGCGCGGGGGAACCTTTTTAACAATTGATCGCTCATTTCTTCAAGTGGGTCTATCCCCGCTCGCGCGGGGGAACCACCGGTCATAACCTCCATTTCCTGAGCGGCGGGGGTCTATCCCCGCTCGCGCGGGGGAACCTTTATATTTTTGGAAAGCGACTACTCTAATGAGGGTCTATCCCCGCTCGCGCGGGGGAACCTCTCCCACCTAACCATTTGATGTGAAAGGGAAAACCATGAAACCGATTCGAAATTTTAAAGAGCTTTTCCAACATGATTACGACGGGTCAACCACATTCCGTCCATCTCCACCAGTTCGCGCGATGGCGTTCCAAGGTGGGAGATGCCAATACCGCCAACCTCATTCAAGTCGCGCCAAACCATCACCAAGCTGCCCCTTGGCTCTTGCCCGTGCCAGTTAGTAACGACCTTCCACGCCCGCTCCCGAACACCTTTATTCATTCGCGGTGACACGAACACATTGGGCGCGACCTCCAGCATGACCGAGGCCAAAAAGCCATGAAACCGGTCCGCCACGTCACGCGTCACTATCATGACCAGCGCCATCAACCTCCTCCATGCGTAGTACTTGCTTGATCTTGTCAATCATCGACGGGATGACTTGCTGCTTACGGAAAACTTGGGCTGCTTCACGGCGCACCAAGCGATCAACCGTGTCGTCAGCGCCTTTGCTTACCTGCCGGGCTGCTGTAAAAGCGATTTGCAAGGTGATAGCTTCCCGAAACAAATCTGCAATATCCAGCACAAATGACTGCCCAGAATCTTCATGAATAAACCCCAACGGTGGCAATGCCGCCAGCGACTGCACTGCAATAGCGGCTGCAGCTTGCACTGCAGTCGCCGCATGGTTCAACGCCTGATTGGGAATGTCCGCTGCCATGGGGTTGGCACGGTCATAGTGGCGCCCATTCCATTCAATTTCATGCTTGTCGGCCATCAACTTGTACATGACTTTGACGCGCGAGCCCTCTATGCCACGAAGCGTGTCCAACTCACGGTGTGGCAGTATTTCTCCCAGACGTAGCGCATACATATGGCGTGCCACACTGATGCGTCGGCGCGGGCTGCCCCACAACTCGGCCTGACGTCTGGCCACATCCGAACGATCAGGCATCAAAGGCGGCGCGGTGTATGAGCGCACACCGTCCACTCCAACGGCGGCCATCAACGTGCCATGGCGAGCGAGCAGGCGCAGAGCATCGTGCGTGACGCTGCTGCCCGGCCCCAGCAAAATCATCGACACCGATTGATGCGGGATTTGATCAATTTTCGGCGTCAGCGAGTTACTGCCGCGCATGAAGTGCAGGCAGCCGTCAATCACGCACAGCTCCCCGCGCTCCAGCCACAGCAAGCCATGACGATCCGCATGAGAAAAACGGGCTGTTTCCAACCCCAAACGACCTTTGAGCATGGCTACGATTCCGTCACATTACTTTTGGGCAGAACGCAGCATGAGCAACCCAAATCCAAAGGCCCGATGTCGCCCAACCCCAGCTGACAACAACTGCGCAAAGGCTTGTTGGTCCGTCACACGCAGTTGCCCGCTCAACACCGCGTCAGGCCCGCTGATCAGGCGGCTGCGACGTGCATCGTCAGAACTGCTTTTCTGAGTTTTTCGCGTTACGCCAAGCAACTGATAGCGAGACACACTGGCATCAACCAGTTCTGCACCACCTTGTCGCGCTAGCAACTCGCGCAGCCACTGCACATAGACCTCGCCACGGTCCAGCTCACAGCCGTCTGACTTTTCAACGGCAGCCAAAAACGCATCTCGCTCACGGCCCGTTTTGCCTTCGCGAATGATGGGGCGCACGCGCACCTCAAACCCAAGCACATGCCCCGCCGCCCACAGCGTGGGGAAAGGTCGTGCGCTCAAACCAGCATGGTGAAGCGTCTGGCTAAGTCCTAACGCGGCTGCTACATCAGGCTCAGCCAGCGCAGCGCATTGCGCCAGTTCGGCAGCGCTCAAGCGGGTGTAGGCCAGTAAGCCTTGTTCGGCATCGAGGTAGCGAAACGGCTGCGGTGCATGCTCGCCAAAGGCCGCGTGCAATAGCGCGTGAAGCGCATAACCCAGGTCGCCTTGTGAATCCAGCAAGCGGTGACGTGCGGCCCACGCGGCCAGGCGTTGTGGATCGGGCTGGGTGTGCAACAAATAAAGTGCATCCGAACTCATGGCGTACCCCCTGCACTTTGAATGAGGCCTTCTCGCACTGGGCGCCAGCCACCGTGCACGCCGCTGGTCCAGTTGCGTTCATCACAGACATCCACCGCCCGGTCGCCCGGCAATTGACCTTCGCCATCGGGCCATTGCGCGCGCAAACCGTGCATCCCGTTGGTACGCGGTGCCAACTGCAACGCTTGCAACACGGAGTCGGCATCCACCCAACCTGCCACTAAACGACCTACCGGTAGGCAGGGCTTGCGTCCAATGAACAGGGGGCGCTGGGGCCTATCAATCGCTTGTGCTACCTCGTCCAAATTAGGCGACTCGTCGGCGGGTTCCAGTCGCAAAGCGAGCAAGGCGGTGAGGTCGGTGTGGTAGTTACGGTAGCGCAAATGTGGACTGTCATACGACGCGGCCCCACCACGGCGCTCTTCCACGGTGCCCCATGTGGTCCAGCCTTTGTCATTGGCGCCCAATTGCGCGGTTTGAAAGTCGGTTAAACGCGAACCGGGTGCCTCCAGTCTTGCGCCCAATCGCAAGCGCGCTTGCAGCCGGTTGTGCAGAATATCGTCGCCCCGGTCCCAACCTAAGGCGTTGGCAAGCAGGCCCGTGACCATGGAGATCGCGGGAAAGTCACGGATGACCCCAAAGTTGTCAATGGTTTCACCACCAAACGCAATGAGTGGGCTTGCGAGCCTTATCAGCAAATGGCGCGGCATGTCAGGCCGCCTGTGCTGGCGCAGCGCCTTGGGTGATGTAGGCCTGCACCCAGGTTGCCAAGTCATTCAGAGCCAGGCGTTGCGCGTTTGGCACGGCCACGTTGTCCAGCGCCAAGAAGCGACGATCAAGCGTGGCGCCGTAGGCAGCGTCCAGCTTGCCGATTTCATCGGCCAGCATCTGCACGGCAGCTTCACGAATGGCGGGCTGGTTCATCGGTAAGGCATTTTGAAAAGCGCCAGCCAGGCTGCGCGGCTGCCAGTCGCCCACTTCCACCAACAAGAACTTGGCCCATTCAAAGGGAGCGGTAGAGCCGCGCTTGGCGCCGGGGCTGACGGTGGCTATCAAGTGCAACAGGTGCTGCACCACACGGCCTGCCAGCTCGCGCTTCTCTGAAGGGAGCGTGGCCCAGTCTTTCGCCTTCTCGCCTTCCAGGTTGGCAATCAATTGTGGCACATCAACCACCACGTAACCGTAGTACAGACCGGAGGCCAACTCGGTATCAAAAATGCCAGCGGAGCCTTGTTCGCCCGCTTCACGCAGCAGGTCATCCACGACGGTAAAGTAATCATTTTCAACCTGCGACTCATGCACCGTGAAGGCATGCGCCACATAGACAGAAGCATCACGGCTGGCCAGTACATCAGACGTGACCATGCGACCGAACAAAGCTGACTCCAGGCCGCTTCCGTATTTCAGTGCTTCGATGTTTTTCTTCTCATCTTTCAGAAACTTGGCAATGGCCGTCTTTAATGCTTTGGCCTCCGTGTTTTCCTGTGCCAATTCAGCACAGCGTTTGACGAGGTAGTCAATTTCTGCATAGCCCATCAAGACGGCTTGGCCAGTTGTCAGCGCCTCTTTACCCTTGATGTCTTTTCCACCTTTGTCTAAGAGACCTGCATCGCGCAGACCCTCAGAAGCCGATTGCGCCAACGCTTCAGACAAGCCAGTTTCAATCAATTTCTTGCAGATGAGGTCCAGGGTCACCCTGGACCTCACCGCCATGGATACACCAAGATTCGCCAGCGCGAAATGGTCTTCGGCTGTGCGCCAATGGCGCTTCAAGCACTGCGATGAAATGCGCGTGCGAATCGCGTCTCCATACGGCAGGCGCTTGGCCAGGCCGGCATCATCGCGGTTCAGCAGGGCGCCAGGGTAGTTGTGTAGGGTGTGGATCTGGATAAAACGGGGTAGGTTCATGAAAACTCCTTGAATGATTGGTTGTTATGATTTCGATGCTGCACGGGCCAGCGCTGAAAAATAAGGGCCCGCAATACGCAGACGTATCGCCTCGGCATCGACTTGATGCTTGCGTTGGTTGCTGCTTTCTTTAAGCACCAGATCGCCCAATTCGCGCCAGTTGGGCGCCACGCCTTTGCTTGCCAAAAGACGAAGCACGCGGGGCAGGAGCTGAGTGAAAGCATCGCCCCTTGAGGTGAGCAGCTTGGTCACACGGGATTCCGATACCTTCGCGTCTGCCAACTGCCTTCCCAACTGTTGTTTGCCATCGTGACCTGCCAGCGCCATGCCATGCGCAATCAAGGCCCAGCGCGGCCACGTGTCGGCGTGCCATTGCTCAGGCGAAAGACCCGCAGCCAGCAATGCGCGCGCAAGTGCCGCCAACTGGTGCGGCTGCAGCGCCTCGGGTTTGAGCCGTGCCAGTGCGGCGCGCTCACCGGTACTGGTTCGTTGGATATAGGCCGCCAATGCCCCGAAGGGTTCCCGATAGGCAGATGCATCCTTCGATACAGTTCCTGCGTCTGTGGTGGTGATTTCAAGCGTGCTCAAGGGATTTCTCCTGTCGTTTCATGGTTTGTTGCTTGTAGTAGTTGGCCAGCTCAGGCAGTGGAGATTTGTCACTGCGCAGCCCCCCGTGAAAACGTGACAAGGCGGCAGATTGGGCGCGGTATTTCTGGACACCATTGCGTGGTCCTGCATCGAAGGCAATTTTCAGGAGAATTTCGGCACGATCAACCAATCCACACATCCATAACAGGCGCTGTGCTGCTGGGTCAATTGCTTCGATCTCTGCATTGAGGTCATCAAAAAATCTGGCATCTTCTGCCTTCTCAAATGGCGCTGAAAATTTTGTTGATTTCGCCTTGATTCCGTCACTGCTGTCACCGGACTTGCCATTCGCGAACAACACCGCTAAAGAGAGCCATAGCAATTTTCGTACTTCACTGATTGTCACAATGCGTTGTGTTGCCAGTTGTGCCAATGAATCCTTCTGGTTTGACGCCATCAGGCCTCTCACTTTGGGTGAAATGGGTATGCGGCGCTCGTGGTATCCCTCGGTTTTACCTTGACCTCGTGTCACGCCTTGGGCAATAAAAACCAGTCGTTGACCACTGACGGATTGGGCCAAATTTTGCGCAACTGGCGACTGGTACTTGCCGCCAAACATAAGCTCAGAAACTAATTTGTAGGGAAACCCATCGGAGGTAATTGTGAGGGCTTTGCCACCTTCCACGTCGACAGGCGTCCAGGCATCACCGGTCAATCCATTCAACTCCTTCGCTGCAATACGCGCAGCCTTGCTGACAGTGCCAATTGACTTGATCTCGCTGCCAGCACTTTGCAAGCGAATTCGACGACAAATCTCGATATAGAAAGGATCGAGCGCGGCAAAGGACAAACTGCCGAGGCCATCCCAAGGTGCAAGCCAAACCAACGCTAAGCCGCCTTCGCCCTGTAACCCTCGCTCTTCAACCGTCCGTTCACGATGAGCGAGCAAAGCAGAAATGTCGCGTGACCAGCGGGCACCCTGTAGCCCAATGGCCGCGACACCGACCCCCGGTTTGCTCGCGAAGCCACCATTCATGCGAGAAATTCCATAATTTCCAGCACCTAAGAAGCCCTCCTGTGTTTGCAAGCTCAGTAGGCTAAATAACCAGTCTTCTGGCTTTGACCGTCGGGCGCGGCTAGCCTTGATGTCATGATTTTTAGACGTCACCAACATGTCGATTTCATCCGCTGCAAACGCTACCGACTTCCATTCAGCAATGCCTCCCCCAACAACAGGCGCCTGTAACAGCGCGGGTCGATTCGGCGGCGACACCAAGCACCAACCGGCGCCATCCGGGTCGTCGGGCGTGAGGGCTAGCAAGGCGTCGCGCCACTCATTCGAAGTTTCAAATGCCGTCGTTTTTTCTGCCTTGTGCAAGGCGATGGCGGCCAACTGCACCAGAAAGGCGTGCCAGGGGTGGCGCTGGTGCGGTCGCAGGGCTGGGTAGTCGCGCACCTCGTCAGCGGTCAGCGCCACAAACAACTGCGGCAGACTAACATGAATGGTGGCGTCATCACCTGCACGGCGGTAGCGAATGAGCGGCTCTGTGAGCAATGAAAACTGCAATTCCGGGGTCATCGTCATCCGGCTTCTCCCTGTGTTTGTTGTGTTGCGTCGTTTGTCTTGAGGCGCTCCAGACCAAAGCGGTTGTAGCGATAGCGCGTGGCGCCCAAAGTGAACTCAAAGCCAGCCAGATCTGGCAGCGCAGCGATGTCGGTGGGCTCGGCATCGGGGCTCACGCCTTTGGGCACTTGGTGAAAACGCAAGGCCAATTGCTTCACGTACTGTTTGAACGGGCCAGGCTGCTGCGGGTCGAAGGTCACCAGTCGATCCGCCGCGCCAAGACGAGTCGCTATTTTTTGATCACTATCAGGAAAGAGGACTTCGTCAAACGGATCGTCGTACGGCAAGGTGTGGAGATGGCCAACTCCCCTTTGCGCGCAGGTATCACCCTCAATGGCCTGCCCCAGTTCTTTCCAGCCATCTCCCAATTCATTCTCAATCGCTAGAAGCGCTTGAGAATGCGTGGCGTGTTCGACCAATACCCGGTTGTCCGCCGGTATCTGGCGGCTTGGCTGCGCCGCAATCAAACGTTTTGTGGCCTCAATCATGCGCAGGTCCGGGTAAACGCCGCCACCATTGTGAAAACGGCCCAAGCCGTTGCGGGAGTGCTTGAGTAAAGGGTTGAGGTCGTTGCTGGTGGGGGTCAGCACCCAGACGCGCGCTTGGCGAAAGCCTTCGGGTCGTTCTTCATCAGGTCTGGCATGGCGGTGCAGCCGGCCTATGCGCTGCAACAACACGTCCATCGGACACAAGTCGGTGATGAGAAAGTCGGCATCAATGTCCAGACTTTGCTCCAGCGTTTGTGTGCCAATGATGACGCGGCCCTCCAAGTTTTGGCGTTGTTTGCCCAGCTGGTTTTCTACCGCTTGGTCAAGCAATGGACGGTCTTGGCGGCTGTATCGGCTGTGGTGCACAGTGCTGACACCGTTGACCTTGAACAGCCAGCTACCACCTTGCGCCAGCGCCAGTTGCTCCAGGGCTTTGAGCGTTGCCACGGCGGCTGGTACAGTGTTGCGCACCACCAGCACACGCGCGCCTTGCGCGGCAGCTTCAGCGGCCAGGGTGGCGATGCGCAAGGGGTCATCCATTGCATCGAGTGTTGCCCAGTGAACCGTTTTATGTTGTGGGTGCCCTCCACTGGCTGTAATTGCAAAGCCTGAGGCCGTACGCGTACTGATGGCGGGATACGCAATGGCACAGGCCTCTGCCAACGAGGGCTGAACCAACTTTTTATGCCCAATGCTCAGATAGCGCGTGCGCGCCGCAGCACCCAGCGTGGCGGACAGCAGCATGGTCTGCCCACCCGCTTGAACGTGGGCTGCGAGCAATTTTTCCAGCAGTACGGTCATGTAAGCATCTGAAGCATGCACCTCGTCCACCACCAGCATGCTGCGAGCCAGCAGAGCGTGGCGCATGTGAGCATGGCGCACCTTGAGGGCGCCGAGCAAGGCTTGGTCGATGGTGCCCACGGCGATGGTGGCCGCCAAAAAACGCTTGGGCGATTCAGCCACCCAGCGCTGGTGCGCCTTCGCGTCATCAGGCTTGTCTGGCCACAGCACTTTGAAATCAGGCAGGCTGATTTTCATCTGATCATCCGCGGCTTCATAGCCCGGCAAAGCACGCACGACGACAGGCGAATCTTTTGGCCATAGACGTGTCACGAAATCCAAAACGCGTTTGTACAGCTGCGATGCTGCGGTGCGGGTGGGCAGTGCAAAGAACAAGCTATCGACCACGCCGGCCTGAAACAACTGCACGAAGCGCCATAACGCAGCCTCGGTCTTGCCACTGCCGGTTTCCGCCTCCAGCACGACAACACTGCCCAAAGACAAGTCGGCAGCGGCGAGTTGCATGGGACGCGCTTCGACCACGCCAAACGCCGTGTTGAAAACGGGCGGCTGGCTGCAGAGTTCACTGCGCCAGGTGCTCACATCCAGACCAATGGCACGTACCGCGTTGGTAGCGCGCACCGGGGCGGTCTGGGCCCTATCTTCGCCCAGCGCGGAGTAGGGAAAAAAGCCATCGCGGGTGTCAGAGCCCAACCAGTCGGCCAGTTGCACCAGTCCAGCGAACAAATGTACAAATGCGGGCTTGTCAGGCAATGGTCGGAGACATTCTGTAAAGGCCAGCGGATAGCTCTGTTGCAGACACTCGCCCATTCTGGCCAGGGTGGCTGCGGGGTCGTACAGCACCGCGCCGCTTCTATCCAGTACCGGCTTCCAGATCAAGGCCGACTGCTTTGCGGGGGTTTCACCCAGAGGGCGACCGTGGTGACTGATGCTGGCTTGCAGCAATTGGCTCACGGCTTCATCACCCCACAAGATGATTTCTGCGATGGGCAAACCGGCAGCAAATTCCTCCGCATTGGCAACACGACCTGAAATCAGCTCCCAACCCTCCGGGCCATGGCCAAAGGGTGCGGTGGGCCAACTCGCGGGGGCACGCCCAGGCGACTGCCATTGACGCGACTGGAAACCCGCATTGGCTTTGCCAACATCATGCAAGAAAACCAACACCGCAAGCCGTTGTAGATCGGCACCATCAAGAGAGTGGCCAGCGGTGCGGTCCAAAGACCTGCGAACCGCAGCACATTCAGCCAATGCAAGAAAGCACGCGGCGACATCGGTCATGTGGTCCAGCAATGGATGCACGCCCGTCAATTGCCCCGCTTTATCGCGCGCGAGCTTTCCCCAAGCTTCGAACAGCTCTGGACTTGAGCTATCGAGGTCGGCTTGAAGCGCATCCCGAAGGTGGTTGTCTGGCACCTGTTCAGGTAAGGAATCAGTCATTAACATGAAAAACACCTAGGGAAACTCTGAAAAAGCCCTTCATTTTAAAGAAGCTTTCTGTTATTCATATGTTTTAATAGTATTACAAACCCAACCCGCACAATCATGAGCCAACTTAGTTTTTCTGATGTTGAATTCGTCGTGTAAATACTTGCCCACAGAATAACTAACAAAAGAACCTTTAAATTATGAAGATACTTTTTACTGCTCTCATCATAGTGTTTTTAACTGCGTGTGCATCTCATACAGGCATTGTGCCAATGGGCAAAGACACTTTTATGATTGCCAAGCAACAAGCAACAGGGTTTCCAGGGCTAGGGAATATGAAGGCTGAAATAATAACGGAGGGTAGCGAGTATTGCCGTCAGTTAAACAAAGAATTCCAGATTGTAAGTACACAAGAGTCAGCGCCGCCCTATATTTTAGGTAACTACCCTAGATCTGAAATTGTGTTCATGTGCATAACTTCTAGTGATTTTGAATTTCAGAGACCAAAACTTCAAAAAACCCCAGAAGCAGTGATCAAAATACAAAATTAATTTATGTCGTAAAAGATCATGTGCACATTAACTAAAAAATAATTGTTTTTTTTAACTCAACCATCGTAAAGCAGAGTGTAAATATGAAAACTATAACTGTGTTGCAGTTTGTTACATGGTCCTTTTTTGTTAGTGCAATTATAGGATTTTTCTTAATACCGTTCGACTTTCAGCCATTGTTTGGATCAAAGCTTACTTACGAACAAGTGATTGCATTCGCACTAATATCAATTGCTGCATCAAATTATTTAAAACTTTTGATTGATGAAGAAATACGAATAGAAAAGCAAAATAAAAAACAAGAGAAACGTTATTAAGTTTAATTTTCGGCTTAGTCAGAACCAATTAGCCCTCTATCGCGCGCGAGGGTACATCTATGACGGTATGGTCAATTAAACGCTTCTCAGCCTGTTTTAATGCCTCTGTGATGCTGATTTGTGTGTGAGAGACGGACACGTCCAAACGATCGCCAAAAGTCCTTGGTTTTAGCTTACTCATCAGCCACGTGCGTGCCCAAAGTTTTAGCTTGAGCTGCTGCACCCAAGCCGATTGAGCAGCGCTGTCTAAACCCTCTGGCATTTTTGAATCCGCTAGATCAATGAATTCAGACGCCATGAACTCTACCCTTGAGTCGACCGCCTCGTTATAGCGGGCTTTAAGTTCTGGATCATTCCTTAGTTGAAGTGTGCACCAAGCGTAACTTGGCATATCTGGCTCGGCAACAATAGAAGTAAGCGTGCGACCGTTTGCGATTTGCTCGAGAATATAACCCCATACTTTTTGATAATCGTAGATTTGAGCCATGAGTTTTAAAACCTAATTAGGAAATTTAGCCATTGTGGGTCGATATTCGAAAAAACTGACCCGCCCTGTAAAACCAATAAAAAACTAAAAACTAAAGAAACTGAATAAACTAGAAAAACTAAACAAACCGCGCCTGTAATAGCTCTAAGACCCCTCACGTTGGCTAAGAGCTAACATCCATGAGGTTTTCTCAGTTTCTTCAGTTTTTCGCAAAAGTGCCAGTTTGTTCAGTTTTTCAATATTTTGTGTATGGTTCGGTTTTTCAGTTTTTCGCACATCAATCGACTTATGCACCATTTGAGACCTCTTCGTATAACTCCCTGATAGTTTCCTTAAAGGGCGTTAACAGCGAGATGGGACGATAAATATGCGAATTGCTCTCACCGACAGTAAGACTCCATCTATGACCTGCGATAAAGTTTTCGCCGGTATGTTGTGTTAAAGCCTTTTTTATATTGTTTTTGCTAACACATGCTCGTTCGGCTGCATCTTTAATAATTTCAGTTTTAAGAGAAATGCCTCTTTGCATTACTTCTAGTATTGCGTGAATCAACTCATGATTTTTTTGCAAAAGTGTTTCAATTGCTTTGGCGTTGCGAGCGTCGATTGTTTCATCTGTTGTTGCAAGCCTGACCGTTGACAGCAACCCGTTGTAATCATGCCCATGGATGCGCTCATAGCAATATGATGCGGTTTGATCAACATCACCACGACTTTTTATATTTTCAAATATGACAGTATTTTCACCTGTTGTAGGCTTTTTACTGGAATCGAGAATGTAAACACAGTCTGCATCGTCCACAAGGTCGGTCGTGCCCCCAGGGATTAACTTACCGTCTGCTCCTCGATGTTTGTTTGTATGCCCCAGCATAATAACGCTTCCACCATGCGATGCGAATTCTCTAATTACTTTACCGAACTCAGATCCTTTATCTTTATTCATAACGTCAACAAACTTTTTAGATGTATCAAGAATTACGATCTTTCCATGAGCGTTGATATCCGCTACCATTTTTTTAACATAGTCTAAAAAATTATTGGGGTCGAATCCGTTATGGCTGGGCGCAAGCATATTGAAGCCCATCTCCTCGGCAATGGCTATTTTTTCGACTAACCCCTTATAGTTGTCATCTGCGTTGATATAAAAAACATCATTGGCTTTGATATCGTCCGTTTTAACCGCCTGCCGTAATAGCCAAATTGTTAATAATGTCTTGCCCGCATTAGGGGGGGCATAGAACTGCGTTATCTGCCCAAGTATCGCAAGCCTACCTAGAATGAATTTGTCCGCCAACATTTTTTTCCTCATTGTTTCGCTTTTGCCATTTAAAGAAAATTGAGTCAATGAAAATGGTTCGCCGTTCATCATCGGGTCGAGAGCCTTTATGCTGGCTGATTCATCAGTTTTTTGCATATGCTCACGTTGAGCAACCTTATTCCACGACTCAGTCCCGATGGCTAGCAAGTTATCGCCAGCGTCTTTGATTGCCGCATTTTCATCGCCCCTGTGAAATAGTGTGCGAAACACGCTAAACGAGTCGTGAGCGCCGTTTGATGCGCCTGCTGTGTAAAGAGGGTCATTAGGGCTTAACGAGTAAACACGTCCGTTTAAGACACTTGCTGAAAAGCTGCCGGACTCGCTTTTTGGATGTCGGTAGTTGTGTTGGCCGTCAAAGTCATAGCCAGCCTTGATAAGCATTTCATCAACGGTATAAGACTCTTTAAACGCATCAATGGGTCGAGCGTACTTGCCTGTCGTAGCAGTCTGACGTTTTTCTAGTGCTTTGGTTTGTCTTGCTTCGCGTTCAATGCGGGCGGCCTCTTTTGCGGCTGTCTCGGCGTCAAAGTAATCAGTTAACTCGCGAGCCATCATTTCTAGTGGATTAAAAAACAAGTCTGAGCTGCCATAGCTGACGTGAGCGTAATGTTCGCCCCGATTTGGTAGATATACTACTTGCGCGGCACGTTCTAACGCCCGATCTGGTTTTAAACCCTTAACCTTCAGGGCGTTGTTCAAGATCGTCATCGCTGCCTTATAGTCCTGATACGACACACCGACGGCTAATGGTATCAACACACGGCATTTAAGTTTCTCAGGCGTTGCAGAGCGACTGTGATATGCGAGCAATTCAATGTCTTGGTGGATGATTTCATCAAACAAACCAACCACATCGTCAAGGGTAAATTCAGTGTTCTCATCAAAGTCAAAACATAGAACCCAATATTTGCCGTTCGTCTCTTGCTCTTGAAACGAGCGAGATAGGTGCGTCGAGGGAATAAACCATTGTCCCTTGGCCTTGTCCACCGTCTGCGCGTTCTGAGCCATTGTGACAATTTCTGGCCATGAAATGGTGACATAAGAGGTGAGCTTCTTGTCTGGCTTTTTTGGGTCGTATTCGTTAGTGTGAAATTGACCTAACCCAGAGACCATTTGGATGTTGTTATGCATGAATGACACCCCCAATAAATTTGGAGATAACTAATTTCTGAAGTTTTTTGTCATTAAGTTCTGCATCTAGTAAATCTTCAATTTCAATTTCTGTTAAGTCGGCCTTCTCAATAAGCGCGTTAGCAAGTCTATTGAGAGACGCCTTATACCTGCCCAATATGCGATCCGTAAATTGCTCTACGGCATGCATAGCCGTTCCTTGTGGCATATTATGTGAAAGGTCTTGTAAGGCGCTGTTGTGTTTGACCAAGAATCGTTCATCAAGACTTGAGGCAGGGTGATCTAATTTCCCAAGTATTTCGGCACGCCAGCCTGCAAGCGCGATGACATTGCGCAGAAACAAGCCTTTTGCTGTCGATGTGGAATAACTGGCGTTCCAAGATGTAAACCCATTCCACCGCCCATTCACATTCCATATGCGGCTGCCGGTAGTCTGAATGCCAAGCGCCTGAGCCACGACTATATGACCCGCTTCATGCGTTGATGTCTGTTTTTTTGTAGCATGGTCGTACCCATGACGCAATTGAATTTCGCCCGCCCACTTACAGGCTTTGATGGCTATGTCGAAAGGGATGTCTTTGAGTGCTAAAGGCAGTGTTGACATTAAACGCCTTGCCTCTGGAGTGCCCTTCCGAATCAGGTCAAAGTCTTTAATTGATTTTTTGTTGAACGACTTTTTTATCGAACGCCGTTCAGCGCGATTGGGATAATTAGAATTAGACATATATGTTCCTTAAGTAGGAACGCCATTCCTTGCAAGCTAACGATCGCTCAAGTAAAATCAAATTGTCAGAAATGATCTTGGCGCCGATGCCCCGCAAGGAGTTCGGCGTTTTTATTTTGGGTGGGTGTTATTCATGCTGTCGCACCCGACTCACGAGTCCGGCTCTCAAGCCATGCGAGCAAATCACTTTTGCGGTAGCGAACTTTGCGCCCTATTTTGATAAATGGGATGCTGTATCGCCCAGTGCTACGCCAGACGGATAATGTTCCAGCAGTAACATCAATAAGCGCGCCGGCACGCTCTCCGCTCAACAATTCAGTGTTATCTTCCATCGAAAGACTCCATTAATAACGGTGAAATACCGTCTATGGAGGTCACTTTACGTATGCCGCTACTCTAAGTCTGTTCGTACCTTAGGGTTGCGACAAAATCAAATTTTTAAGTCGTGAAAGTTGTCGATCTGAAGGAGGAGAAACCTTAATTTTTAGCCCTTTCCATTTTGCACCAATAGTCTTGGTGGTGACTCTTGTCCCTTCGGCTTTCAGGCTGTCGATACATATCTTGACGTTTGGCATGAACTCATTGTTCTTTTCTTGGGCTTCGGCTTTCTTTGCCAGCCCGCCCTTCTCCCCTGCATTGGCCAGACGCTTCGCATTTGCTAATCTAATGGCAAAAACCTTGTTAACTTGTCGAACAAACTCATCTTTACGTCTCATCACTTCAAGCTGATTTGGCTGCGTTAATCGATCGATAAGTAATTTTTGAGCCATATCCAGAACTATCTCACCTATAATTTGTGAGCTATTCCCGTATTCATACGTTGGCACAACCAATGGCTTTTTACTTTTAGGCATTACACAACCCTCCTCGCCCGATCAATTGGAATCACTTCAGCCCCTTGCTTGACTCCAGCAGCCTTGAGCATTGATGCGGTTGCTGCGCTCACGGACTGACGAATAGGGTCTATAGAGAGACGGGCATAAATTGCCGTAGCTTGATGCGTTTTGTGCCCTAGAGACTTGCCTATGATCGCCAAAGAAGCGTTATTGATCGCTTGCCAACTGCCGAGCGTGCGACGTAAATCGTGAGGGCGAAGGTCACTGACCTCATATTCCTCAGGCTTAATTTTGCGCTTGGCAGCCAATGCTAATAAGTCCTCACCTTCCTCTGCCTTTAAAAGTACTTTTAAGCGTTTAAGGCTGGCACGTTCGAGTATTTTTGCCCAAGCGGTTTTGGGCTCGACCAAATGACCTGTTTTCCCGCTGCTTGGAAATACAAACTCGGAACGAGCTTCAGGTGATACTTTGCGCGCTGTGAGCACAGTTACAGCCTCTACTCCCAATGGCACAACTTGTGGATCGCCATTTTTTGTTATTGGTATACGCCAAACTCCACTCTCAAGGTTTAAGTCGCGCCAAGCCATTGATTGAAGGTTTCCCCTTCTGGCGCCCGTGAGCAGAGCGAGAAGAAAGAAATCTCGCTGCGTCGACTCCATGATTGCACCCAATACATAAGGCAACTCTTCAGCGGTTACGAAACGATCACGTGAAATAGCTTCGTTCTTCTGAATCCGCGCTGCTGGATTTATTCCAATAAACGATTCCCGATCAATGGCGAAAGTAAAAACTGCACCAATAAGTGCGACAGCCTTATCGGCCTGTGCAGGGCTATTCTTACTCATTTTCAAATGAAGCGTCTTGATGCTGGTGCGAGTTATCTCGGACAGCTTAGTTTTCTTAATTTCACCAAAGTGCAGCCGAAGCAAATCCGTGTAATCTTTCTTTGTTTTATCTGCCAAAGACTTACCACTACGTTTGCGCTTAGAAATCAGAAAGCCCTCAAATACCTCTGCAAATGTTGGCTCTAGCTTCAGCGCACGCTTGACCGTAGCGCGATTGGTGCCCCCAGCGAACTCGCCCATGACGGTTTCTGCTTGTTTTCTAGCTTGTTCTACCGCCATGTCTGGAAAACTGTCGAGCTTGATCCAAGTAATGTTTGCTCCTGTACGCTTGACAACATAAAACGTCTTTGTACCAGCACTCGTTATTCGAAGAGCTAGTCGCTGCACTTCTGTGTCGTAGACGGTGCTTCGCTTGCCATGTTCTGGCAGCGCTAGAGAGATCAAACTGGTCTTACTAAACTTAAACCGTTCCATGCAAATCACCTTAACGGGCTAACACTGGGCTAACACGGGCTAACAAATTTGATGCATTTTCGTGCATCTCTGTTAAGGTGATTATAGGCTGAAAGCTAATGCTGGTATAGGTAAATTACAAATCGTTAAGTTTCGTAAAACCATAAAGACACTAATTCGTAATGAGAAGGCCGAGGGTTCAATTCCTTTCATCGGCACCACTTTATGTTCTAAGTCGTCTAATCGTCTACCCTTACCCCATTCATTAAAATTTTAATATGACATAAAGGGTGAGCAATATG
>Ga0209390_10006095_pt1 | contig 16414 bp, 6 predicted proteins | sample BON01_FD_187212 | JGI IMG/M metagenome (GOLD analysis project Ga0209390, IMG submission 187212) | Freshwater microbial communities from Lake Bonney liftoff mats and glacier meltwater in Antarctica - BON-01 (SPAdes) (version 2) | ecosystem: Environmental > Aquatic > Freshwater > Ice > Glacier... | reverse complement strand
GGGGGGGGATTGAATGGTGCGGGACGTCCCAGCGGGGAGTGGTGTCTCTGGGCCTGGTGCTCGAGACGGCCCGAGATCGGGACGGGCGACAAAAAAAAAAGGGCACGCAGAGAGAGAAAAAACAGGCGCGAACGAAAAGACGAGCGCGCGCCGCTCGCACCCGCTCGACGTAAAGCAAACCAACCGCCGCCACGACCCAAGCACAACACAACACAACACACCACACAACGCAGTGTCCCCCGTCAAGTACACCCTCTTCGACGGCTTCGCCCACCTGAGCTCGGGCCTCTCGTGCGGCCTGGCCGGCCTCGCTGCGGGCATGGCCATCGGCATCGTGGTGAGTCGTGGCGTCGGCCGCCGCCGCCCCTTTTTCGGGTTTGGTTTTGGTTTTGGTTTTGGTCGGGAGAACGGGCGCCCCCCGAGAAGGAACGCTCGCCCCGCCCCCCCTCCTCGCTCTCGCATCGCCGCCCAGATCCGCACAAACCCAAGACGTGAAGAAACAACGGACACATACACACGCACAAACTGACCCGTCCGCATTCTGAACCAAAACAATGAAACAATGCAAAACACAAAACCAAAACACAAAACCAAACCAACACGAATACGCCAGGGCGACGCCGGCGTGCGCGCCAACGCGCAGCAGCCCAAGCTGTTTGTCGGGATGATCCTCATCCTCATTTTCGCGGAGGCCCTGGCGCTGTACGGCCTGATCGTGGGCATCATCCTGTCGAGCAAGGCCGGGTCGTCGGCCTGATCGGACGAGGCGGCGGGCGGAGCGGGACGGAGGGGGAGGGGGGAAGGACTCTTTGACACGACGACGGAAAGGGGGGGGGGGGGCGCGAGTTGCCTCGGCCGCCGCCGCCGCCGCCGCCGCCGGTCCTGCGAAATCAGACCGACAAGTCCGGCAAAAAAATGATACTTAGGAGCAGGGCAGGCAGGCGCCGTTGTGCGTTCCATCGCACACCTGCGCGCGAAACGAAACGATGCAATTTCGACCATGTTCTGTCGCGCGTCTCCCACAGGCCAAAAAATTTCGTCCCGCCGGGAGTGGTGTTGTTTCTCGCCCGTCTCTCGTTTTTCCCTCGCCGGCGCCGCTCAACTCCGGAGAATGCGTCGTCAGGCCCCATCCCTCACCGAGCTCGTGCCCGTCTCGTGGGCTCTCGCATGCCAGGCGTGCCGCCGCCAGCCGACGGGCGGCGCGTGCGGGGTCGCCCGCGTGTGCCGCCGCACGCGAGACGACTCCGCCGGAGGAGGGCCGCTTTTTGTCCGTTGCGACACCTGGTTTTTTGTACGTTGCCTGCGTGCGCTACAACCCAATGATGCTATTAACACGTTGGCAAGGTGTACCGCTTGTTGATCTCACCCTCCGCTGCCGCCCGCCGACGCGGCGGGCGCCCCCTCCCCCTCGCTTTCGCTCTCGTCCTTTCCGTTGCTCTCGCTCTCGCTCTCGCTCTCGCTCTCGTCGTCGTCGTCGTCGCTCTCCTCCTCCTCCTCCTCGTCGCTGCCGCTGCTGCTCCCCGCCCCAAGCCCCAGCGCTAACAGCTCCATCTTCAGCTCCAGCAGATGCTGCCACTTGTCCTCCACCTCGTTCTCGGCTTCCCGCAGCTCTTTCACGTCCAGCGCCAGGCCGGCAAAGGCCTCGTGCGCGCTCCAGCTGGAGCAGAGCTCGGCGGGGCGCCGGCATAGCTCGGCCTCTTTTTGCGCGGCGAGCGGCAGGCCGTGCGAGACCGCGACGGGCAACACGGCGGCCGCGTGCCGCGGCAGCACGGACGCGCCGGCGACGAGCAGCTCGGCGAATAGCTCATTTTGCGAAGGAATCCACGGCCCGTGTCGCGTTCCATCGACGATAAAGTCGACCGCGCTGAAGCCGTCGTCCCACCGGCCGCTGCAGGCGACGACGGCGCGGCAGGTCCCGCGCGTCGAGCGGGCCGCCAGCTCTAACACGATCTCGTGATGGGCGTACATGTCGGCCCGGGAACAGGCCGCCAGCAACGGCGTGTACCCCTTGTTGCTTATCACGTCCGGCGACGCGACCCCCACGTCCGGCGACGCGCCGCACGCGAGCAGCTGCCGCAGCACCGTGACGTCGCCGCCGCGTGCGCACTCAGAGACGGGCGTCTTCCCGCGCTTGTCTCGCACGTGTACGTCCGCGCCCAGGCGCAACAGCAGGTGAGCGGCGGGGACGTAGTCGCCTGCACAAGCCGCGGCCCAGTGGAGAGGCGTAGCGCCGTTCCGGTCCAACGCGTTGACGCTCACGCCTCCCTCGCGCACGAGCGCCTCGAGGCAGGCGAGCCGCGGCGGACCAGCACATGGGTCGTCAAACTGTGCACCCGGGCGCACGCACAGATGCGCGAGGGACACGCCAGTATCAGAAACGAAAGGATCGCGGCCATCTTCCCGCGAATAGAACAAGAGCGGCATGTTGGGGTCGTGCCCCATCCGCAGCAGCGCGCGCAAGGTTTCGGGCAGGTCGTGGTAGACGCACAGCGCGAGGGCCGTCAGCGGGTGGCCGCTGTCGTCGCAGATCACGCCGGCGTCGGCCCCCTCCTCGAGAAGCACGCCAATCACGTCCTTGCGCTGCAGTTCATGCGCGGCCTCCAGCGGCGAGCTGGGCAGGCAGTCGGGGTCCAGGTCCCCCCGTTCGTCGACCTCTCCCCACTCTTCGTTGACGGCCTCCGCGCGCCGCCGCTCGTCCCCCGGCGGCGCGCACTCGTCGATCACACGGCGCACCTCCTCGGCGCTCAGGAAGTCGGTGACCGCCGTGTACACGCAGCCGCCAAAGGAGGGGGTGGTCATGGCTCGTTGAGTTGGGAGGAGGGCAAGCAGGAGGCGGGTGTGATAAGAGCGGCGGCGACACTGACGCAAAACAGCAGCGCCTCTCTCTCTTTCTCTTTCGTTGTTTTGTTGTTTTCGAGTTGTGTCGTCGTGTGATTGCGTGTGCGCGGGACGAAAGCGCGTGTCGGGATCGCGCGTTGCGTTTGTGTTTGTGCGATTGTCGTTGAGAGTGGGCGGGGCGAGAATCAAAAGAGGGGAGCGATTTTGTGGCCTTCGCCCGCCGAAAGCGCGTCGCGCGACTGCCCGCTCTTCCCCCTTCGTCCCCCGTTCTCTCTCCTTCCCGTCTTGTGGCGCTCGAACGACAGCGGCGGCGACCCGGTACGTGCCTCTTGCTTCGTGCACACAACCAAGGCTTTAGCATCACCATCTTCAGCGGCACGATGACCTGTGGCGCCTGGAACCGGAGACGCCGGGGTGAGGGGGGGAGGCGCTGGTTTCCTTCCGCTTTTGCCGCCGAGCGCCGGAAACCGTCACAGCGCTGGTTTCCTTTCGCCCGCCGCTCAACCCCCCCCCCCTCCCTCCTGCCCCACTCTACTCGGTCCCGTCGCGGCCGCCAACCCACACGTCCTCCCAGGTGACGGCGGGAGGCGGCGGAGGGGGCACGAGAAGGTCCGCGCCGCCGCCGCCGCCGCCGCCGCCTCCGCCGCCGCCGCCGCCGCTGCCGCCGCCGCTGCCGCCGCCGCTGCCGCTCCCGGCAGACATCTGCTGCTGCTGCAGCAGCTGCTGCTGCTGCTGCTGCTGCTGCTGCTGCCGCTGCTGCTGCTGCTGCTGCGCGGCCAGGCTGCGCTTGTAGCAGATGTAGTGCGCGACGGGCGTCGGCGCGTCCCACCCGCTCGCGCCGCCGCCTCCCCCCCCCCCGCCCCCCCCCCCTCCGTTGGCCGCGGCGGCCGCCGCCGCCGCCGCCTTGCGAGCGCGCAGCGCCGCGGCCACCCCGGCCATCGCCGCGCCGCCTCCTCCGCCGCCGCCCGCCGCCGGGGGGTAGGCCACCACGACCGGCCCCCCCACGCGCCTGTGGCACAGGCAGCACGCGCGCTCGGGCGTCAGCAGCACGCAGCGCGCCCTCCCCAAGCCCGCGTCCACCCGCGCGTCCAGGTCCTCCGCCCGCCGCAAGGCGCGCACCACGCCCAGGTTCCGCCGCAGCTCTGCGCCGTGCTCTAGCGCGGCGGCGAGCAGCGGCGCGGCGGCGGCGACGGGCAGCGCCTGCGGCAGGCGCGCGAGGAGGGCGCGCGGGTCGACGACGTCGCGCTTGCGGGCGAGGAGCAGGGAGAGCTCGCGCCAGAGCGGGGAGGAGAGGGGCAGGGGGCCGTCGGCGGGCGTGGCGGAGGAGTCGGGAGCGTCGGCGTCGCGGGCGTTGGCGGCGTTGGCGGCGTTGGCGGCGTTGGCGTTGGCGTTGGCGGCGTCTGCCTTTGTGTCGGCGGCGCCATTCGCGCCGTTGGCGCCGTTGTCGCCGCCCGCGTCGGCCGTGGCGGCCGCGCGCACGCCCTCGATCGCCGCGTCCAGCAGGATCGTGTATATGTGCCCGGGCTGCGCGCCGGGCGGCAGGCCGGCCACGCCACCCTCGGGCGCCGGCAGCAGCAGGCCCGAGCCAGGCGGCGGCAGCGACGACGCCGCCGCTGGGCTGCCCTCGGCCGCCGCCGCCGCCGCGCCTTGCTGCCTCGGCCGCGCCGCCAGAGCCGCCGCCGAGGCCGCCGCCGCCGCCGCCGCCGCCGCGTGGTACACCCGGTCGCAGTACGCCTCGGCCGCCTCCAGCCCCGCCCCGCCCGCCGACGCGCGCGCGTACAGCGCCAGCGCCTCGCGGTGCCGGCCCAGCCGCTCCAGCATCAGCGCGCGGATCTCGGGCAGCGCGCCGCCGCCGCCGCCGCCGCCGCCGCCGGGCGGCGCCGCGCGGCTGAGGGCCTCGAGCACCCGCCGCGGGTCGACGTGCGGCGAGGCGTAGGCCAGCTGGCGCAGGCGCTCGTAGCTGCCCGCGCCCTCGCGGCCGGCGGTGGCGACGGCGGCGTCGTCGGGCGCGGGAGTGGAGGAGGGGTCGTCGTCGCCCGAGGAGGGCAGCGGCGGGGCGGCGGCGAGCGTGGACGAGGAGGGGCGGGCGGGCGCCAGAGGAGCCTGCGGCGGCGGGAGGCGAGAAAAGGGGGCGATCCCCCACAGGCGCCGGTCGTCCGGGAAGAGCTGGAGCGGCGGCTGGGACGACGGCGAACGCGCGACAGGCACGGCCGCCGGCACGGCCTCGGCCGCGGGCCGCCCGCCCCCCGGCGGCCGCCGCGCCGCCCGCCGCCGCCGCGCGGCCGCGCCCGCCGCCGCCGCCGCCGCCGCCCGCCGCTCGTCCGCCAGGCACGCGCGCAGGTACAGGCCCAGCAGCTCGCCGTGAAACTCGCGCGCCGAGGCCACGCCGGCGGCCAGGGCGCGCTCCAGGTAGCGCGCGCGCGCGGCGGGCGGGGCGTCCTCCTCCTCGAGAAGCGCCAGCGCCAGCGCGGGCGGCGGCGGCGGCCGCATGCTGACTAATGCCTCGACGCCCGCCTCCGGGTCGGCGCGCAATATCCAGCCGGCGTGGCGCCGCAGCACGTCGCCGCCGACGCCGCGGGGGGGCCTGCACGTGACGAGGTAGCGGACGGCGGCCCAGACGCCGGGCAGGCCGGGGAGATCGGCGGCCGCGCCTGTGGGGGGGACGGGCAGGCCCGACGACAGCGGCGGCGGGCGGGGGGCAGAGGCTGCCCCCGCGCCTGTGGGGGGGACGGGCAGGCCAGACGGCAGCGGCGGCGGGCGGGGGGCAGAGGCTGCCCCCGCGGCGGAGGCGCCGCCGCCGCCGCCTCCGTTTCTCTTGGCGGCGGCTGCGTCGCCTGCACCGCCCACGCCGCCCTCGGACAGGCGCCGCAGCAGGTCCAGGCCCTCGGCGTGGCGGCCGGAGCGCTGGAAAAGCGCGACGAGCTCGGCGTACCGCCCCGCGGCCGCGAGCGCGGCGGCGCCGTCGTCGGGGTCGGGCCGTCCGCCCGGCGCCTGCAGCAGGCGCAGGAGGGCGCCCGTGTCCGAGGGCTGCAGGAGCATGGCGCGCACGAGGGCGGTGTCGATGGCGCACAGGAGCTGGAGGGCCTGAGAGGGGGTGCGCGGGGGGTAGGAAGGGGGCGGGGGTAGGGCGGCCGCGGCAGCCGGCGCCGACGCCGCTCCGTCGCCCGCCGCTGCCGCCGCGGCGTCCCCCTCTTGTTGCTGCTGCCCCCCCGCCTGCCGCGCCCCCCTCGCGCCCTCCAGCGCCTCCTCGAGCTCCTCCTCGTCCGTGTCGACCTCGCCCTCGCCGACCCCGCGATCCGAGCCGCCGTCGTCGTCGCCGGGCAAGACGGCGGCGCCCCCGGCCTCCTCGACCGCCCGCCGCCGGCGCTCGGCCGCCGCGCGCCTCGCCTCTTGCTTCAGGCGCGCGCGCGCGCCCTGCAGCCGCGTGCGGTGGCTGAGCAGGTAGGGCACGACGACGGTTGCGGCGGCGCGCTGCTCCTCCTCGGCGGACGAGGGCGGGAGAGAGGAGGAAGGGGTGCCGGACGGCGGCGGCGGCGACGGCGGCGGCGCGAGCGGAGGGGCCTGCTCGATACCGCCCGCCTCCTCCTCCCCCCCCCCCGCGCCTGCCTCCGCCTCTGCCGGCAGCCAGGCTCTGTGCTTTGGGGCGACCAGAAAAGGAAACAGGCGCAGAAGGTCCAGGGGGGACGGGTCGCCGCACAGCGACAGCTGCGCCAGCGCCTCGTCGTGCTCGCCCGCCGCGAACAGCGCGCGGCCGTAGCGCGCGCGCAGGCCGTCCTCCATAGCGCGGCGGGCCGTGCGCCGCCGCGCAGCTGCGCGCCGCGCGCCCTCGGCCGCCGCGTCGGCCGCCGCGATGGCGGCCGCCGCCCCGCGCCGCTCCGCCGCGCCCGCGCCCGCGGCCACCGCCGCGGCCACGGCCTCCTCGGCCCGCGCCACGCGCGCGAGGGACTCGCGCTCGGCGCGCGCGTCCTGCTCGCCCTCGGCCGCCTGCAGGCGCGCGAGCAGGTCGAGCGCAGGCGCGTAGTGGCCGGCGGCGGCGAGGCCCAGCGCCTGCCTCTCGAGCGGCACGGGCCTGAGGCGCCGCACGCCGCCCGCCGCGCCCGCCTCGCCGCCTCCCGTGGCGACGAAGAGCGAGCCGTCGCGCGAGGGAAACGGGGCGACCGTGGCCATGCCGGGGAGCGGCAGGGTCTGGGCGGCGGGGCCGGAAAAGGGGCAACTGTCGGACGCCGACAACGACGAGGAGGAGGAGGGCGCCCCAGAGGCGGCGGCATCATCGCCACCGCCGCCGCCGCCGCCGAGCAGCGTGCGCGAGATGGCGCGCACCTCGACGCAGCGCGGCAGGAGCGCCACGCAGTACAGGTCGCTCGCCGCGAGCGCCAGCGGGCGGCCCGTCCACAACAGGTGTCCAACGCGCGCGCGGCGGCCGTCCGGGCCGACAAACAGGCACCTGCCCTCGCGGTCCGACACGAGCAGCTCCCTGGCGGCGGCGCGGGCGGCGGCGGCGGGATCGTCGCAGGCGGCGGCCGCCCCGTCGAGGGGCCCGGACGCGGTGGCGGCGGCGGCGGCTGACGGCAATGTCGACGGCGGCGGCCCCGACACGAGGACGCCCGCGCCGCCGGCGGGCGGCGGCACGGCCGCCATGACGGGCGGCGCGTCGCCGCCGCCGCCCTGTGCCGCCGCCGCCGCCCCGGGCGCGAGGGACAGCAGGCGCACGGGCGCCACGGCCGCGTACACGTCGAGCGACTGGCCGGGGAGCACCTCGACGCTGCGCGGCCGGCCCGGGGCCACCAGCCAGTAGCAGCCGCCGCCGCTGCCGCCAGTGCCGCCGCCGCCGCCGCCGCCGCCGCCGCCGCCGCCGCCGCCGCCGCCGCCAGTGCCGCCGCCGCCGCCCGCTCTTCCTCTGGTGCCGAGCACAAGATTTCCGCCCACCCACGCCATCGCCGCCGCGCTGCCGTCCCCGGGCAGGGCGTACTCGACGACCTCGGCGAGGGCGGCCTGGGCGGGCAGGGGGGACGGGGCGGCGCCCCCCTTGGAAGGGGGCGGGGCGGCGGCGCCGGCGTCGTCGGCGGCCAAGCCGTTGGCCCCTCCTCCTCCTGCCGCCCCTTTGCGCCGCGCCTCCCACGCCGCGTTGGCCTCCGCGGCCGCGGACGCGAGCGCCGCGAGGTTCAGCGAGTAGGCCGTGACCTTCTTACGCAGGGTGGCGACGGCCAGCCACCGGCGCGACGGGTCGTAGGCGAAGCAGGTGGCCTGGGCGGTGGGGGCGGGGGCGGCAGAAAGGGGGGGGCCGGCCGACGGACCGCTGGCGGCGGCGGCGGCGGCGGCGGCGGCGGCGGCGGCGCGGCGCGAGGCGGCCGGCGGCGGCGGCGCGCGCGCGCCGGCGGCGGCGGCGGTGCGGGGCACGACCGCGAGCGGCGCCAGCGAGGGCAGCGCGTGCAGGCGGACGCCGTGCTCCGAGCACAAGGAGACCAGGAGCGCCGGGGCCGGGCGCGGTGAGGGGGGCGGGGCTGCTGGTGCTGGTGCTGGGGCTGCTGCCCGTGGCATCGTCGATGCCGCCGCCGCCGTCGCTGCCGCCGCTGAACCCAGCTCGCCGACTGACGAGGCCGCCGCCGCCACCGCCGAGGCCGCATTCGCGGCGGCCGCGGCCACGGGCAGCGGCACGACCAGCAGCTGCGGCACCGCGCGCCGGCAGAAGCCCTTCTCGATGCGCGTGACCTCCCACCGGGGAGCGGCGGCGGCGTCGGCGGCGGCGGCGGCGGCACCGTCGGCGGCGGCGGCGGCGGCGGCGGCACCGTTGGCGGCGGCGGCGGCCGTGAGCGCGTGGCGCGGGTCGCCCTCCCCGCCGCCCGAAGAGGTCGGGGCGGACGAGGGGGCAGGGCAAGGCTGCCGTTCCTGCGACGAATCCTGCTGGAGCTGCTGCTCTTCCAGCTGCTGTTGCTCCTGCTTCCCCGCCGTCGTCGTCGTCGTCGTCGTCGTCGTCGTTGTCGCCGCGGGCGGCGGCGGCGTCGCGGGCGGCGTCGGCGGCGGCGCGGCGCGCTCCTCCAAAAAGAGCAGGCCGCCGTCGCCGACGCCGATCAGCAGCGAGTCGCCCCAGAGGCACAGCGAGTCGATGCGGCGCGGGAAGTTGTCCAGCACGACCTCGGCCTCGAACGCGTCCACGCGCGCGCGTTGTTGTTGGCCGTGCTGCTGCTGCTGCTGCTGCTGCTGTCGGGGCGGAGGCGGGGGCGGCGCGGCGCTCGTAGCGCTTCCGCCTCCGCCGCGCGCCAGCACCGCCGACGACATGCTCTCCCTCCTCCTCGTCGTTGGTGGTGCGGAAGGGGAATCGCTCTGCGTCGGCCGGCTTCACGCCATCGCAGTCGCGTCGGGGCTCGTTCTAGGCGGGTCTGGGCGACTCTGCAACGAAAGGAGAGACGGAGGGTTTCGAGAGGGGGGAGTGATCGTTGGCCAAGGGGATTTTCTCTATGTGCGCCTGTCACATCATCGTCATCCTCATCGGCGAGCGGTGAATGCCGGCGTTTCGTTCCGGTGGCGGCGCGTGGAGGGAGGCGACGGTTTGTCGGTTTGTGGGGGCGATGTGCGTCACCGCCGACGACTTCAAAGTCGCGTGTGAGCGCCGACGCCGAGCGTGCGGCTCGGGACGACGAGGCCCTGCGCGCGGTCGCCGTCAGCGGCTGACTGTCGAAAAACCAATCGCTTCACCCGCGCTGCTTGCTCCCTCCTCTTTCAGCGGCAGAAGCAGGCGGGTGAACCGCCAAACTCTTTCAAAACTCAGTTCACGAAACCAAATCCAACTTGGAACGTCCCCAACGTGCTGATTCATACGCGCGCTTCAGCGGCAGCCGCCGATCGAGAGGGCCAAGGGAGGGCGCTCGCCCCGATTTTGACCATTCGTCCACACCCAATGGCGTGGGAGTGGGACTCGGGGCCCGGGTCGCTCGCGGGCGTCAAGGCCGCCCTCGGCGAGCCCCACGCGGGGCCCGGCAGCATCCGCAAGACGTGCCGCGCCATCGAGGAATACCTGGCGGAGCACTCGTGAGTCGTTGCTCGTCTGCCCGGTTGGATCGTGCGCGCGCGCGCGTGTGTGTGTGCGTGCGCGCGCCCGCGCGGCGTTGTGCTCGTCGCCGTCGCCATCGACCGTCGCCGCCGATCGTCCGCTCATTCCCCAGCCCCTCCGTCGCCCCCGCAAAAACAACAACCGCACACACCAAAACAACAGTGACAACCCCCGCCCCTTCCTCGAGCAGCAGTACCTCGAGACCTTCCTCTCGCGCGTCTTCGGCTACGACGACCGTGAGCCGGCCTGGATTTCGATGGCCGCGCTCCCCTCGCGCGCCGACGACGCGCGCGCGCTGCTGCGCATGCTTTCGCCGCGGGGCGCCCTCTTTGCGGCGATGCGGGCGGCCGAGGGCGAGCGCCTCGTGCAGTACGCCTTTCCCACCGACCGCCTGCCCGCGCACACGCAGGCACTCCTGCGGTCGGCCGCGGGGCGGGCCGAGCTGGCGCGCTGGCCGCAGTACGGCAGCGGGCGGCTGTGCGCGGCCGGCGGCAGCGGCGGAGAGGCCGGCGGCGGCGGAGGAGGGGCCGGCGCGCGCGCGGGCGGCGGCGGCGGCGGCGGCGGGGCGGGCGTCGCCTCGCCAGACGGCCAGTTCTCGCTCTTGCTAGGGCCGTGCGAGTGGTTCCTCGCGTGGATGGCCTTCTTCGTGCTGCGCGGCGGCCAGGTGGGCGGCGGCGGCGGCGGCGGCGGCGGCGGCGCGCGCGGCGGCGGTGGGATCGTCGGCGGCGCGCCGGCGGGGGCAGGAGGGGCCCCTTCCGCCCTCGGGCAGCAGCAGGTCCCCGCCTCGGGGTCGTACTACGGCGGCCCTCCCGGCGGCAGCGGCGGTGGCGGCAGGGCGCCCCACCTGGTAGCCAATATAAAGCAGTACGGGGCGCACCTGCTCCACCTGCCCAGCGGGGGCGGCGGCGGCGGCGCAGGCGCCGGCGCCCTCCCGATCAGCGACCCGCGGCACCCCTACATGCAGCTGGTGGCGGCCTACCTGCGGCACTACCTCCCGCGGCCGGGCGACGCGGCGGCCGAGGAGGCCGCGCGCGCCGAGGACGCGGCGGCCGCGGCCGCGAGCAGGAGGGCGGCAGCCGGCGGCGGGCCGGGAAAGGCGGGGGGTGCCATGGCCGCGGCGGGCCGGCGCTTGTTTTGGGGCGGTGGCGGCGACGGGGGTGGCTACGGGAGCGGCGGCAACAACAGCGGCAACGGCACGCCCGGACGCTCGCCCACGCGGCCGCTCTTTTCCTTGTCGGCCGCCGCGTTTGGCGTCGACGCGGGCGGCGGCGGCGGCGGCAGGCGCCTCGGCTTCGGCAGCGGCAGCCTGTTTGGCGGCGCGCCCTCGGCCGGCGAGCTCCTGCTGTCCGTCCTGCTCGAGTTCTGGCTCACGGACGCCTCCGAGCCGCTGCCGCTCGAGCCGTCCGCGCAGCAGGTAGCGGCGCAGGCGGCGGCGGCGCAGGCGCAGGCGCAGGCGGCGTTGGCGGCGTTGGCACAGCAGCAGCAGCAGCAGCAGCAGCAGCAGCAGCAGCAGCAGGCGATGCTGGCGGCCATGGCGCAGCAGCAGCAGATGGGGTACCTGACCCCGCAGCAGCAGCAGCAGTTTGCGCTGCAGCAGCAGCAGATGCAGCAGCAGATGCAGCAGCAGATGCAGCAGCAGCAGATGCAGCAGCAGCAGCAGCAGCAGCAAGGGGGCTCGTTTGGCGGCGCCGCGCCCCTGTCCTCGTCGTTTGGCGGCGCGGCCGCGCCCCCCGGCATGTACGGCGCCGACCCCGCAGGCTTTGGCGGGGGAGGGCCCTACGGCGGAGGCTTTGGCGGCGGCGGCCTGGCGCCAGCAGGCACCGGCGCGCTCAACAAAGCGGCCGCCGCCATGGCCGCCACGCGCGCCGCCGCCGCCGCCGCCGCCGGCGTCACGAGCCCCCCCGGCGCCGACGCCACCTACCTGCGGCAGCAGCAGCAGCAACAACAACAACAACAACAACAACTGCAGCAGCAGCAGCAGCAGCAGCGGCAGCTGCTGCAGCGGCCCGAGCTCTTCTCGCCGCCGCCGGACGAGGCGGTCTTTGCCGCCGCCGCGCTCGCCCGCCACGTCTACGTGCTAGACCCGCCCGCGCCCGGCCGGGTGGCCGCGCCCGCCCAGCAGGCCGCCCTGGGCCCTTGGTTGCCGCGCTCGCCCGTCGTGACCCTGCCCCCCCCTTCCGGGCGCCTGGCCGCGGGCCGTGCGCCGCCCGCGTCGCCGCTGCTGCTCGCGCCCAGCGGCGGCGAGCGCGGCGGCGGCGGCGTCTCTCCCGCGGCGTCGCCGGCGGTGCAGCTCTTCTCGCGCAAGCTCTACCGCCATCTGCGCCGCTCGCTGGCGCAGTGGCCCGCGGGCGGGTCCGCCAGCCTCACCCCGACCCTCAAGCTGTGGATGGTCGCGCTGGCGCCCTGGCGCGCGGCCACGTGGGACGACTCGCCCGCGCGCCTGCTTCCGATGGGCGGCGGCGGCGGCGGCGGCCTCGGCGGCGGCCTTGGCGGCGGCGGCCTCGGCGGCGGCGGCGCCCTGCTCGACGGCGCGCTGCCGCACCAGGCGCAGGCCGCGGCCGCCGCCCTGGGGCGCTTGGGCTCGTCCGTCGCGCACCACCTGGTCGCCTCGGGCGGCGGGGGGGCCGCGGCAGGAGGAGGAGGAGGAGGAGGAGGAGGAGGCGGCGGCGGCGCGGGCGGCGGCGGCGGCGGCGGCGCTTCGTCGTCGTCGAAAAAGGGCGCCTACAGCGCGGCGGCCTGGCGGCCGCACGTTCTGACCCACCTGCCCTTCTACCTCCTGCTGGTGCCGCAGCTGCTCGAGCTCTGCTACGCGCGCGTGCCCCACCGGCCCGACAGCGCGGCGCGCGACGCGTACCGCGTGCTGCGCGAGCTGGCCGTGTCGGACGAGCTGGTCGCCGAGCTTCGGGCGGCCGAGCGCGAGCTGCTCGCCTTTTTCGCGGTGCGCGCGGCCGCTTTGGCGGCGGCGGCGGCCGGTTCGGCGGGAGGCGGGCCGTCGGGCGGCGGCGCGCGCCCGGGGCAGCAGCAGCGGGGGCGGTCGTTCCGCCCCTCGGCGTCCTCCCCGAGCGCCGGGGGGCTTGGGCCCGCCGCCGCCGCCGCCCCGCCTCCCTCGCCCTACGCCGAGCTGCTGCCCTGGTGGGCCGAGCAGTTCGCCGACTGGGAGCGCGCGGCGGCGGCCGGCAGGGGCGGCAGCGCCGCGGCGGCGTCGGCGGCGGTGGCGTCGGCGTCGGCGGGCGGAGCCGGCGGCGCCGTCGTCGCCGACCCCCTCCCTCGGCTGTTCGACACGGGCCGCGCGGGCCCCGCCGCCTGCGCCCGCGCCCTGATCCGCGCCTGCGAGGCCGCGCGCGTCGGCGGCGCCATGCGCGGCGCCCTGCGCGACGCCGCGCGGCGGGCGCTGCCCCTCGACGAGCTGGCCGGCGAGGACGCCGCCGACGCGGCGGCGGCGGCGCGCGCAGCGGCGGCGGCGGCCGTGGCGGCGGCCGACGCGGCGGCGGCCGACGCGGCCGGCGGCGGCGCCGGCGCCGGCGCCGGGCTCTACCCGCGCGCGGGGCGCTGGCGCGACCTGCCCGCATACAAGGGGGACCCGATGCTGCGGCCCATCGCGTCCAACGAGGTCGCGCCGCTGGCGAGGCTGCTGGTGGCGGCGTCGCGGGCCGCAAACCGTGCGCTGCGGCTCGAGGGGCCGGCGGCGGGGCCGGCGGCGGCGGCGGCGGGCGGCGGCGGCGGCGGCGGCGGCGGCGGCGGCGGCAGCGGCGCGGCGGCGGCGGCCGCCATGCGGGCCCGCCTGTTGTCGAGCGGCGGCGGCGCCGAACCCGACGCCGACGTGACGCCCGGCGCCGCGGCCGCCCCGGCCCCCGGCGACGGCTACGCCACGCCCGCCCCAGTGCTGACGGGCGCGGGCCTGGCGGCGGCGGGCGGCGGCACAAGCGGCGGCGGCGGCGGAATGAGCGGCGGCGGCGGCGGCGTCGGCACGAGCGGCGGCGGCGGCGGCGGTGGCACGAGCGGCGGCGGCGCCCCCTCGGGCGCCCGCCCCCCCGCCCCCCCGGACTCAATGGCCGGCGAGCTCCTGGCCTTTTGCCGCCGCCGCGGCTGGCGCGTCAACCTGCGCCCGCTGGCCGAGCGGCAGCTCCTGCTGCTGCTGCTGCTGCTGGCGGCGGCGTGGCGCCCGCTGCTGGCCGTCCCGCGGGCGGCGCTCGCGCTCGCTCGCGCGGTGCAGGCGGCGGCCGAGGAGGCCGAGCGGCAGGAGCAGCTGAGGCACGGGCAGCGGTGGGCGGCGCACCGGGCGCACCACGAGCACCACCGCCCCCACGAGTTTTAGAGAATTTTGAGTGTGTTAAAAAAAGGAAAAAGTTTGACGGAGCGTCGCGCGCGCGGCGGTCTCCACTGCCGTCGAGCGGGTGAGCGACAAATCAGAAGAGGGCGGCAACGGCCCAAATGGCCGGGCATCAATCACAAACAACAGAAAAGACCCGTTACCCTGTCTCACATCCCTTTGCCACCAACCTCGGCGAACGAACAAGCATCCGCGGGCGCGCGAGAGCGTCCTCCGACTCGCCTCCCTCAGACTCCAGTTCGGCAAACGCGTCCCCATCCCTCCCATAAGACCCTTTCCACCCGCCCTCCGAGAGCCCATGCAGCAGCGGCAGAGCGCGAACCGTTCCACCAGCCAATCAACATGACTGAAAAGTGCGTTGCCGTCGGCCTCACTCTCTCTTTCCGGACGCTGGGTCTTCATCGCGTGGAGGAGGGGAGAGAGAGGCGTGCAAACGCCGCCGTCTCGATCGTCGGCCCCCGGTTGACGCTCTGCCACGCGTTGCCGTCGCGTCGTCCTTCAACCGTGGGCGCGTCCCGGCAGACACAGCCGCTGTTTCGTCTCGCCCCAAAAATCGAAGCGAATTGGCCCGCTCGCCCCCGCCACCCGCCGCCCGACGCTAACGACGCTAACAACGAACACACCCTTTTTCATTACTTGAAACACACACCACTCCGAATCAAACAGAGTACCGTGCAAGTACTTTTCCGGCGGCTACTGCCAGTTCGGCGACGGCTGCCGCTTCTTCCACGAATCGGCGGGCCCCCCGCCGCAGCAGGCGGCCGCGACCTCGTCCGGTGGCGGCGGCGGCGGCGGCTCGGGCGGCGGCGGCGGCGCCTGCCGCTTTTGGCTGTCTGGCAACTGCGCCTACGGCGACCGCTGCCGGAACGCGCACCCCGAGCCGGCGGCAGGAGCGGGGCGGGGCGGCGGGTCCGGCGGCTTTCGCCCGCACGCGGGCCCGCGGCGCCCGCCCCCGGGCGGCCCGACCCCCTTCCGCGGCGGCGGCGGCGGCGGCAACGGCGGCAACGGCGCCGGGGGCTTTGCCGCGCCGGCGCCGCCGCCCGTCGTGTCCGCGCCCAGCGCCAGCGCCGCCGACGCCCTGCTCAAGCTCCCGGACGGCGCCGAGGAGCTCGGCATGGTCGACGCCTCCAACGACCCCAACCCCGACTGGAACGACTACGTCGACCCGAACGAGCTCGGCGACGAGGACGAGCTGTTTTATGGCGGCGGCGGCGGCGGCGGCATGATGGGCGGCGGCGGCGGCGAGGGCGGCGGCGAGGGCGCGTGGGGCGGCGAGGGCGTCGACGGCGGCGGCGAGGGCGGCTACTACGCCTATTACGACGAGCACGGCAACGTGCTCGGCTACTACCCGGCGGACGGCGGCGGCGGCGGCCACGAGGGCGGCGGCGGCCACGAGGGCAGCGGCGAGTTTGGCGGGGGCGAGGGCGAGGCCGAGGGCGGCGGCGGCGGCGGCGGCGGCGGCGGCGGCGGCGGCGGCGGAATCATGGATCCGTCGTCCGCCCCGCTCTGCAGCGAGTTTGCGGCGTCGGGGCGGTGCCGGCGCGGCGAGCGGTGCCACCTGATCCACGGGGACGAGTGCGAGGTGAGTGTCGTCGGTCGGTCCGGTCTTGTTGTCGCTCTTGCGGTTTCTGGTCGGTTTGCTCTCTCGCCCTGCGTTGTTGTTGTCGTTGTGGTTGCTCGTCGTCGCCGCCGGGGGGGGCGGAGGCCGGGGTTGCGTTTTTTGTCCCGCGGCGCCGCGGCCGCCTTCGCCAATTGTCTTGCCGACCTCGCCTTCCCCCCCACTTCCCCCCCTCCCCCCAAATCCACTCCGGCCCCTTCTCGCTCCAGGGGTGCGGCCAGTTCTGCCTCCACCCCTACAACCCCGAGCTGAACGACGAGCACCGCGCGTCGGCCGGCTGCGGGGAGGGTCGGGCGGGGGCGGCGGCGGCGGCGGCGGCGGGCGCGGGCAACGGCGGCGACGGGGGCGCGGCCGCCAAGCCGTCGTCGGTGGCAGCCGCGGCGGCCGACGCGCTCGCCGACAGGCTCGGCGGCGCGGCGATCGAGTAGCGCCCGCGCTGGCGGTTCCACAACGCGCGCCGCCCGCAGTTCGGGAGAGAGCCATAGGTGTTCTCTTGCCACCCACCCCGCCCCCGCCCCCGCTCTTCCCCTCCTCTCGGAGCACAAAAAAATTGACCGCCCCGCTCCCCCCCCCGCCGCCG
>Ga0209390_10006094_pt1 | contig 16415 bp, 16 predicted proteins | sample BON01_FD_187212 | JGI IMG/M metagenome (GOLD analysis project Ga0209390, IMG submission 187212) | Freshwater microbial communities from Lake Bonney liftoff mats and glacier meltwater in Antarctica - BON-01 (SPAdes) (version 2) | ecosystem: Environmental > Aquatic > Freshwater > Ice > Glacier... | reverse complement strand
CAGGGTTCTTGGTTTGCCCTACCCCGGCGGACCGCAAATAGACAAGCTCGCCGAAACGGGCAACCCAAAGGCTATTCGTTTTCCCCGCGGACTGTCTTTGCCAAAGGATATGGAAGCGCACCGGTTTGATTTTTCATTCTCTGGGCTAAAAACCGCAGTGGCCAGGCACGTTGAAAAGGCTAGCGACGGCGGACTGGAGATTTCCAAACCCGATGTTGCTGCAAGCTTTCGGGAGGCCGTGGTCGATGTGTTGCTCACCAAAGCTATCAATGCCTGCGAGGCCCACGGGGTTAAGCGATTATTACTTGGCGGCGGTGTTGTTGCCAACGCGCGGCTTCGTCAGGTGGCGAAAATTCGTTGTGGCGAAGCTGACATCCAGCTACGGATTCCGCGTTTTTCGCTATGCACTGATAATGGGGCAATGATCGCTTCTATTGGTGCGCAGTTAATAATGGCCGGCCGGCCGCCGAGTGGTCTGGGCTTCGGGGCCGAGTCCACACTCGAGGTTACAAAAGTTCAGACGCTCTAGAGACCCTCAGCTAGCGCCCAAGTAACACCCAAACAACTCCCAGTGGAGCCTGCTTAACTGTTTTTATCAATAAGACAGGAAACCAAATTATGGCTGACAAAGCCCAGAAGAGCTCCAAAGAGTTATCCGGCGCAAAAGACCAAAAGTCCGCCGAGCCGGTGGCGCTTGAGCAAGCACCAGAAGTTACAGATGTAAACAGGCAGCGGTTTGATTGGCGTTCGCTAAACACCTTGGCCGTTGTTTCTTTGTCGACTGCTCTAACAAGTGTTGGAGCCGTTGCTGCAATTATTACCGGTCACATTGCTCTCGCTCAGATTAAGCGATCCGACCAAAACGGTCGCAAGCTTGCAATTACTGGCGTGACTATAGGATATGTCACAGTCGGGTTATGGATCCTTTTTGGGATAATCGCTTTTTCGCTAATGGCATTTATGGAGGCTGGAGCATTAGGTCTCCAGCCGTTTGAACAAGATCTATTCCAAGTCCAAGGGGGACTCGGCGGCATGCGTGGCCATGACGACTAGTCGCTAGTGGCTAATCTTTGGCTAAGTGGCTGACAGATAAGCGCTTTACGAGCGTCGCCCACCCTGGTGAGAATTAGGGTGGCGGCGTTCGTTCCTTTTAACTTTAACTTGGGTCTTAGTTGCTCGGGCGTTATGTCGACGCCTCTCTTTTTTATCTCAAGTGTTCCGATGCCAAGCTCAGTCATTCGCTTGGCAATTCTTTTGACGTCGAGAGGCAGAATTTCTTGCACTTCAAAGCCCCTGAGCCAAGGCGAGCTAATTTCATTATCCGAACTCAGGTAGGCAATGGCTGGGGCAATACCCCAGAGTCCGTTTTCAATTGCAAAGGCGCCAAGCAGGTGAGACCTCACTAGAGCTGGATTTGGATCGTAAATAAATTTTCCAACCTCATTAACGGGCGCCTGAATCAGATCACCCGAAAACTCGATAATCGGTTCCGTCAAAATAACCGCGGACCTTTTACCGCTTTCACCAAGTTGACCAAACCACAGCACAGTCTCCACTAGCTCGTTGTTGTGTGAGACCCAGTTTGCCTCGCAGTTTTCTGGAATCAATTCGTGGGGCAAGCTGCCGGCGAGCTTTATGCCGGTCGTGTGCTCGAGGCCAATTGCAAAAGCAAAGTTCAAGTCCGGCGAAAAATCATCGGGCTTGAGCATGATTCTTCTGGAAGCTTTTGAGCTCAGTCTTCTTCTGGATGGGTCAATCCAGAAGGATCCCGATTCAGATTCTCGAACGGTTACATCACCGTGTGACACTTCTGCCAGTGGGTGGCTATCAAGGTTATGCCGGGCAAACTGGTAAGTCAGTTGATCTCTTTCAATTGCTGCTACCTGAAGCCCTGCCGCAGCAAATGCAATTGAGTCACCACCGATACCGCAGCCAAGGTCGGTCACTGACTTGATTCCAGCATTCTCGAACTTTTGAGCGTGCCAAGCTGCCACCTGGAATCTAGTTGCCTGCTCAAGCCCTTCCTCTGTGAAGAGCATTGTGCTTGCAAGTTCCGGCCCAAATTTAGACACCGCTCTTGAGCGCAGTTTTGCCTGAGAAATGCATAGTGCCACTAGCTGGGGATCGTAGCCCTGCTTTCTAAGATCGGTGGTCAGCTTAAGTAGGTCGGCTTTGGCGTCGAGAAAGCCCAACTTGCCAAGCAATTGCTTGGCCTCAGGTCCAAAAATTGTCTCGTTTAGATCAGGCACCCATTAAACCTACCGCCGTCGATGCCAGCCCACGACCTTGACCAAGTGCTAGATAGCCCCTAAAGTTGTGTTAGCACTCTCGATGGGAGTCTGCTAATTCACAAACTTTAAACACAGAAGAGGTCACAGTGTCGGTTTCTATTAAGCCACTTGAAGATCGCGTTGTTGTTCGCCCGCTAGAGGCCGAGCAGGTAACAGCGTCAGGTCTGGTTATTCCAGACACAGCAAAGGAAAAGCCACAAGAAGCTGAGGTAATCTCAGTGGGCCCGGGTCGCTTCAGCGAAGACGGGGACCGCATTCCTGTAGACGTAAAAGTTGGAGATCTTGTTATCTTCTCGAAGTACGGCGGAACAGAGCTTCGCTACGATGGTCAAGATTATCTAGTCTTGTCAGCGCGCGATATCCTTGCGGTTATCGAGAAGTAGAAAAAACTTCTAAAAAACGGCCCGGATTCTCGGGTCGTTTTTTTGTTTAATGCCCCCTAGGCTTGCCAGGTGCAGAAGCGTTCTAGAAATTCGGTAGGTTTGGGTTTTGGAGTAGGCGCATATCTGATTTGGGGTTCTTTCCCGCTGCTGATTCAACTGTCTAAATTTGCTTCGCCATTCGAGACCGTGGTCTGGCGAGTGGTGTTTGGTTTTTTGTTCGCCGCGCTGCTCGTGACACTGACTAAATCCTGGAGTCAAATTCTCTCTTTGGTAAAAAACCCAAAACAATTGGGCTGGGTTGCGGTTGCGGCCATCTTCATTTTTATCAACTGGCAGGTCTACGTGGTCGCAGTTGTTACCGGCAACGTAATCGAGACATCGCTCGGGTATTTCATCAACCCTCTTGTTACGGTCATGTTTGCCGTGGTGCTGCTAAAAGAAAAACTCAGACGCATGCAGTGGGTTGCGCTGAGTGTTGGTTTTATCGCGGTGCTGGTGCTCACCGTCGATTATGGCCGACCACCTTGGATTGCGATTATTTTGGCCTTGAGCTTTGGAACTTACTCACTCGCGAAAAACAAGGTGGGTAAAAAAGTGGGCGCGCTGCAGAGCTTTACTATTGAATCCGCAATGGTGTTGCCGATAGCAATCGTGCAGTTGATTGTTGTCGCGTCCCTTGGACCGGTGATGCTGCTAAGTGGCCCAATGGAGGCGTCTGTACTGATTGGTTTTGGAATCATGACAGCGGTGCCGTTGATTTTGTTCGGGGCAGCTGCAAGTCGGATTCCGCTTTCGATGATCGGCTTTATTCAGTACCTAACGCCGGTCTTGCAATTCTCTGCCGGGTACTTTATTTTGGGCGAGGAAATGCCTGCGGTTCGATGGATTGGCTTTGGCCTGGTGTGGGTGTCTCTGTTGATTTTGACCACCGATGCTTTACGAAAGAAGCCAATACTGCCGGTTGTGGAACCGCTCTAGTTTTGCAATCGAATTGTTACTCAAGCTAATTTGCGCCCTATAAGCGGGGTTTTCAGCTGTTTACTTAGAGTAGTTTTGCTGATTTCGTTGTTTCTATCGCCTAATACTTCGAAATTCTTTGAGCCCGCGAGCCTATTTAGCTTTTTGGGTGGTGCGTTAACATCCGTGAAATGAAGCAGTCAGTATGATTTATTTAGCGCTCGGGCTCCCTGCCTGTTGTCGTAATTAAATTGCTATTTCAAGGAGCAAAAATGACCGTAAAGATCAACAGGTCGCGTGCCTTCAAGGGTTTGTCAGCATTGGGCGTTTTAACGCTTGGTGCAGTCGTCTTGACTGGCTGTGCGGCGACAACAACTGCCGGCGGCTGTGAGTTAGGTTCTGAGCAGGATGGAGACCTAGTACTAAACCTAGGTACCTCTCTGCCTTTGACCGGTAACCTCGCTTTCCTAGGACCACCAGAAGAAGCCGGTGCTGCCCTAGCGATTGACGAGATCAACAATGCCAACAAGGGAATCACCATCGACGTAACCTATGGAGACTCCGGTAACACCGACAACAAGGCGTACGACACTGAAATCCCACGTGTTCTAGGCGCAGGTGCTCAGGCAATCGTTGGTGCTGCATCTTCAGGTGTATCACTTCAGTTCATCGACCGTGTTATTGCAGAGTGCGTAATTCTCTTCTCACCTGCTAACACCTCAGCAGCTTTCACTGACTACGCGGACAAGGGACTGTACTTCCGCACCGCGCCTTCGGACGTGTTGCAGGGTGAAGTTTTGGGTAACCTACTCGCAGAAGACGGACACCAGAGAGTCTCATTTATCGTTTTGAATGATTCTTACGGAACCGGTCTAGCAGGGTTCACCAAAGCTGCCTTTGAGGCTGCTGGCGGCGAAGTTATTGCTGAGCCAACGTTCAACGACGGTGACACTAACTTCACCGCACAGATTGCTGAGGCACTAGCCGGAGACCCAGACGCAATCGTTCTAATTACCTTCGACGAGGCAAAGACCATCGTTCCTGAGCTAACAAGCCAGTTCCCTGGCGACAAGCTGTACTTTGTTGATGGTAACCTAACAAATTACTCCGCTGACTTCGCTGCCGGGACTCTTACGGGTTCCAAGGGTACTTACCCTGGCGTGAACGAAGCGAACATTGCTGACTTCGTTGCGAAGCTTGACGCCGACTGGGTGGCAAGAGGAAACGCAGCCTTGGAGCTTTACGCTTACGGTCCTGAGACTTACGACGCAGTGATTTTGCTTGCGCTTGCTGCTCTAGAGGCTCGTAGCACCCAGGGTGCCAACATGGCAGAGAAGCTTCAGGAAGTTTCTGGAGGTTCTGGAAGCGGAACCCAGTGCTCCAGCTTTGCTGAGTGTGCTGACATCATCAACGATGGAGGAACTGCAGACTATGACGGTCCGTCTGGAAAGATTACCTTCAATGACGTTGGAGACCCAACAGACGGTAACATCCTGATCCAGCAGTTCGATGCAGACAACGTTCCAGCCACCATTCGTGGCTAGTAACTAGTTTCAACAAAAAATCTCCCTCGGGCTTAGGTCCGAGGGAGATTTTTTATAGCCTGAAGTTGCGAGACGGCGAGCTACTAGCCTTCGGATGAGCCTCCGAGTACAAAGCGGTGATATTGAGCCAGAGCTCTCGTTTGAATTATGTGTGCTTGCGGGACCTGAGTTCCATGGCGGCTCCGATTGCAACGCCAAGACCAATGCCGATACCAACATTGTCGATTGTCACGCCCAGAGCGACGCCAAATGGGGGCTTCGATGCAGTCAGGCTTACTTTTGCTAAGTGCCTAGGGTTCCCAGGTAAAGTCCGATGACCTGTGGGTCGTTCAGTAGCTCTCTGCCGGTGCCTGTAACGGCATCTTTGCCTTGATCGAGAACATAGCCACGATCAGCAATCTGAAGGCACCGCCGGGCGTTCTGCTCAACCATGATGCAAGTCACTCCGGCCTTGTTGATCTCAGAGACTCGAAGGAAGGCTTCGTCCTGTCTCACTGGGCTCAGTCCAGCAGAGGGCTCGTCAAGCAGTAGGACGCTCGGGTTCATCATTAACGCTCTACCCATGGCCACCATTTGGCGCTCGCCGCCAGAAAGTGAACCAGCACGCTGTTTTAGGCGCTTTCCGAGCTCATCGAAAATTGAGACCACAAACGCTAGACGCTCTGCGTAGCTTTTTGGCTCTTGGAATACACCCATTTGAAGGTTTTCTTCAATCGTTAGCGATTGAAAGACGTTGTTGTTCTGAGGAATGTAGCCAACACCCTTGGCGACCAGCTGGTTTGGCTTCTGGCCGACGATGTCTTCGCCGTTTAGGGTTATCGAGCCTTCGCGAACTTTAACCAGTCCAAAAATTGATTTCAGTAACGTCGACTTACCGGCCCCGTTGGGACCAATGATTCCGATTAGTTCACCTTTATCGGCGTAGAGGTTTGTCGCATTGAGAATGTTCACTCCCGGCAGGTAGCCAGCGGTTAGGTTTTTAACATCTACGACTCGGGTCATTTGTTTTTCTCCTCGTCGATGATGCTAATCCTTCCGGTGACCACTCCTAGGTCAGTGTCTTGGTGAGCACCTAAGTAGGCATCAATAACAGCTTGCTCGTTCATAACGGACTCAGGCGGGCCCTCGGCGACCACTTTACCTTCGGCCATAACTACCACCCAGTCGGCAATGTGACGAACCATGTGCATATCGTGCTCAACAAACAACACCGTCATGCCATCTTTTTTCAGATCTAACACGTGACCAAGCAGCGACTGAGTCAATGCTGGGTTCACGCCAGCCATTGGCTCATCGAGCATGACCAACACGGGGTCTGTCATGAGAGCTCTGGCCATTTCTAGAAGTTTGCGCTGACCACCCGAGAGCGATGCTGCAAAGTCGGCTTGCTTGGAGTCAAGCTTGAAGCGCTTTAGAAGCTCGAGAGCCTTGACCCCGATCTCAGCGTCTTGTTTTCTCCAGGAACCCGGGAACAGTGCGCGGAAAATGCTTTCGCCAACTTGATTTTTGGCACCAAGCTTCATGTTGTCCAGCACTGTCAACAAGCTGAGGGCCTTGGTTAGCTGGAAGGTGCGAACTTGGCCCAATTGGGCGACCTTGTAGCTTGGAACTCCCGATAGCGAGGTGCCCAGGAAATCCCAGGCACCGGTATCAGGTGTGTCGAAGCCAGTTAGCAGGTTGAACAGCGTTGTCTTGCCGGCACCGTTTGGACCAATGAGTGCCGTGATTGCATTCTTAGGAATCTCTAGGTGCTCAACATCGACCGCAGTTAGACCACCGAAACTTTTTTTGACATGGTCAATTACCAGCATTGGGTCGGTCTTCTTGCAGCCTGGCTTGGCTTCTCCGATGTGTAGACCGGTTGATTTTTTTGGCGCATCGCTATTTGACAAAGGTCAGCTCTCTCTTATCTCCGAAAATGCCCTGTGGTCTGTAGATCACAAGCAACATCAATCCGATACCCACCAGCACGAATCTCAGCGTTGCCGCTTGGGTTCCTGAAACTGGCAAGATTCCCGCGAGCGCGAGCTCCGGCAGGATGTTGGAAAGGAAGGCCTGTAGTACCCAGAAGATAGCTGCGCCGATAACTGGACCAAAGACCGTTGCGGCGCCACCAAGCAAAAGTGACGTCCAGATAAAGAAGGTGATTGAGGTCACGTAGACACCGGGAGAAACGTTTGCGAATGCGGCGTAAACGATTCCGCCCATTCCACCAAAGATTCCACCGATGATTAGCGCCTGAAGCTTGTAGGCAAAAACGTTCTTACCAAGAGCCTTCACGGCCTCTTCGTCCTCGCGGATACCCTTGATCACTCTTCCCCAAGGTGATCGCATAAGTGCCCATAGGAACCAAACGCAAACCGCCAATAAAGCCAGTCCAAAGACCAAAACCCATAGGGTTTCCGAGTTGTAAGTCCAGGGCCCAAAACCATACGTCCCCGGAGGGAACGGGTTAGCCGAGGTAAATCCACCTGCGCTGTTGTAACCGAATAGGCCGTCGGCGCTGCCGGTAACATCGGTGAATGCGGTGGTCAAGAACAGCAGTCTCACGATCTCGGCGGCGGCAATGGTCACAATGGCCAGATAATCACCGCGGAGCCTAAGAGTTGGAACTCCCAAGAGGATCGCGAACAAGATAGAGCCGATGATTCCGACAATCATGCCGCCCCACCAAGGGAAACCAAAGGTTAGAACCGATATCGCGTATCCGTAGGCGCCGATGGCCATGAATCCGGCAATACCGAAGTTCAAAAGCCCAGCGAAACCGAAGTGCATCGCTAGCCCAAGTGCGGCAAGTGCGAATGCAATAGTGGTGGGCGTTAGCAGCCCTGCCAAGGTGTTATTTAGAATTGTTCCCCAGTCCATGAGCTACCTCCTATCCGACTCTCTGTTTTCGTCCCATAAGGCCCTGTGGCCTAAAGAGTAGTACTCCAATTAGCACGACGAGCGCGCCTACATATTTCAAATCTGACGGGATAAACAGGCTCGATGTCTCGACAAGAATTCCCACGATCAGGGCCCCAACCAAGGCGCCGAAGGCAGTACCTAGTCCGCCGAGGGTGACCGCGGCGAAGATCAGTAGCAGAATTTGCGTACCCATGTCCCACTTGATTCCCGGTCGGAAATAGGCCCAGAGCACCCCCGAGAGCCCCGCGAGCGCTGCCGACAAAATCCAAACAAGCCGAACCACTTTGTCGACGTCGATGCCGGAGGCCGCGGCGAGATCCGGGTTATCTGAGATTGCGCGGGTGGCTTTGCCGGTGTTGGTTTTGATTAGCCAGAGGGCAAATCCGACTATTGCAACAATGGAGATACCCATTGAGTAAAGGTCATTGAGGCTCAGGGCAACTGATCCAAACAGGTTAATCTTCGGTGAATCAAAGCCTGGAAGCTGTTGAGTACCACCTCCGATGAAGAACTGAATTATGTAGCGAAGGGTTAGCGAGAGGCCAATCGAAACGATCATCAACTGGACAATGCCAAGGCCTTTTTTCCGAAGTGGCTTCCATAATCCGGCATCCATAGACCAGCCGAACCCGGCAGAAATAAGCACTGCCCCGGGTATCGCGACCCAAATTGGTACCTCTAGAACCACGCCAAGAATTAGTGCAGCAACGGCTCCGACGGTAACCATCTCTCCGTGAGCGAAGTTAGAAAGGCCGGTCGTTCCGAATACTAGTGACAGGCCTACCGACGCTAGCCCCAGCATGAGTCCGAAGTTGATTCCATAAATTAACCGAGCGATAAATTGGTCGACAAACGAAACTTCATTTCGCTCTCCTTGACCAATGAAAAAGTTTTTTACCACGCGATCAGAAAGTCCAAGTTCAACGTCTTGACTAGCGCCACCTTCCAAAACAGCTATTCCTGCGGGCAAGGTCTCTTGGTCCAGAGTGACTGAATAGGTGTCTTTGGTGGGAACACCAATTAGCCAGCTACCGTCATCAGCGGTAACAGTCTCCGCTTTATAAGAGGGCCCTTCGACCAAAATACGAACGCCGCCGATTGGATCGCCCTTAATTTTGACGTTTCCAAGAACGGCGTAATCGAACTCGTCACCGACGGTGTCGGCTTGAGCTGGAGATGTCAGCAGACCAAGTCCAATGATTAGGGCTGTAAAAACGACGATTACTAACTTGAGCAAACGTTTTGAAATGCCTACGGAGAGGAAATTCACCGGTCCTCCAGATTCAGGTAAGCAGCGCTGCTCACAGTTGACCCTACTCGGGGGTATCGGAAAACAATACCAAGCGATAATGATACACAGAGGCCGATGTACCTTTTCGTAATAAAATCTTCACATTTATACTCAGTCGCTTAGTTATGTAGGATTGGTGTATACCGTCCCGAGCCGTTTCGAGGTTATTTTGGAGCATTCAGACCCTTTTTCTCTCATTGGATTGACTTACGATGACGTGTTGCTGATGCCCGGAAAGTCAGATGTGATTCCGTCGGGCGTGGGCACGTCAACTCTGGTGTCCAGGAACATCAGTATTAACATCCCACTCATCTCGTCGCCGATGGACACTGTTACCGAGTCCCGCATGGCAATAGCAATGGCAAGGCAGGGTGGACTTGGGATTCTGCACCGCAACCTTTCCATTGAGCAGCAGGCTGATCAGGTCGACCTAGTAAAGCGCAGCGAAGCTGGAATGGTTTCTCACCCGGTTACAACCACTCCTTACGCAACCATCCAAGAAGTCGATGACCTTTGTGGCCGCTATCGCGTCTCTGGGCTACCGGTTGTAGATGAGGACGGAAAGCTAGTTGGCATAGTCACAAACCGCGATATGCGCTTCGTGCTAGAGGTGCAGCGAACCACAACCTTGGTAAAAGATGTAATGACCTCGATGCCACTGATCGTGGGCAAGGCTGGTATCCACCCTGATCAGGCAATGGCTCTGCTGGCACAACACAGAATTGAAAAGCTTCCGCTAATTGACGACAACGGAATGCTCAAGGGTTTGATTACCGTGAAGGACTTTGATAAAAGCGAGAAGTACCCGAACGCCTCAAAAGACGGCGCCGGGCGACTTCTGGTTGGCGCTGCAGTCGGAGTTGGTCCCGACGCCTGGGAACGAGCTATGGCACTAGTTGAAACCGGAGTGGACATTTTGGTGGTAGACACCGCCCACGGTCACAACTCCGCCGTGCTTGAGATGATTAAGAAGCTAAAGAGTGAGCCTTTTGCCCGCCACACCGACATTCTCGGCGGCAACGTGGCAACGACCGAAGGTGCCAGGGCAATCGTCGAGGCCGGAGCCGATGGAGTAAAGGTTGGCGTGGGCCCAGGTTCAATTTGCACAACTAGGGTGGTCGCCGGAGTTGGAGTACCTCAGATCACTGCGGTTCACATGGCGGCGCTCGCAGCTCGGGAGGCTGGGGTTCCGGTAATTGCCGACGGTGGCTTGCAGTATTCAGGTGACATTGCCAAAGCTCTAGTTGCTGGAGCGAACTCGGTCATGCTCGGGTCTTTGCTCGCCGGTACCGATGAGGCCCCCGGCGACATCACCTACGTCGGCGGCAAGCAATTCAAAACTTATCGAGGCATGGGTTCACTTGGAGCAATGCAATCTCGCGGTCAAGCTCGGTCCTACTCAAAAGATCGTTACTTCCAGGACGATGTTCTGAAAGAAGAAAAACTAGTGCCAGAGGGTATCGAAGGTCGGGTTCCATATAGAGGAACAGTTCCAACCGTGGTTCACCAACTCATAGGAGGCCTAAGGGCTTCCATGGGATACGTCGGAGCCGCCACAATTCCAGAGCTCCAGCAAAACGGCAAGTTCGTGCGGATTACGACAGCTGGACTCCGCGAATCACACCCGCATGACATTCAAATGACCATAGAAGCGCCAAATTACGGCACTTTGTAGGTAGGCAAAAAATGACTGAAATAGAAATCGGCCGATCAAAGCGCGCCATTAATGGCTACGCATTCGATGACATTGCAATTGTTCCAACCAGAAGAACCCGTGACCCTGGGGACGTTTCAACCAGCTGGAGTATCGACGCTTTTCAGTTTGAGATGCCGGTAATCGCGGCCCCAACTGATTCGGCCATGAGCCCGGCAACTGTCATTGCACTTGGCAAACTTGGCGGACTAGGCGTATTGGATTTGGAAGGACTCTGGACAAGATATGAGGATCCAACCCAGCAGTTAGCCCAGATTGCCAGCGCCAAAGACGAGGATGCCACGGCGGTTTTGCAGCGGGTTTACTCCCAGCCAATTCAAGCCGAGCTTATGGAAGCGCGTCTCGGAGAAATTCGTGCCGCCGGAGTCAGAGTGGCCGGAGCACTCTCGCCACAGCGAACTGCGGAATTTTCCGAGATCGTCTTGCGCTCTGGAGTGGATATGTTCGTTATTCGTGGAAATACAGTTTCCGCAGAGCACGTGTCTCAGGGGCCAGAGCCTCTAAACCTCAAAGACTTCATCTACCAGCTAGATGTGCCAGTAATTGTCGGTGGAGCAGCCACCTACACCGCTGCTTTGCACCTGATGCGAACCGGAGCAGCCGGAGTGTTGGTTGGTTTTGGTGGCGGAGCCGCAAGCGCAACCAGAAAAGTACTTGGCATTCACGCACCGATGGCAACAGCGGTTGCAGACGTGGCTGGGGCTAGGCGTGACTACATGGACGAATCAGGCGGTCGCTACGTCCACGTGATTGCTGACGGCGGTCTCAGCACATCGGGCGACATGGTCAAGGCAATTGCGTGCGGCGCGGACGCTGTAATGCTAGGCACCCTGCTTGCCAGAGCCGGAGAAGCACCAGGTCAAGGCTGGCATTGGGGATCGGAAGCAGTAAACGCTTCACTCCCAAGAGGACAGCGAGTTTGGGTTGGATCTCACGCTCCGCTCGAGCAAATTTTGATGGGCCCAACTAGCTCCGCTAATGGCACTGCAAACTTGATTGGAGCCCTCCGCCGGTCGATGGCCACAACCGGTTACTCGGACGTAAAAGAATTCCAGCGCGTCGATGTAGTAGCGAACTCTTACAGATAAATGAAACCAAGTTTTTTCTCGATTGCTCGCAAGCCCAAGTGGCTCGGAGGACTTGCTATAGCGGCGTTGGTAGCGGCTTCTTTTGCGCTATTGATGCAATGGCAGCTAGAGCGAACCTTTAGCTACGTTGGCATTAGCGAACAAGAGTTGGCGGCGGTTCCACTTAGTGAACTGGCCGGTCTCGAGGGCATCACGCCCGGAGCTTACGATCGGCTCGCAACGGTTGATGTTGTTCTCGATCCGGAAAACTCATTTATCGTCCAAGATCGCCTTCAATTGGTTGGGACTGATTTAGTAGCTGGCTATTGGCTGATCACCAACTCTTTCGTCGAGCTGAGCGAAGAACCAGTGAGTCTTACTCTGGCGCTGGGTTACTCTCAAGATTTATCCGAACTACGTAAAGTGCAGAGTGAGCTAAATAGTTCAGCTCACAGCATCACCGGTTACGTTGAGCCAAACGAACCGGTTAGGGAGGCTGATTCTAAGGATTTTCTTGGTTCGGTTTCACTTGCGCAACTTGTGAACCTTTATGGCCCAGACCCGATTGCCAGTTATCCGGTCTACTTAATTCTCAGCGAGGGCATTGAGCTTTCAGTCGAGAGGATAGCCATCGACATTAGAGCCCAAGCAATAGAAATCAATTGGTTGACGGCCTTTTACGCAATTGAGTGGGCGTTTTTCGCGCTGGTTGCCTTCTACCTATGGTGGCGGTTGGTTCAGGACGAACGGGCCCGACTCAGCGCGTGACTGAATTGTTACCTTTTATTGTGGTTTTCTGCCCGTTTCTGTCTTTTTACCTATAAAGAACCTGCTAATTTGTCTTTTATCGTGGCAACCAGACAGTTTCGGAGAAGACAAAGATGTTGGCAGAAGAGCGCAGAATGCAGCTGAGCGAGTGGGCTCGAGTAGACGGTCGTGTCGACGCAAACATGGCTGCTTCGAACTTAGAAGTTGCAGTAGAGACCGTAAGAAGAGACCTAGACGTTCTTCAGCGCCGCGGTGTTTTGCGCCGAGTCCACGGCGGCGCGATTTCTCTTGAAAGATTTGCTCACGAATTCACGATCCCCGAGCGCTATGCTCAAAATCCAAACCAAAAACGGCTTGTCGCCGACGTTGCGTCCTCTTTTATCCCCGACGAGGGATGCATCTTTGTGGATGGTGGCACTACCACCGAATGCCTGGCAGTTTACCTTCGAGACAAGCCCGGTCTATTGGTTGTAACCAACAACTTGACCCTGGCCGGCAAGATCGCCGATTCAACGACGCAGACTTATTTGCTGGGCGGCAAAATTAGGCCCGCCACCTTGAGCGCCGTGGGTGCTAAGACCTGCGAGGACCTGCGACAGCTAAATGCTGCAGTGAGCTTCATTGGTGCTAACGGCTTTTCTCTTCAAGCAGGTGCCACGGCATTCGATACCGATGAGGCCTTGGTGAAAAAGACCATGATGGCCAACTCCCAAGAGCGAATCCTCCTGGTTGACAGCAGTAAATTTGGCTCGACTTACCCGGCTAAATTTTCTGCTTTTTCAGGTTTTGATCGCATAGTGACAAACGTCGATATTGACGCTTCGTTCACGGATGCGCTTTCGGGAAGCGGGGTCGAGATTGCTCTTGCCCAACACTAGATTTCATTGGCAGAGAAGCCAATGGAAACGAACAGAGACAAGCCAATTGAGTGCCTGTAAGCGACCAATTGACCTGGCACTATTCGTTAAATACAACCCCTTATTAGGAAGGTAATACCCATGGCTAATTTTATCCCTGCGGTCGACGGCACTCATACAGGCTGGAAGTCGTTTGTTCAAAAAATCGGTGGCAACCTAGCCGGCATGGTAATCCCAAACATTGGCGCGTTCATCGCCTGGGGCTTGCTGACAGCACTATTTATCCCAACCGGCTGGCTGCCAAATGAGCAGCTCAGCACGATGGTTGGTCCAATGATCATTAACCTCTTGCCAATCCTCATCGGTTACACCGGTGGACGTTTGGTTCACGGTCAGCGCGGTGCCGTCATCGGCTCCATCGCAACCGTCGGAGTGATCGTTGGGACTTCAATCCCTATGTTCCTTGGAGCCATGCTAATTGGCCCACTTGCTGCTTGGGTATTGAAGAAGATTGACAACGTCCTAGACCCAGTAACCCCAACCGGTTTCGAGATGTTGATTGGTAACTTCTCACTTGGTATCACAGGAATGCTCATGGCAATTCTTGGATTCCTTGGAATCGGACCCACCGTAAACGCGTTTTCTGATGTTCTCGGAAACGGTGTGAAGGTTCTAGTCGACACTGGCTTCTTGCCCTTGGCCTCAATCTTGATTGAGCCAGCAAAGATTCTGTTCTTGAACAACGCCATCAACTTTGGCGTGTTGGCTCCAATTGGAGCGGTTGAAGCTGCAGAAACCGGCAAGTCGATCATGTTCATGCTTGAGTCAAACCCAGGCCCAGGCCTTGGAATACTCGTTGCATTCTGGTTGGCAGGTCCCAAGATTCTTCGTGGCTCAGCACCCGGTGCGATTGTCATTCACTTCCTCGGTGGAATCCACGAAATCTACTTCCCATACGTACTACTAAAGCCAATCGTTGTTCTTGCAGCGATTGCCGGTGGTGCAACTGGTGTTGCTACTTTCGCCGCAACCGGAGTCGGCCTCGTTGCCACTCCATCGCCAGGATCGATCTTCGCGTACATGGCGATGACCCCTCCGGGTAACCACTTCGGCGTGCTTTTGGGCATCGCGTTGTCAGCAGCTGTTTCCTTCGTTGTGGCTTTCTTCATCTTGAAGGCCACCAAGTCTGGAGATGACTCTGCAGATTTGGCTGCATCAAAGGCGCAGAGCAAGGCCATGAAGACCGGAGCAACTGCGTAATCATGACGACTATATCTGGAGCTTCTGTCAAGAACATTGTTGTTGCTTGCGAGGCTGGTATGGGCTCATCCGTAATGGTTGCGAAGCAGCTAGCTAAGCAACTAAAGGCCCAAGAGGTCTCGGTGACTCATTCCCCTGTGAACCAACTGACTGAAACTGAACACGATCTAGTTCTTTGTCACCGAGGGCTTGGCTCAAGGGCCAAGCAAGCGGTGCCGGATTCGGTTGTGATCATGTTTGACATGTTCCTAGGCGATCTAAAAATCGCTGAAGTTGTGTCAAAGATTAAGTCGGGCGACGACATCAGCGATGACTGATTTAGTCCAACAGGCCGGAATAAAGCTAGATGCCACAGCCTCCTCCCCGGAGGAGGCTGTGGACATCTGCGGCAAGCTACTTGTAGAGCTAGGCGCCGTAACAACTGCATACGCCGATGCGATGTGGGAGCGAGAGCAGATCTTTCCTTCCGCTATCGGTATGGGTTTTGCTATTCCACACGGAACCGATGAATCAAGATCGCACGTCATTTTTGACCAACTGGTGTTTTTGCGATTCGCCAAACCAATCGACTGGGCCGATGACGAAGTTACCTGCGTTCTTGGAATCGCCTCGCAGGGTGATGGCCACGTGGAGTTACTCGGCAACTTAGCTGAGCTGATTCAAGATCAAGACAAGCTAGCAATATTGCAACAATCTCAGAGCCCTGAGGAAATTGCACAGTTGCTACTTGGGTAACAACTAGTTGAAAACTGAGTCGGACAAAATCTAGTAGCACTCAGTACGTTTTTTTGAGGAGCAAATTATGCGGGCAGTTCACTTTGGGGCTGGAAACATTGGGCGCGGTTTCATCGGGGCAGTACTGCAAGACGCCGGCTACTTCGTCACTTTCGCAGATGTGAATAAAGAGTTGATAGACAAGCTTCGGGCCTCTAGTTCCTACAGCCTGATTGAACTTGGTGAGACAAAAAAACGAACTAAATACAAAGATTTTGAAGTCTTACATTCGACCGTCGACGAGGCTGCGCTGATAACTGCAATTGGACGGGCCGATGTCATTACGGCATCAGTTGGCACCAACATTTTGCCCTTTATCGCACCGGTCATTGCGCGCGGAATTAAATCAAGGTCGAGCGACTCTCCGCTTGTGATCATGGCCTGTGAAAATGCAATTAATGCCACCGATATTTTGAGCGCAAATATTTTGGAGTCAATGGCGAAACTCCCAGCCAACATCTTTTTCGCTAATACCGCCGTTGACCGCATTGTTCCGATGCAGCCGGCCAATACTGAGCCGGACGTTGTGGCAGAAAGCTTTTGCGAATGGGTCATTGACATCAGCGGTCTAGGTGGAATAGAGCTAAAGATTCCCGTGGCAA
>Ga0209390_10006091_pt1 | contig 16432 bp, 15 predicted proteins | sample BON01_FD_187212 | JGI IMG/M metagenome (GOLD analysis project Ga0209390, IMG submission 187212) | Freshwater microbial communities from Lake Bonney liftoff mats and glacier meltwater in Antarctica - BON-01 (SPAdes) (version 2) | ecosystem: Environmental > Aquatic > Freshwater > Ice > Glacier... | reverse complement strand
CAACATCAGTGCGGACAGGCCCGCCAGCAGTTGATCAAGCCAAGTTGGCGCCAGCGTGGCTGGCATGGTCTTCGTCACTACTGTCATATAATGCCCCTATAGGGAGCGCACACTATCGCCAAAGGGTGCTCCGTCAATCTTAAGGCGGTGAAATGCGTTGAGAAGGTTCTAATTCGGCTTACGTTGGCGCGATCAAGCTAAGATGAAAACTAGATCTGATCCTATTTCGCAGCCAGAGGTTGCTGATCGTCCGCTTGTTTGCAGCGAGGATGTTCGCTCCCGCATACTTGCATCGCACGGGCTGGATTGTCTGCAAGACGACCCGGAAATGGCGGCAATCGCCGCTTTCGTGACCAAATTGTGTAATGTTCCGATGGCGACGGTCAGCGTGGTTGAGGAGAAGCGGCAATGGTTCCTGGTCCGCGAGGGGATTGAAGAACGCGAAACCCCGCGCGCCGCCTCGTTTTGCGCGCATGCCATGCTCGGGTCGGAACCTATGGTGATTACCAATACCACCAAAGATCCGCGCTTCGCTCAATTCGCATCGGTCACCGGACCAGAACATATCCGTTTCTACGCGGGCGCCCCTATACTGGCGGAGCACGGCACGCCAATCGGGGCCCTATGCGCCATTGATACTGTACCGCGACCGGATGGGCTCGACAAATTTCAGCTAGAAGGACTCCAGGTTCTCGCCAAGGCGGTCGCTTCCCGGATGCATCACAACCGCCAGCGGTTAACCTCCGAGAGCGAGTTGGAATTTTCTCAGACACGGCTGCGGACCATGATCGACAGCGCACCGCAAATCGCATGGTCGATAGATGCAGACGGGCGGTTTGATTATTTCAATGCTCGCTGGGTGGAAGTAACCGGAGCGCCAGCACCGGCCTATGCCAACGAATGGAAACCCTATGTCCATCCAGACGATTTTGGCGGGATCATGGAGCGCTGGGCACAGGCTTCTCGGGTGCTGTCAGTCTAACCGCAACTCGTCTCCGATCGGCGCACCAAAAGCCAGATCGAGATTACGTCAGGCAGCGAGATTATGCCACTCGGCCAGTGCGGCCGAGCGTCGTGCCCTGTAAGTTTGGCGGTCGACGAGATGGCGTTCGGAGTTGAAGTGATTGTAAAAAGAGGCGTGGACTGAGACGAACTTCTGCAGCGTTTTTATTTGTCGAAAACGCAGCATTGCGCGCTCTCTTCGTCGGAACGGCAAGTGACTATTCTCGGCTCGATTGTTGAGCCAGCGGCCCATATCGCGACGATCAAAATTGCCAAGATAGCGCATCGCAGCGGGATAGGATCTCAACCCGTCGGTCACGATAGTTTCCGCTTTCCCGTGGCGCTTCAACGCTCGCTTCATGAACGCCAGAGCTGCGGATTTATCAGGTTTCTTCGTAACATAGCTCTCGAGAATCTCGCCTTCGTGATCGACAGCACGCCACAGATAGTGCGCCTCGCCGTTGATTTTTACGAATACCTCATCAAGGTGCAAGCGCCATTGGCGAAAGCCGCGCATCCGGCTTACCCGCTGCCGGCGAATATCAGCCGCAAACATCGGGCCAAACCTGTTCCACCACAAACGCACGGTTTCGTGACCGATATCGATGCCGCGCTCGAACTGTAGGTCCTCGGCGTTCCGCAAACTCAGCGGAAAACGAACGTACAGCATAACAACAAGGCGGATCACCTCAGGAGACGAATTGAAGTAGCGGAATGGGTTATCGGACTGGCTCATCCAGGCCATTTAGCAGCGCCTCGACTGATCAGCCACTTTGCTTTGACAGCACCAACCTGCGGCTTGAAGTGTCTTAATGCAACCCTCGACGGCGCTGATCACCCGCGCTTTCGCATCGGTTGCATATGGGCTCTTAATGGTTTGAGGAACTTCGATTGAAACGGGTAGGTCTGACTGAAAGCCGGCAAGCATGTTGACCAAAGGTAAATCACCTGCACCTGGTGCCAATCTGCTGTACATCGCCTCCTTCCATCTTTCTGCCTGTTCGATCGTGGCAGGGCCATCGCTGATCTGTACAAAACGTATATTATTTTGGGCTTTAGCGATGTCCGCTGGCTGCGTTCCGCTGCGCGCAGCGTGCAGTGTATCCAGCACGAGACCGATATTGTCGCCTCCTAGCGGTTCGATGAGATCAAGCGCCTGCTTCAATGTCGTGAGTTTTGAAAATGGATTGAACTCAACCCCCAGCGTGATCCCATATTTCGCCGCTATGTCGCAAAGTCTGGCCAGCGCGTCTCGTGCCTGGCTGATATCGGATAAATGCGAATGAACGGTTGCATAACTTGCGCCCAACTCCGCGCCGGCCGCAAGGCCTTCCTCCATCCCAACAAAGTCACAATCTTCGGTTAGTGGGAATACTTCCAGACTGAGGCAGCCAATCGACAACCTCTTCATATCTGCGGCTAATGGCTTCAAATCCTCTCTTGAAACTAGCGGATATTTGTTGCGGAACGCTTTCGGCATATAGGTAAACAGACACACATTTTCGCACCCGGATTTCGACGCGAGCGCAACGAGTTGACGGGCATCTACATCCATTGCCGTCAGGTGATGAAGTGAAAGCCTGGCCATTTTCATTCTTTGGGTTTCCATCCTGCAAAGGCGAAGGAACCGACGCTCCAACCAATAAAAAAGACATTCATGATTGTTTTAATTCCAACAGGCAGTAATGTCGACCGACTAGTTTTGAGAGGCGCGAACGCATGGACAAGGTGACCCCATCAGACCTGAAAGAGCGAATGGAGTATGAGGTCGCACGCAAGGCCCCGCCCGAAGCCTTTCCAGCCTTCCCCGACATTCCGGCCGGGCGATATACCGACCCTGAATTCCTGCGCCTCGAGGGAGAGGAAATGTGGAAACGAGCATGGCTGTATGGTTGCCATGCCGACGAAATTCCCGAGCCCGGCAGCTGGAAACTGGTGCGGAACAGTGGTTCGCCAGTAATCATTCTGCGCGATCTTCAGGGGGAATTCCGCGCCTTCTACAACACGTGCCAGCACCGCGGCGCGCCCCTCGTCAAGGAAGATGAAGGCCAGTCCCGCGGGTTTGTTTGCGGTTATCACGGGTGGTCATATACGCTAGAGGGCAAGCTGGTTGCGGTGCGCGACAAGCGCGATTTCGTCGATCTGGACTTTTCCTGTCGCAGCATGAAACCGCTCCGCTGCGAGACTTTGGGCAAGCTGCTGTTCTATAATGAGGATCTGGATGCCCAGCCGTTGCGCGAACATATCGGCCCGATGGCGGACGAACTGGACCAGTTCCAGTTGGACAAGCTCAACTTTGTCGAAAGCCGCAGCTACGAAGTGCAGAGCAATGTGAAAGTGCTGCTCGATGCGTTTCTCGAAGTGTATCACCTAAAATCGATCCATCAGAACACGGTCGACCGATTCCTCGATCATCGAGGCATGACCATTACCCTTTGGGGCAATGGCCATTCCCGCATGATCACCCCGAATCGTCGACCCGACTGGAAGGACCCCGGCACAATCGGCATGCCCAAGATCGACGGCGTGGGCGAGATGGCGCGGGACAACAATGTCAGCTATCTTATATATCCCAACTTCGTGATGCCACCATCCGATAGCGGCATCCCGATGCTGCAATTCTGGCCCACTTCCGACACGACCTGCCGGGTAGTATCGAGCTGGATTGCACCCGAATATTCTGCCGACGATCCGCATCCAAAATGGGCCGCCCGCACGGCGAACTGGGAACGGATCCTGTACGAAGACTTGCAATTCGCGCCAGAAATCCAGGAATCGCTCGAATCGCCAGGTTTCGTCGGCATGCCCCTGAATTACCAGGAACGTCGGCTGTATCACTGGCATGAGGAACTTGACCGCCGGATCGGCCTCAATCAGGTGCCAGCGGATTTAGCGGTGGAGCCGGTGCTGGCAGAATGGGTCGAAACATGAGCGATGATAGCGACCCTGCGGCCAGCGGAATGCATGAGGATCTGGGCTTCGATGATGACCAGTTGGCGGCCATGCCGACTGTCTACCGCGATGGCTTGATGCAAGACCAGGTGGTGCTGATCTCAGGCGGAGGTAGCGGGATCGGCAAGGGCATCGCCTTTCTGTGCGCGCGGCTGGGTGCCAAGGTTGTAATTTGCGGCCGCACGCCGGAAAAGCTGACTGCAACTTGCGATGCGGTCGAAAAGGCCGTTGGCGTAAGGCCTCTCGATGTCGCGATGTCTATCCGCGAACCGCAAATGGTTGATACGCTGATGGACCGTGTGTTCGGTGAATATGGCCGGCTCGACCATCTGATCAACAATGCCGGCGGCCAATTCCCGCAAGATGCGATCGACTTCAGCCGCAAGGGCTGGTCCGCGGTAATCGACCTCAACCTCAACGGCACATGGTGGATGATGCAGGCCGCAGCAGTACGGTGGCGCGAACGTAGCCAGCAGGGAAACATTATCGGGATCGTCGCCAATGTGGAACGCGGGATGCCGCAGGCGGCGCATACCTGCGCCGCACGTGCAGGCGTTATCTATCTTTCGAAGACTCTCGCGACGGAATGGGCGCCGCTGAACATCCGGGTCAACACGGTGGCTGGCGGCGTGATCGAAAGCGAAGGTTTCCGGGTCTATCCCGAAGATGCGCTGGAACGGTTTCACGAAGCCAACCCGATGCGCAAACGCGGCGATGTTTGGGATATCGCCGAGGCCTGCGTCTATTTGATGGCCCCTTCCGGCGATTTCATCACCGGTGAGATGCTGGTGGTTGACGGCGGACAGGCGCAAAATGGGGCGGTCTGGCCCGCGGGCAGGCCCGAATATTTCGGCGGGAAGAAGTCCAACGGTATCTGAACAACGGGTTTGAAGGAGCGCGCCATGTCCATAATCAAGGGCGAAATATTCCAATTGGCTTATGTCGTCGAAGATCTGAAATCCGCCATGGACCACTGGACCCGGGTGCTGGGCGTGGGGCCATTCTTTCGTTTTCCAATGCCGCTGGAATTTGACTGGCTGGAATTGTACGGCGAGGCAACGGGGCGGCGGGAAGTCCTCGCTGGCGTCGGCCTGGCCCAGAATGGGCCGGTGCAGATCGAACTTCTTCAGCCCGGCCCTGATCCATCTCCCTATCGCGATTTCCTCAATGCCGGGCGTCAAGGGCAGCATCATGTCGGCATGTATGCGACCGACTATGACGCGCAAATGGCGGCGGTGCGCGCGGCGGGATGCAGCGTGGCAATGGAGGGGGAACTGCCGCTGTCACGCTTTGCCTATCTGGGAACGGACGATGCGTTCAGCGGCACCATGGTCGAACTGATCGAGCCGCAACAGGCGATGATCGACCTGTTCGCACAGATTGCGTCGGCATCGGTTGACTGGGACGGGGACGACCCAGTTCGCACGCTAGGCTGAACGCTTATTTTGCAGCAGCGCGGGCTGCCCGCACAGCCGCAACAATTTCAGCATTGCGCGGATTGCGGCGCAGGGTCAGACCGCCATTTACCTGGAAATTCTGCCCCGTCATGAAGCATTCGTCGGATACGATCCATGACGCGGCGTTGGCGATGTCTTCCTTCGTATTGACCCGGCCAAGCGGATATTCCTCCTCAAAGGCGGCCACCAGCGCAGAATTGGCGGCGGCGCGCGCCGTCATCGGCGTGTCGGTGAATCCGGGCGAAATGCTGTTTGCGCGAATCCCGCGCGTGCCGAATTCATTGGCAACCGTGCGGATGACATGATCCGCCCCGGCCTTGGTCCCCATATAGGCGGCATGATCTTCCAGCATGATGGTGGCCGTGGCCGAACTGATCTGGACCAGATTTCCGCCATCGCGCATTACCCGCAGCGCGGCCTGATAAAACATGGTGCTGCCGATGAATTGCAGCCGGGTTATATCTTCGAGCTGCTCGGCACTCATGTCGAGGAATGGCACCAACAACCCTGAACCGGTGGCATTGACGGCAACATCGACCCCGCCATGCCGCTCCGCAATTTCCCCGAACAGCGCAGCGAGATCATTCTCGCTGGTAATGTCCGCCACGCCATATTCAGCGCCGGTCCGATCCGCGAACGCGCGCAGTTCATCCGCGTTGCGTCCCGCGGCAATCACTCTCATTCCGTCAGCGATGAAGCGGTTGGCGATGGCCTGCCCCATATTCCCAGCCCCGGCGGCGCCTATCACGACAGCGACTTTGGGAGTAGTGGGCGACGTCACTGCGCGATCCCGAGCTCTGCAATCAGGTCTTTCTGCAACCGGAATTTCTGGATTTTGGAGGTCGACATCGGCCATTCGGTGACAAAGCGAACGTGGCGCGGCACCTTGAAATTGGCAATTGTACCCTTGCAATGGGCGATCAGTTCTTCCGTCGTTGCGCTGTGTCCTTCCACAAGTTCTATGAACGCCGCCGGAATTTCGACATAGCGATCATCGGGAATACCGACCACCTGCGCCAGCTTCACCGCATCGTGGCTTTGCAGCACCGCCTCGATCTCTGCCGCGGCGACATTCTCGCCGCCCACCTTGAGCATATCCTTGGTCCGGCCGTGGAACATGATCTGACCGTTTTCGTCGAACGATCCGATATCGCCAGTGTGCAGCCAGCCGTCGCGGATGCTTTCGGCGGTTTTGTCCGGCGAGTTGAAATAGCCCGACAGCATGTGCGGCCCGCGCGCACAGATCTCGCCCTTTTCGCCCGTGCTGCATTCGCGCCCGCTTTCCATGTCCACGATGCGTACTTCCCAATCGTCCAGCGGTACACCCAGCCGCCGGGTGCGAGTTTCAAAATCGTCACTCAGCCGGCTTGTGCAAATGGTGCCCGCCCCTTCCGTCAGGCCGTATGTGCCGACATGGATGATCTCGGGCATAGCCTTGACCATGGCGTCCTTGATCCATACTGGCTGGACGGCGAAATTGCTGTTCATTAAGCGCATGGACGAAAGATCGGTAGCCGCAAAATCGGGATGCGAGATTAGGTCCTGCATGATGGTGACGAAGCTGGGGTAAGCGACCGTTGCGCCTTCATCCTGCAACATGCGCAACGCCACGCCCGCTTCGAAGTAAGGTACCGTCAGATAGGCACCGCCCGCGTCGAGGATCATCGTCATCGGCAGGATTCCGGCGATGTGATAGATCGGCAGGGGCGACCACACTTTGTCTTCGGCGGTTACCTCATATCGTTTACCCAGATTGCGGCTGTTGCCCACCATTGCCCGGTTCGAAATCATGCATCCCTTGGGATTGGCGGTAGTGCCAGAGGTATAGAGGATCAGCGCAATTGCCTCCGGTTCGACATTGTCGATCAGGAGGTCAATTTCACCGTCGGAAGTATCTTCGCCCTCTTTCAGAATAGCCGATCTGGTCACCAGATGACCGGCGCATTCATCTTCGAGGCAGACGATCTGCCGAAGCGAGGGCGCCTCTGCCAAATCAAGCGCCCAGCAATCCTGGGCGGCAGCGAGTGATGGCAGGGCGGCAAGCAAACGCTCGCCAAAATCGAGCGAATCCGCCACCCGCCCCGTCGTCACCAACATGGCTAGATCGGCATCCCGGACGAGATAAGCGAGCTCGCCGGGCTGGTACCGGGCGTTCACCGGCACCGCTACAGCACCTGCCATAGCCGCGCCGAACATAACTTCGACAAATTCCGGGCATGTCGGCAGCAGGATACCGATATGGTCTCCCGGCTTGATCCCCTGTTTGACGAATGCCTTGGCCCAGCGGCGTCCGGCTGCGTTCAGCTGGGCATGGTTTTGCCGCCGGTCAGGGAACACCAGAGCATCGGCATCACCTCTCGCCCGCGCGCTTTCGCGCAACATTGCACCCATAGTCAGTATCAGCTTGGTCATTGCAAAATTACCTATAGTTCACGAAGTAAATTGGCGGGATCGCCGTCCCATTCCTCGCCAGCCCGCGCGATCATCGCGAAAAAGGCCTTAATGGCGTGGCTGTCTTCGAGAATTTCAACCATGTGGCCCAGCGTTCGGGTGGTATCGACGTAGCAAAACCGCACCTCACCGAATTTGCCCGCGGACGCGATTTCATGGCCCTGCTCCATATAGCTTGCCACCGCTGCATCGTAATCTTCGGCAATCACCGCGACATGGTGCATCCCCTCAGCCCCCGCCGCGATCATGTCGCGGTAGCACGAGGGACTGTCATCATGCTGCTCGACCAATTCGATCTGCACTGGCCCGGCCTGCGCAATGGCGGTCGAAAAATCCGTCTTTTGCGCCCGGCCCCGATGGACGCCCTCGGTGATCGGGATATGCCGGTTGAGGATGAAAGGCCCGACCCCCATTGTCCGGTGCCAGCGCAGCGCTGCTTCCTCCAGATCGCGCACGACCCAGGATATTTGCAGAATACGCTGATCAACCTGCATTGCAGCTCTCCGGTACTGGGCCCATGCCGGACTGGCGAACATCTCGCGGATATTCACCTTGCCCGGTCTGGCGGAGATGTTAGCGTGCCTACATGGCAAGTAAACAGTCAAACATGTTTGTTTTTTATTTTGCGCAGGTGACGCCCTTCGCTAATCGTGGAAATGCCTGAAATGAACGAGCGCTGGAACCTCAGGAAGTTCGAAGATTTGTCCGTGGGCGAACGCCGACAGTCGGCCACGAGAACCGTCACGGAGGCGGAGCTGCTGGACTTCGCCCGGCAATATGACCCGCAGTGGTTTCACGCAGATGCGGAAAAAGCGCGCGAATCGCATTTCGGCGGATTGATTGCCAGCGGCGTGCACGTGCTGGCGATCTGGCGGCAGCTGGATCACACTATCAATGGCGATGTGGATTTCGTGTGCGGGATCGGGTTCGACGATTTCCGGCTGGTTACAGCCCTGCGTGCGGGCGACACGGTCCATGTCACCTCCGAAATCATCTCGATGGCCCCTTCGACCAGCGGCAAGCCGCGCGGGACAGCGATCACTCATTATGAGATGCGCAACCAGAATGACGAGATCGTGGTTCGGTTCGACAGTATCAATCTGGTCTATTGCCGGGAGGCCTAGCAAGCCCTGTTCAGAAAATCGCCGCCATGCGCCGCGCGCGTTTATTCGCTGCCTCCATCGCCTTGGCAACGGTTTCGTCTGGCCCGTAAGTCGGCGCAACGCGCAGGGTGTGGATGTCGGTTACTCCGATAAAGCCCAGCCAGCTTTCCAGATAGCGCAGTTGGAAATCGAACTCCGCCAGCTCGCTGCCCGGAACAATCGGCATGGCGCTGGCGGCAATCACCATCGCCTTCTTGCCCGCCGCACGGCCTGTAACATTGCCTTCCCGGTCATTGGTGAAGGCCATGCCCGGCTGGGTGACCACATCGATAAAATGCTTGAGCGCATAGGGCAGTCCGAAATTCCACATCGGGGTGGAAATCAGGAAGGCATCGAACGACAGAAAGCGGTCCACATGGCGCTGGATATCAGCCCATGCCGCTGCCAGTTCAGGCGGCACCTTCTCGCCCGCGATCAGATCATAGCGCCCCTCGATCTTTCCGCCGCCCAGATCGGGCAGCTGTGCTGCCCAAACGTCGAGGCGTTCTACCTCGGGCGCGTCACCGCGTTCTGCCAGGGCAGCCAAAAATGTGTCCGCAACGCTGCGCGAACGAGATCGTTCAGCGCGGGGGCTGGCATCGATATGGAGCAGCCGTGCGCGGGTCATTGGCCCTTGTCCAAGCGGCGCGTGAAATCGACGCGAATGTCGGCGCCATCCACTTCTGCATGCCAGACCTTGATCGGTTTATCGGTCAGCTGGCCGGACGGGCAGCCATCGCGCATATCGAAGCGAACTCCGTGCATCGGGCAGAAGATGAACACCTTGCGCACCCTGCCACCATCCAGTTCCTGATAGGCGTGACTGCACATGTTCTCGATCGCGAAGATACCCATCGGGCTTCGGACCAGCAGCAGGTTCTCGCCCCCGGCATCCACCTTCAACGTGCCGTTTTCAGGCACATCATCCAGCTGCGCGACAGTTTCCATCTCAGCGCCGCTGGTCGAAACGCCGCCCGACCATGGCACTGGCGATGTTGGTTTTCTGGATGTCGATCGCCCCGCCAGCGATGCCCCAACCCCACGCATCGCGCAGCCTCCGCTCCATCGGGAATTCCTTGCTGTAGCCATAGGCGCCCATCAATTGCAGCGCATTGCCTGTAACCTCTCTCGAGATGCTGTTGGCAAAACATTTGGCGACCGAGGAATCCTGCACCGAAGGCAGGCCGTCTTCGGCATTGGAGGCCGCCCGCCAGATCAATAGCCGCGCGGCATCTACGCTCATCTGCATTTCCGCCAGCTTCAGCTGCACAGCCTGAAAGTCGATGATCGGTTTGCCAAATTGCTTGCGGTCCTGAACATAGGCCAGCACATCTTCCAGCGCGCCGGATGCTTGCGCCATCGACATGGTCGCATTGCCGCAGCGTTCCAGATCAAACGCTTCCATCAGTTTGCGGAAGCCGCCCGCGGGCACAACCACATTATCCAGCGGGACCTCGCATTCGTCGAAATAAATATCCGCCGATGGAATTCCGCGAAAGCCCATCAATTCCTCGTTCGGCCCGAAGGTCATGCCCGGCGCGCCATCTTCGACCAGAACCGCGCCGATACCCTTGGCACCCTTGTCTGCGGAAAGGCGGCAATACACGAGGTAGGCGCTGGAGTGGCCTCCACCCGAACACCATCGTTTTGTACCGTTCAGGACCACTTTGTCGCCGCGGATTTCAGCCGTGGTCTTGAGATCTGTCAGCGCGCTGCCCGCATCGGGTTCGGACATGGAAACGGCAACCACCATTTCGCCCTTGCATACGGCCGGCACGATCCGCTGCTTCAGGGTGTCGGAGCCGAACAGTTCAATCGCGCGCACCGGACCGACACTCGATTCAAAGATCGGAAATGCCACAGCAGAGGAAATCTTTGCGAATTCCTCAAGCACGATGAGCGCCTCCAGATTGCCAAGACCCAGCCCGCCCAACTCTTCTGGTACATTGATCCCCAGAAACCCGAGCTCGGCATATTGCCTGATCAGGGCGGCCGGGGCCGGAGTGTTATCGCGTTCCAACTTCGCGGCAATTGCAGGCAATTCTGCCTGGGCAAAATTACGCGCGGATTGCTGCAACTGGCGCTGGTCGTCTGTCAGTGTAAAATTCATCATCTTCTCGATTTGGTGAACGTTAGTTGGGCGGACGCAGAAGCGTTAGGATGCTTTTTCAAACACCAGCAGGACGTTCCCCGGCATGTGGTAGTACAGACCGTAGCCGCTGTTGAATATCACATGTCCATCGTAAACCGCAGGGCCCGGCCCGCTCATCGCACCGCCCGAAGCCTTGGCACCGCTGACTGTCGTGACTTCCTGACGGGTATTGTATTTCCAGATCACCTTGCCGCTGCGCTTATCATAGGCGCGCATCCAGCCATCCAGATGACCCGCCAGCACCGCGCCGGGGATTGCGGTGGAAGCTGACGAAGCACCCGGATCGCAATATTTCTCGCCCGCGCAAATATCCTTGGTCTTGTTGCTCCACAGAAGCTTGCCCGTTGCAGCATCGATCGCATGAACCCCCGCGCCGCTTTGTTTGGGATCATATTTCCGCCCGTCATAGGTGTCATCCATATCGACGATCGGCACGTAGATCGTGGTCCCTTCGCGAGACATACCGAAATGGACGCCGCCCTGCGTACCGCCGTGGCCGAGCCGCCGCTCCCACACAATCGTGCCCTTTTCAGGATCGACACCATAGGTCACGCCCGATTTCTGGCCGACCACTATGATGTCCTTTCCGTCTGGTAACGGGACCAGCAAAGGCGATGCTGCGAGATCGAGGTCGGGGCCGTTTTCTTCAGGGCAATTCTCGTTGCCCATCATGCAGCCGACATTCCAAGCGTCATTCTTCGTAAATTGCAATTGCCACAGCCGCTTGCCCGATTTGGCATCGAGCGCGAACAGTGCATCACTGTTGCCATCGGCGGGTGATGAATAGTTCTCTCCCGAACCGAAATATAGCCGGCCACGTTTTGCATCATACGTTGGGCTATTCCAGACCGGTGCCCCGGATGGTCCGAGGATGCGGGCACCGGCACCCGTCTTGCCCTGCAGCTTGGGCTCCGACGGGACGGTGTAAGTCTTCCACTTGATGGCGCCAGTCTTCGGATCCAGCGCGGCAACCGAGCCGCGGAAAGTGCAGCAACTGTAGTTGGGATCTGCCGCAGAAGTTACTTCTAGCGAAGAAACCGGGACGAACAGGCTGCCGGCATGGAGTGAAGGCGAACCGGTGATTGTAGCATTAGCATGGTCATCAACCTTTTTGCGCCATAGCTCCTTGCCAGTCATCGCATCGACGGCATAGACGCGGCCGATCACGTCCCCGAAATACAGGCGCTTGGAATCCGCATCTGCAATTACCGCCGTGCGGATTTCCGCGCTCGCACGGAATGTCCATTTGGCGCAGCCGCTATCCACATCCAGCGCATATACGGTGCCGTCCTGGCTGCCGACGAAGATTGTATTCCAACCCACTGCGGGCTGCGAACGCCCCCGCACGGAATGGGGATATTCGAACGCCCATTTCAGTTTCAGATTTGGCACATCAGCCGCGGTCATGCCGCCAATCGACGCGGGTATGAAGCGGCTGTTGTCGAAACCCCAGCCGACCTTCGCCGGAGCGGTGCCGGCAAACTTGGCGGCGTCGCCAGTGCAGCTCTTGGGCGGCGGTGGCGGTTTGTAATCGGCCAGCTTGGTGCGGGCCAGATATTCGGCGATATAGACGCGCTCCTGCTCGCTCAGATGCGCGGCCTGTTGTTTCATCAGTCCGCCATCCATGGCGGCGAGAATGGCGTCAGGAGCCATCATCTCCAGCCAAATGACAGCAGGTGCCTTGGGCACGACGCCCGAATGGCACCCCAGGCAATTGTCATTGAACAGAGCGACCCCGGGGTGGGTTTCCAGATCGATCCCCTCCCCCTGCCGGGTCTGCAATTCGTCAGTCGATGTCATCCGTCCGGAATCGCCGCCGGCTGCCTCCTGATTATCTTGGCAGCCGGTAGCCAGTAGGGCCAGGCCCACAAGACCTGTGAGACCCAACCCTCTCATTACGGAAGCAGATCGCTGAAGTTGACGCCCAGCTCGATGCCGAAATAGCGCGGAGCACCATATTGGCTGTTAAGCCACAGACCGGCGACATTTTGCGAAGCCGTGCGGTAGCGTTTGTCAGTCAGGTTCTGGCCCACCAGCCGGACGTAATAGCGGTCATCGGCATCGGACAGGGTGATCGAAGCGTTCATCAGCGTCCGGGCGCTCAGGTAGGTATTACCTTCCGGTTCGTCGATTGACTGGGTGAACAGGTTCCGTGCCTGATAGGCGATATTGCCATTCACGACGAGCTTCAGGTCGCTGCTTAGTGGCGCGGCGTAAGTCGCATCGGCCGTCCATTGCCATTTGGGAGCACGATCCAGCGGTGCGGTGGCAAGATCATAGCCCGCCCCCGGTGCGTTATATTCGTCGTACTTTCCGTCCTGATAGCCCAGCACGCCGCGCAGGGTCAGGCTGTCGACTGGCTTCGCGGTCAATTCGGCTTCGAAGCCCTTGACCGTTGCGCTCGCAGCATTGACAAAGATGGTCACCTGGTTGGGGTTACCATTAACCACGATCGGCACATTAAGCTGTTTCTGCAGATTGGAGTAATCTACATAGAAGCCAGTCAAATTGGCGCGAATCCGATTGTCGAGAAACTCGCTCTTGATACCCACTTCATAGCTCTTGGCTTTTTCCGGGTCGGTCGGCCGAGCGGCCTCTGCAAATGCGTCGAGATCCGCCCCGAATGCTGCGAAACCGCCAATCTGGTCATTGAAGCCGCCGCCCTTGTAACCCGTTGCATGGGTTGCATAGATATAGATGTCGTCAGTGGCCTCGAACCCCAGGTTGACGCGGTAGGTCAGCTCGTTCGACTTGGAATCGACCCGTACTACGCCTGTGGGATAATTATAGACGCTGGCATCAAGCGGTTCATCAAGCGTGATGCCAAGATCAAATCCGCCCTCCAGCGCAGGAATGAACGCCTGCTGACGGCCGCGCCATGTCTTGTCGTCCCAAGTCTGGCGAACACCCCCGGTCAGGGTCAGACGATCGTTAAACTTGAAGGTTCCTTCAGCAAAAATTGCCTTGGATTTGGCCTTTTGCGCGTTGCACAGGATATAAGGCGTATCGTTCCAATTGCCGAACGGCAGCGGTCCGCCTGTCAGGTCGAGGAAGCCGAGGATCTGCGAAACGCAGAAATCAGTATTATCTTTCTGGTAGAATCCGCCGGCGACGAAATCGAACGCCCCACCAAGATCGCTGGCAAAGCGTAGTTCCTGCTGGAATGTCTTGCGGTTATCATCGCGGCTGGCATCGAAGATAGACAGCGGCTGGCCGTCACCTGCAATCGCTACGACGCCGGGATAGGAATTCGGCAGTCGGGATTTCTGCTTGCGCCAGCCTGTTACCGAGCTGAGCGTTCCGATATCGAAATTGAAGTCAATATTGGCGTACAGCCCGTCCACGTCGATACGCTGCTTTTCGCTCATAAACGCGTCGTTGCGCTGGGTGATACCGGCATTGTCGAGCGGATCGCTGCTGGGGTTCGCCGCCTTGAGGCCGAGCAGGTCGGTTAGGAATACCCCGGTCCCGGTATAAAGCTGGTTTTCGTTGATCGATGGGACTGAGCCGGACCGGTCGCGCAACCGTTCATACTGGAACAGAGCAGTGATCGTGTCGCTGGGTTCAACCAGCAGCTTGGCGCGTGCCTGCCATACGTCCTTACCGCCAATGTCGTCGCCGTTGAGGCAACCTTCGGCGTCTTGGAACTTGTTGGCGACGAAGAAGCCGGTTACCGGGCCGTAGCAGGCACCGTTCTTGTAATAGCCGTCGCTCTTTTCATAGCCGCCAACCAGGCGGAAAGCCGCGATGTCGCCGATCGGCACATTGGCCGAACCCTTTACACCGACACTACCGAAGCTGCCGTAGCTCAGCCGGCCTTCGACACCGATCGTATCCAATTCCGGGCGCTTGGTCCGAACGGTCACCGCACCGCCGGTCGAATTTTTACCGAACAGCGTCCCCTGCGGCCCGCGCAGAACTTCGACCTGCGAGACATCAAATGTATCAAGCAACTGGGTCTGCACGCTGGGAACCACGAAATCGTCCACCAACACCACAACCGGTGGTTCGAAGTAGACGATGATATTGTTCTGTCCTACGCCGCGCATCGCGAAGGAAGCGGCGTTAAAGCCGGTAATCGTTTCAGCGGAGAAGTTCGGAACGAAGGACGCTAGCCCCCCGATATTGTCGACATTTGCCTGCTGGATCAGCTCCTGATCGATCGCTGAGACCGCAATTGGGGTCTTCTGCAAATCGGAATCGCGTCGCGTTGCTGTTACCACGATTTCACCAATACCGGATCTTGGCGCAGCATTTTCCGCAGCGGGGTTCTCAGGTTGGGCCGAATTGTCCTGCGCTAGGGCAGTCGAAGTGCATGCCGCTATTGCCAAAGTCGCCGCACCGCAGCGCATCACCATCTTCATCATAAACTTTACTCCCGTGAGCAGCCGATACCAATTTAGTCCGGCCTTTTTATTACCGCCGAATCAATGGCACAGGATCCGATAACAATCAATCATGTTTGTTTTTTTCTTCGCAGAACTTTGCTGTTGCTTTATAGACGTTATGAAACACCGCGGGATTACGCACTCGCCAGGAGGCTTTGATGGCATTCGATTTTCGCAATTGGGATATTCACATCGGCACCCCGCACCCATTTAACAAAGAACGCGGCCGGCCAGATAACGGCACGGAACTCTCTGATCCTGCACGATATTATGATCCCGCAATCTGGCGGGCGGAATGGGACAAGATGTTCACCCGCACCTGGCTGCTGGCCGGCGTAGTGAGTGATATTCCGGAGGAAGGTGACTGGCTGCGCTATGACATTGCCACCGAATCTTTCATCGTGGTGCGGGGCAGCGATGGCGAGATCAAGGCCCATTATAATGTCTGCCCGCATCGCGGCAGCCAGATTGCGCTCGCAGATTTCGGCTCAGCTGATCAATTTACCTGTCCGTTCCATAGCTGGAAATTTGCGCTGGATGGAAAGAATGTGTCGGTGACCGACGAAGAAACATTCAATCCAGAAGTCTTGTGCCACGGCACCGATCTCAAATCGGTCCGCTGCGAGGAAGTAGCAGGCTTGATCTTCATTTCAATGAATGACGACATTCCGCCGGCGCGCGAATGGCTGGGCGAAGTGGCCGAGCATCTTTCCCTGTACGACATCGACCAGATGCATGTCGTGCAACACAAACGCTCCGACTGGGCCGCAAACTGGAAAGGCGGGGTAGATGCATTCTATGAAATCTACCACCTCCACAGTGTCCATCCCCAGACACAGGGGGTGATGGATGACCGCACGCAGATCGACCTGTTTCCGGGCGGAATGA
>Ga0209390_10006090_pt1 | contig 16435 bp, 11 predicted proteins | sample BON01_FD_187212 | JGI IMG/M metagenome (GOLD analysis project Ga0209390, IMG submission 187212) | Freshwater microbial communities from Lake Bonney liftoff mats and glacier meltwater in Antarctica - BON-01 (SPAdes) (version 2) | ecosystem: Environmental > Aquatic > Freshwater > Ice > Glacier... | reverse complement strand
GTATCACGCACAGGCTGAGGAATATAATCATCCATGGCTTGAACAAGTTTCTTAACCGACTCAACACCTTTCGCTTCACCTTCAAGTGCTTTTAATGCTGAACCAATCACCACAGGTATATCATCTCCCGGGAAATCGTACGAGCTCAACAAATCACGAACTTCCATCTCAACCAGCTCTAAAAGCTCTTCATCATCAACCATGTCGGCTTTGTTTAAGAAAACAACGATGCAAGGCACACCAACCTGACGAGACAATAATATGTGCTCGCGAGTTTGAGGCATAGGGCCATCAGCAGCGGAAACAACTAAAATACCGCCGTCCATTTGCGCAGCACCCGTAATCATATTTTTCACATAATCCGCGTGACCTGGGCAGTCAACGTGAGCGTAATGACGGTTAGGGGATTCGTATTCAACGTGAGCCGTTGAAATCGTAATACCACGAGCCCGTTCTTCTGGCGCTTTATCAATGTTTGCAAAAGCCACTGCTACGCCACCACACAGCTCTGCCATTACTTTTGTGATTGCCGCAGTCAACGTTGTTTTACCGTGGTCAACATGACCAATTGTGCCAACGTTTACATGTGGTTTATTGCGTTCAAACTTTTCCTTTGCCATGTGTGACTACCTCACTCGCTCTTTTGTTTCTTAATGATTTCTTCAGCAATATTTCCTGGGGTCTCTGCATATTTAGAGAACTCCATGGTATACGTTGCTCGCCCTTGCGTTGCCGACCGAAGATCGGTGGAATAACCAAACATCTCTGCCAACGGTACTTCTGCGCGTATTACGCGACCTGCAGGCATGTCATCCATCCCTTGAAGTATGCCTCGACGGCGACTAATATCGCCCATAACATCCCCCATATACTCCTCAGGGGTGACAACTTCAACTTTCATAACGGGCTCCAGCAGTACAGGTGAAGCCTTAATGGCACCCTGTTTAAAGCCCATAGAGCCTGCGATTTTAAATGCCATTTCATTAGAGTCAACATCATGGTATGAACCATCATACAACGTCACTTTAACGTCCACTACAGGATAGCCCGCAATGACTCCATTTTGCATTTGCTCTTGAATACCTTTATCAACAGCAGGAATGTATTCACGTGGAACAACACCACCTACAACTCCATTGACAAATTCATAACCTGCTCCAGCTGGTTGAGGCTCAATACGAAGCCATACATGCCCATATTGCCCGCGACCACCTGATTGACGAACAAATTTACCTTCTTGTTCCACAGTTTTCTTCAAACTTTCACGATAAGCAACTTGAGGTTTACCTACGTTCGCCTCAACCATAAATTCGCGACGCATACGGTCAACAATAATCTCTAGATGTAACTCACCCATACCTTCGATAATCGTTTGACCCGATTCCTCATCTGTATGAACTCGAAACGAAGGATCTTCTTGCGCGAGTTTTCCTAGCGCCACTGACATTCTCTCTTGGTCAGCTTTGGTTTTAGGCTCAACAGCTACTGCAATCACAGGATCTGGAAAATCCATACGCTCAAGCGTAATTATTTCTTTAGGATCACAAATCGTGTCGCCCGTTGTTACCGTTTTCAAACCAACTGCTGCAGCAATATCACCCGCTCGTACTTCTTTAATTTCTTCACGTGAGTTCGCGTGCATTTGAAGCAAACGTCCAATACGCTCTTTTTTGCCTTTGACCGGGTTGTAAATCGTATCACCCGTCCTTACGACACCCGAGTAGGCTCTAAAATAAGTCAAGGCGCCAACAAAGGGGTCGGTAGCTATTTTGAAAGCCAATGCCGAAAAAGGCGCATCAAGTGATGGGGCTCGCGTTACTTCCTCACCATCATCATCTATACCTATTACGGCAGGAACATCAAGTGGGGATGGCAAGTAATCAATTACCGCATCTAAAACAGCTTGCACGCCTTTATTCTTAAAGGCTGAACCACAAAACACCGGAACAATTTCATTACGAAGTGTTCGAAGTCTAATACCTTTTCGAATTTCCACCTCGGTTAGCACTTCGCCTTCGAGGTATTTATCCATCAAGTCTTCAGAAGCTTCAGCGGCTGCTTCAACAATTTCTACTCGAAGTGCTTCGCATTGAGCAACCAACTCAACAGGGATTTCTTTGTACTCAAATGTCATACCTTTCGTAGCATCATCCCAAAAGATAGCTTTCATTTTAACAAGGTCAATTACACCTTTGAAATCTTCTTCTGCACCAAGATTCAATTGCAACACGATAGGATTACCACCTAAGCGTTGTTTGATTTGGCTAACAACACGCAAGAAATTAGCTCCCATGCGATCCATTTTGTTAACAAAAACAATGCGTGGCACACCATACCGATCAGCCTGTTTCCAAACTGTTTCAGATTGGGGCTCAACACCCGATACCGAGTCAAATACAACCACAGCGCCATCTAATACACGCAATGAACGCTCAACTTCAATCATGAAGTCAACATGGCCAGGGGTGTCAATAATATTAACACGATGTTTCGGATACTGAGTATCCATTCCCGACCAATAACACGTTGTTGCCGCAGATGTAATAGTAATTCCGCGCTCTTGCTCTTGCACCATCCAGTCCATGGTCGCTGCGCCATCATGAACTTCACCAATCTTGTGAGAGGTTCCTGTATAGAACAGTACACGTTCTGTCGTGGTTGTTTTTCCCGCATCAACGTGCGCAACAATACCAATATTTCGGTATAAATCTAATGGAGTAGCTGACACTTCTATTACCTCTCTATTAGTTCCATCTAAAATGAGCAAAAGCTTGGTTAGCTTTAGCCATTCGATGTATTTCTTCACGTTTCTTAACAGCTGCGCCTTTATTATCAGCCGCATCCATTAATTCACCAGCCAAACGCAGCATCATACCTTTCTCACCACGTGACCGTGCAGCATTAACTAACCAACGCATACCTAAGGCAAGGCTTCGCTCAGAGCGAACTTCGACAGGAACCTGATAAGTAGCACCACCTACACGCCTCGAGCGAACCTCGACGCTAGGACGAATATTGTCTAGCGCACTTTCAAAACTACGCAACACAGACACCGCACCGGAACGACCACTATCATCGTCCTCGTCAGTTTTCTTTGTTTTACGAAGGCGTTCCTCCATAACATCTAAAGCGCCATATACGACGGTCTCAGCTATGGATTTTTTACCACTAATCATTAATACGTTAATAAATTTAGCCAGCAGCTCACTATGATGCTTAGGATCTGGTAAAATTTCACGTTTGGGCACTTCTCTTCTTCTTGGCATATCTCGTTCCTACAGTCTCAGATGAATTTTCAGAACTTCTGTTACTTTTTATTTTTCGGTCTCTTCGTACCGTACTTCGAGCGACCCTGTTTACGATCATTGACACCCGATGTATCCAAGCTTCCGCGAACCACATGGTATCGCACACCTGGCAAATCTTTTACACGACCACCGCGAACTAACACCACGGAATGCTCTTGCAAATTATGCCCTTCCCCACCAATGTAGGATGACACTTCAAACCCGCTTGTCAAACGAACACGAGCAACCTTACGCATAGCCGAGTTCGGCTTCTTTGGAGTCGTTGTATAAACGCGTGTACAAACGCCACGACGTTGCGGACAGGCTTTTAAGGCCGGAACCTTACTCTTGTTCTTGACATCCTTGCGAGGCTTTCTCACTAACTGATTAATAGTCGCCATTGATCTTTTACTCCGAGCGGTAATATTTGATATTTTCAGCTGCATAAGGAGGCCGGATTCTATGCTAGATCATAACCTAATGTCAAGTCTAAATAGAATCCAGTCTGCAGCCCCTTACTATTTCTTTCGATCTTCAGCATTGAGCGCTTCACTCAATGCATGTTCTACATCACTTGCTGTCGCTGGCTGTGATTCCAACTCCAACTGTTTGGCACGCTTGGCTTTTCGTTTTTGATGGTACGCATATCCCGTTCCTGCTGGAATTAAACGACCCACCATAACATTTTCTTTTAAGCCTCGCAGTTCATCTTTTTTACCACTTACAGCCGCTTCTGTTAAAACACGTGTGGTTTCTTGGAACGAAGCCGCTGAAACAAACGACTCCGTTGCCAATGAAGCTTTTGTAATACCTAATAAAATAGGCAATCCTCGAGCTGGTTCTTTGCCCTCAGCGATCATCCGATCATTTTCTTCCAACAACGATGTTTCTTCAACCTGCTCACCGACAAGGAAATTTGAATCGCCTGAAAATGTAATCATTCGCTTACGAAGCATTTGTCGTACAATTGTTTCAATATGTTTATCATTAATTTTAACCCCTTGCAGGCGATAAACATCTTGAACTTCCTTCACGATATAATTAGCTAATGCACCAATACCTAATAATCTTAAAATATCATGAGGATTCGGTGGTCCATCTGCAATCACCTCACCACGCGCTACATTTTCACCCTCAAACACAGAGATATGTCGCCATTTAGGAATCAGCTCTTCATGCCCTTTGTTCTCGGATTCAGAGATAACCAAACGACGTTTTCCCTTGGTTTCTTTACCAAAGCTAATCACACCCGATACTTCGGCCATAATTGCTGAGTCTTTTGGTTTTCTTGCTTCAAATAAGTCAGCCACGCGTGGGAGACCCCCGGTAATATCACGTGTTTTAGAACGCTCTTGCGGTATTCTCGCAATGACATCACCCACACCAACCGCAGCACCATCTTCAAAGTTAATAATCGCATCAACCGGCAAATAATACTGTGCTGGAACGTTTGTTCCTGCTAAAAAGATATCTTTTCCATCGTTGGTAATTAACTTCACCATTGGCCGCAAATCACGCCCTGTTGAGCTACGCTGATTTGCATCGGTTACAACAATACTGCTTAAACCCGTAAGTTCATCCATTTGACGATTCATGGTGATATTTTCTTGCAAATCAACAAATTTCAGTTGTCCACTTACCTCTGAAATAACAGGGTGAGTATGTGGATCCCATGTCGCAATAACTTGTCCCGCGTCCACATGCGAAGCATCATGTACTGATATAACAGCACCGTACGGAAGCTTATAACGCTCACGCTCACGGCCATGTTCATCAGCAATAGTAACCTCACCAGAACGAGATACCGCGACCAAATTACCGTTGGCATGCGTTACTGTTTTAATATTATGTAAGCGTGCACTACCTTTGGTCTTAATTTGAATGTTATTTTCAGCCGTCGCCCGAGATGCCGCACCTCCAATATGGAAGGTCCTCATGGTGAGCTGTGTTCCTGGTTCTCCAATCGATTGCGCAGCAATAATACCAACAGCCTCACCCGTGTTAACAATATGTCCACGCGCCAAGTCACGGCCATAGCAATTTGCACACAGACCAAAACGCGTATTACAAGTAATCGGTGAACGTACAAGAACCTGATCAACACCTAAATGCTCTAAATGCTCCACCCAGGTCTCATCTAACAACGTTCCTGCAGTAACCACCGGTTCATCTTGCTTCGGCAAGTAAACATCAGCTGCAAGCACTCGACCAAGCACACGTTCATGCAAGGGCTCAACAATATCTCCGCCTTCAATCAACGGTTGCATTAAGACACCGTTCTCTGTTCCACAATCACGTTCGGTGATCACGACATCTTGTGCAACGTCAACCAAACGACGTGTTAGATATCCTGAGTTTGCGGTTTTCAGCGCGGTATCAGCCAAACCTTTTCGTGCTCCGTGAGTCGAAATAAAGTACTGAATGACATTCAGACCTTCACGGAAATTTACGGTAATCGGTGTTTCAATAATCGAGCCATCTGGCGCAGACATCAGTCCCCGCATACCTGCTAACTGACGAATCTGAGCAGCAGAACCCCGCGCGCCTGAATCGGCCATCATAAAGATAGGATTAAACGACGGTTGCGTAACCATCTTACCGTTTCGGTCCATTACATCATCAGTAGCAATCGTTGTCATCATTGATTTTGCAACCATTTCACTGGTACGAGACCAAATATCAATAACTTTGTTATAACGCTCACCGTTGGTCACTAAGCCTGAACGGAACTGCGCTTCAATCTCGCGCACTTCATTATCCGCTCGCTCAATAATAGCCGGTTTATCTTTCGGGATTTTCATATCTTCAATCCCAATCGATGCACCACCACGTGTCGCATAACGGAAACCGGTATACATCAACTGATCCGCAAAAATAACAGCGTCTTTTAATCCCAAAGTTCGGTAACAATGATCCAAAACTTTTGAAATATTTTTCTTTGTCATGATTTTATTAATTAATTCGAAAACCATGCCTTTTGGAAGTATTTCAGATAAAATCGCACGCCCTACGGTCGTTTCAACCAACTCGATCGTTTCAGGGGCATCATCGGCAACCTTAATTTGCATGCGTACTTTAACTTTGGCATGTAAATCAACCAAGCCTTCTTCATAAAAGTTTTTAACGTCTTGTGGGCTGGAAAAAACACGTCCTTCGCCTTTAGCGTTAACACGTTCACGTGTCAAATAATACAAGCCCAAGACAACATCCTGACTTGGAACAATAATCGGTTCACCACTTGCTGGCGACAAAATATTATTCGTTGACATCATCAGTGAACGAGCTTCAAGCTGAGCTTCAATCGTCAATGGCACGTGTACTGCCATTTGGTCACCATCAAAATCAGCGTTATAAGCCGTACACACCAACGGATGCAACTGAATCGCTTTACCTTCAATCAGTACAGGCTCAAATGCTTGAATACCTAAGCGGTGAAGTGTTGGTGCGCGGTTTAACAGCACCGGATGCTCACGAATAACATCTTCTAAGATATCCCAAACAATAGGTTCTTCACGCTCGACCATTTTTTTAGCCGCTTTAATCGTAGTGGCAAGGCCTTTAAACTCAAGTTTACTAAAAATAAACGGTTTAAATAATTCAAGCGCCATTTTTTTAGGTAAACCGCATTGATGTAAACGCAGTGTCGGCCCTACAACAATGACAGAACGTCCAGAATAATCAACACGCTTACCGAGCAAGTTCTGACGGAACCGACCTTGTTTACCTTTGATCATATCAGCGAGAGATTTCAACGGTCGCTTATTGCTACCTGTAATTGCACGTCCTCGACGTCCATTATCAAGCAAAGCATCAACCGCTTCTTGAAGCATACGTTTTTCATTGCGAACAATAATATCCGGCGCATTTAAATCTAACAAACGCTTCAAACGATTGTTTCGGTTGATCACACGGCGATACAAGTCATTTAAATCAGATGTTGCAAAACGACCACCATCCAACGGAACTAAAGGACGCAAATCTGGCGGTAAAACGGGTAATACCTGAAGCACCATCCATTCAGGCTTGTTACCTGACTGTTGAAATGCTTCGAGTAATTTCAAGCGCTTGGTAACTTTTTTAGATTTTGTTTCAGAATTTATCGTAGGTAGCTCTTCACGAAGCACTTTAATTTCTTCATCAATATCTATATCACGTAGTAACTCACGGATAGCCTCTGCACCCATACGCGCATCAAATTCATCACCATATAATTCCATGGCTTCTAAATAAGCTTCATCACTCAATAATTGACCACGCGTAAGCTCGGTCATACCAGGGTCAACCACAACAAACGCTTCAAAATATAAAACACGCTCAATATCACGCAGGGTCATGTCTAATAACAAACCGATACGGGATGGCAGTGATTTAAGAAACCAAATATGTGCGACAGGACTCGCAAGCTCAATGTGAGCCATACGTTCACGACGGACTTTAGCCAATGCAAGTTCTACCCCACATTTCTCACAAATAACACCACGGTGTTTCAAGCGTTTGTATTTTCCACACAAGCACTCATAATCTTTAATAGGTCCAAACACTTTTGCACAGAATAAACCATCACGTTCTGGTTTGAACGTTCGATAATTGATCGTCTCAGGTTTTTTTACCTCACCGTAAGACCAAGAACGAATCAGCTCAGGCGATGCAAGGCGAATTCGAATCACGTCAAACTCTTCAGTATGACCTTGTTGTTTGAGCATACCTAATAAGTCGCTCATCATAGGTGCTTTTTTCATTGGTTCGATGCTAGCCAAGGTGATGTCTCCAATTAAGCGTGGTCTAATTCAATGTCAATCCCAAGGGCTCGAATTTCTTTCAACAACACGTTGAATGATTCCGGCATGCCTGGATCCATACGATGATCACCATCGACAATGTTTTTATAAATTTTAGTTCGTCCGGCAACATCATCTGATTTCACCGTAAGCATTTCTTGCAACGTGTAAGCTGCGCCATAAGCTTCTAGAGCCCATACCTCCATCTCACCAAAGCGTTGCCCACCAAACTGTGCTTTACCACCCAGCGGTTGCTGCGTGACCAAACTGTAAGACCCGGTTGAACGTGCATGCATTTTATCATCAACCAAATGGTTCAATTTAAGAATATACATGTAACCGACAGTGACCGGATTATCAAACATTCGACCGGTCTGCCCATCAATCAACATGGTTTTACCATCAAGAGGTAAATCTGCAAGCTCAAGCATGGTTTGAATTTCAGCTTCCGAAGCTCCATCAAACACAGGTGTTGCCATGGGCACACCACCCCGAAGATTTTCAGCCAACACCATGAGTTCATTATCCGATAAATCATTAAGTTCTAATCGTTTTCGTGCATCATGATTATAAATTTTCTGCAAATAAGCTCGAAGTGCTGAAACATCTGTTTTCTTATCAAGCATTGCTGCGATTTTATGCCCAAGCCCTTTTGCGGCCATACCTAAATGCGTCTCTAACACCTGTCCGATATTCATTCGTGATGGAACACCTAAAGGATTCAACACGATATCAACGGGCGTACCATCTTCCATATGAGGCATGTCTTCCATCGGTACAACAATGGAAATAACTCCTTTATTTCCGTGACGTCCGGCCATTTTATCGCCCGGTTGAAGACGTCGCTTAACAGCCAAATAGACTTTTACGATTTTGAGTACACCCGGAGCAAGGTCATCGCCTTGCGTAATTTTTTTACGGTTGTCGTTAAAACGTTTTTCCATTTCTTTGACTAAGTCTTCAAGCTGTTTGGCTGTTTGCTCAAGTTCTTGGCTTGCGGCATCATCATCAAGACGAATTTCAAACCATTTATCTTGCTCAACTTTATCCAAATAAGCCGTAGTGATCTTACTTCCAGGCTTAAGACTGCTTGGCCCACCTGTCGCAGTTTTTCCTAATAGAAGATGGTGAAGACGTTGGTATAAATCAGCTTCTCGAATACGACGTTCATCCAATAAATCTTTACGAACACGTGCCAGCTGTTGTTCTTCGATGCTTTTAGCACGCTCGTCTTTTTCTAAACCATCACGAGTAAAGACTTGAATATCAATCACGGTTCCGTTCATACCAGAAGGCACGCGCAACGATGAATCTTTAACATCAGATGCTTTTTCACCAAAAATCGCACGTAAAAGTTTTTCTTCTGGTGTCAGTTGTGTTTCGCCTTTAGGTGTTACTTTACCGACTAAAATTTCGCCGGCAGTTACTTCAGCACCGATATAAACCACACCTGACTCATCTAAACTAGCAAGCGCTGATTCTCCGACATTCGGAATATCAGATGAAATTTCTTCTGAACCCAGTTTGGTATCACGAGCAATACACGTAAGCTCTTCAATATGAACCGTAGTAAACCGATCATCTTGAACCACACGCTCAGATATAAGAATAGAATCCTCATAGTTGTAACCATTCCAAGGCATGAAAGCGACTAATAGATTTTGCCCTAAAGCCAATTCGCCCATATCTGTACAAGGTCCATCAGCTAAAATATCACCGCGTTGGATTGTATCTCCACTGCTCACAATCGGCATTTGATTGATACATGTATCTTGGTTTGAGCGCGAATACTTTGTTAACGTATAAATATCTACGCCGGTTTCACCCGCCGTTGTTTCATCTTGGTTTACTCGAACCACAATACGAGAGGCATCAACGATATCAATCACACCGCCTCGTTTTGCAACAACACAAACACCTGAATCAGATGCAACTGTACGCTCCATCCCAGTACCTACCAAAGGCTTTTCAGCGCGAAGGGTTGGCACGGCCTGACGTTGCATATTTGAGCCCATCAGCGCCCTGTTTGCATCATCGTGCTCTAAAAACGGAATGAGCGATGCAGCAACCGATACAATCTGCTTGGGCGAGACATCCATATAATTAATTTTATCAGGCGTCGTCAACGAAAATTCATTTTGATGGCGGCACGGCACCATATCATCAAGAATTTTGCCATCACTATCGAGCGCGATACTTGACTGCGCAATATACTGATCAACTTCTGAAATAGCAGACAAATACTCAACGTCTTTTGTTACATAACCATCAACAACTTTAAGGCACGGCGTTTCAATAAATCCATAAGGATTGGTTCGCGCATAAACGGAAAGTGAATTAATCAAACCAATATTTGGACCCTCGGGTGTTTCAATAGGACACACACGCCCATAGTGCGTTGTATGAACGTCACGTACTTCAAAACCGGCTCGTTCCCGAGTCAAACCACCGGGCCCAAGGGCCGAAACACGACGTTTGTGCGTTACACCTGATAGTGGATTCACTTGATCCATAAATTGCGACAATTGGCTTGAGCCAAAAAATTCTTTAATCGCTGCTGAGACAGGTTTGGCATTAATTAAGTCTTGTGGCATCAAATTATCAGACTCAGCTAAGCTTAAACGTTCTTTAACTGCGCGCTCAACACGAACTAAACCCACTCTAAATTGATTCTCAGCCATTTCACCGACACTTCGAACCCGTCGATTACCCAGATGGTCAATATCATCAACCACACCTATTCCATTTCGAATATTAATCAATGTTTTAATCACATCTAAAATATCTTCTTTAGACAGGATGCCCTCACCTTCATCTTCAGTCCGTCCAACACGACGGTTAAACTTCATGCGACCCACGGCAGAAAGATCATAGCGGTCATCTGAAAAGAAAAGATTTTTAAATAATGCTTCAGCAGCATCTTTCGTTGGTGGCTCTCCAGGGCGCATCATGCGATAAATTTCAACCAAGGCTTCCAGAGGCGTTGTGGTTGAATCATCGCGTAATGTATCAGAAAGATATGAGCCGTGATCAAGATCATTCGTATAAATCATCTCAAACTGCTCTATACCATGCTCAACCATTTGCTCAAGTAATTCGATCGTTATATCAGAATTTGCCAGCGCTAATAACTCACCGGTCAATGTATCAATTATATTCTTAGCTAATACTTTACCTACTAAATATTCACGAGGAACCACAAGGTCCGTCATGTTTTCTTTTTCCATCGCTTGAATATGACGCGCTGTTATACGACGGCCATCTTCGACCAGAATTTCGCCTGTGCTCGGAAGTATAATATTAAACGACGCCATTTCTCCACGAAGACGAGCAGGAACTAAGTCCACATGAATTTCACCGGCTTTAAAATGGCAAACGGTTGATTCAAAAAATTCTGCCAAAATAGATTCGGTGTCGTAACCTAAAGCACGAAGTAAAATCGTTGCTGATAATTTTCTACGGCGGTCAATACGAACAAATAAACAATCTTTAGGATCAAACTCGAAATCTAACCATGATCCACGGTAAGGAATAATACGTGCGGAATAAAGTAATTTTCCTGAAGAATGCGTTTTACCACGATCATGCTCAAAAATAACACCCGGCGAACGATGTAATTGTGAAACAACTACACGCTCAGTTCCATTAATAACAAATGTTCCAACATCCGTCATTAGAGGCATTTCACCCATAAACACTGACTGCTCTCGGATGTCTTTGACAGGCTTTGGATCACCCGAAGCTTCTTTATCTAAAATAATCAAACGAACTTTAACACGAAGCGGCGCAGAATAAGTAAGGCCTCGTGATTTACATTCACGCACATTAAATGCGGGCTCACCCAGTTGATAGCTCACATATTCAAGCCGTGCATTTCCAGAAAAACTTTGAATGGGAAACACGGAGCTAAATGCAGCCTCTAATCCTTTTTGTGCTTTTATACCAGGTGCACTAGACGACCTAATAAACTCTTCATAGGATTCAATCTGAATGTTAAGAAGATTAGGAATCGGCATCTTCTCTGCATGACTACCAAAGCTCTTGCGGAATCGTTTTTTCTCTGCATATGCATATCGAGGGTTAGCAATTGCTTGGGCCATGGGTGTTCCTCTTCAATATTTGGTATTTTTAAACACGTAAACCCAGCCATCGTATATGATGGCTGGGTATAATACAGAGTGTAACTGTCTTATTTTACTTCGACAGCAGCGCCTGCTTCTTCAAGTTGCTTCTTCATATCATCAGCGTCAGCTTTAGATAAGCCTTCTTTGATTGTAGAAGGTGCACTTTCAACGAGGTCTTTCGCTTCTTTCAAGCCAAGTCCTGTGATTGCACGAACAACTTTAATGACGCTTACTTTGTTAGCGCCAAAGCTTGACATGACAACATTAAACTCTGTTTGCTCTTCAGCAGCAGCGGCAGCGGCAGGAGCAGCTACAGCAGCTACAGCAGATGCTGCAGAAACATTAAACTTCTCTTCCATTGCTTCAATTAAAGCAACAACGTCCATAACAGACATGTTTGCAATAGTTTCTAAGATTTCGTCTTTTGACACAGCCATTACTAGCTCCTCAAGTTAAAATAGTACAACCGATTATCAGGTTTATCCTGCTTTTTGATCTTTAATCGCCACAACAGTACGCACAAGTTTAGATTGCGGTGCTGCCAATGTACGAACAAACTTCTCAATAGGTGCTTTCATCACAGCCATTAATATAGCGATAGCTTCATCTCGTGTTGGTAAGCTTGCAACAGCGTCTAATTGCTCAACACCGTAAACATTACCATCAAGCGCTAAAGCCTTAACTTTGAGTTTGTCGCATGTTTTGGAAAAGTCCTTTAATAATCGCGCAGCGTCACCTGGAGAATCCATGGACAGAGCAATAAATAAAGAACCGACTAATGATTCACGCAAACAGGAAAAGGGTGTGTCATCAAATGCACGGCGCGTTAAGGTATTAGGCACAACACGCAGGTAAACACCTTTACTACGTGCTTTCGCACGTAACTCCGTCATTTGATTAACAGGGATCCCCCGATAATCAGCAACAACAGCCGAAATAGCTTGTGAAGCAGCTTGCGCTACCTCTTCAACCACGACCTTTTTTGCACTTAAAGTCAACGTCACGTCACTGACTCCTTGCGTTATTCAAATCACAGGGATTTGATGGTTATGGTGGTCGTCTGAAAACGTTTAAAGTACAACATCTTACAGCCGTTCCCACCGTCTGCGTAGGACATTAAGCAATAGCCATCAGGCCAAAGCACCTACGGTCTTCGACGACATGGAACCGAAGTCTATGTCGTTAAATTATTAAAACGGTACGATAATTTACACGAAAACAGATGAGATATCAAGTGCAATACCTGGCCCCATGGTTGTCGATAAGGTCAACTTCTTAATGTAAATACCTTTTGCCGCAATCGGTTTAGCTTTTTTCAAATCAGCTAATAGCGCGACTATATTTTCAGCTAAATCCGCTTCAGAAAATTCAATTTTCCCAACACTGCAATGAATAATCCCATTTTTGTCGGTTCGATAGCGCACTTGTCCTGATTTAACATCAGCAACAGCAGCCGCAACATTCATGGTCACCGTTCCAACTTTAGGATTAGGCATTAAACCTCGTGGACCAAGAATTTGTCCGAGCTGACCCACAATCCGCATAGAATCTGGTGTAGCAATCACAACATCAAACGGCATGTCACCGGCTTTAATTTGTTCAGCTAAATCTTCGAATCCAACAATATCAGCGCCGGCTTCTTTGGCTTTAACAGCATTATCACCTTGCGCAAATACCGCAACACGAACAGTTTTACCTGTTCCTTTAGGTAAGCTTGTAGCTCCACGAACCATTTGATCAGATTTGCGCGAGTCAAGGCCAAGGTTGACGGCAACATCAACGGCTTCACTGAATTTTTTACTTGCAAAGCTTTTGAGCAAAACTACGGCATCGGACAAACTGTACAGTTGCCCCGGTTGTAATTTAGCTTTAATTTCTTTTTTCTTTTTTGTGATCGTAGTCATAATTTATCCCTTAAGCAGCATCATCTGATGATTAATTTAAGCCTTCAACATCAATTCCCATGCTGCGCGCTGTACCCGCAATAATGCGAACCGCTGCATCGAGGTCTGAAGCCGTTAAGTCGGGCTCTTTGAGCTTAGCGATGTCTTCGAGTTGTGCGCGTTGAAGCACAGCTACTTTATCCGTATTAGGTCGACCGCTTCCTTTTTGAATGCCAGCTGCTTTTTTCAATAAGATTGAAGCGGGTGGCGTTTTAAGAATAAAGGTAAAGCTACGATCACTATAAACAGTAATCACAACTGGCGTAGGCAAGCCTGCTTCCATTTGTTGCGTCGCTGCGTTAAATGCCTTACAAAACTCCATGATATTCACGCCACGTTGCCCTAAAGCTGGGCCTACCGGTGGACTTGGATTTGCTTTGCCTGCAGGAATTTGCAGTTTAATATATGCTTGTACTTTTTTAGCCATGATGACTCCTTGTGGGTGTAGCGCTGAAGATAAGGTACACTTTAGCTCCCCGATTGTTAGATCTTAATAACATATTAAGATCAGCATTAAGTCTTTTCTACCTGGCTGAATTCTAATTCAACCGGTGTTGAACGACCAAAAATTAAAACTGAGACGCGCAAACGACTTTTTTCATAATTAACTTCTTCGACAACGCCGTTAAAGTCAACAAACGGACCTTCTTTGACACGAATAATTTCGCCTGGCTCAAAGAGAATTTTAGGCCTTGGTTTTGTGACCCCATCTTCCATGCGCTGCATAATGTTCAAGGCTTCTTTATCAGAGATAGGCGTTGGATCTTGTCCCGTCCCACCAATAAAACCAAGCACGCGAGGAATGGCACGAACCATATGCCAGGTTTCATCATCCATAACCATTTGAACAAGCACATATCCCGGAAAAAATTTCCGCGTGCTTTTTCGTTGCTGGCCCGAACGCATTTCCACCACTTCTTCGGCAGGAACGACAACTTCACCAATCTTGTCTTCAAGATGGTGATGGATTGTACGTGCATTTATTTCACGCAAAACAAAGTTTTCATACCCTGAGTAAGCGTGAACAACGTACCATTGCATTGTTTTTTGCTCTTCCACCGTCATATCAACCTAAGTGTGTTATTTTACCAATGGCCCACATCATTACCGAGTCAACGCCCCATAGAACAAACCCCGTAAGGCCGACCATGAGCATTACAATGGATGTGGTTTGCACGGTTTCTTGGCGTGTTGGCCAAATCACCTTTTTTAATTCTGTTATTGCATCATTTGAAAATGCAATAATTTGCCGTCCTTTGTCTGTAAAAAAAGCCAAAGACAAAGAAGTAACAAGCCAAACAAGCCAGACAAGAACTTTAAGAGGACCTGTAATATGGAAAAAATATACGCTCAGTACTGCAGCAACTGTAGCTAACGCAACACCCGTCCAAAGAAGACCGTCACGATTTTTTCTTTTAGGTTCAATTTTTTTCATAACTTATCTAGGTGAATGGCAGGCCAGGAGGGAATCGAACCCCCAACCTGCGGTTTTGGAGACCGCCGCTCTGCCAATTGAGCTACTGGCCTATATTTAAAGGCCCAAAATATACCTCGGACCCACACAACTGAAAACCATCAAGATTACTCGATGATTTTAGCAACAACACCCGCACCTACGGTACGACCACCTTCCCGAATTGCAAAACGCAAACCTTCATGCATTGCAATCGGAGCATGTAATGATATTTCAGCCTTAACGTTATCACCAGGCATGACCATTTCGATACCTTCTGGCAATTTACAGTTTCCTGTAACATCGGTTGTTCTGAAATAAAACTGAGGACGGTATCCATCAAAAAATGGTGTGTGTCGACCACCTTCGTCTTTTGACAGAACATAGATTTCTGCTTCAAAACGTACGTGTGGCTTAACCGTACCTGGATGCGCTAATACTTGGCCACGCTCAACGTCTTCACGCTTAACACCGCGGAGTAAAACACCCACGTTATCGCCCGCTTGACCTTGGTCTAACAACTTACGGAACATCTCAACACCCGTACACGTTGTTTTAACGGTGTCACGAATACCAATGATCTCAACTTCCTCACCGACTTTAACCACACCACTTTCAATACGACCGGTAACAACCGTTCCGCGACCTGAAATAGAAAACACATCTTCAATTGGCAACAAAAATGCTTTATCGGTATCACGCACAGGCTGAGGAATATAATCATCCATGGCTTGAACAAGTTTCTTAACCGACTCAACACCTTTCGCTTCACCTTCAAGTGCTTTTAATGCTGAACCAATCACCACAGGAATATCATCTCCCGGGAAATCGTACGAGCTCAACAAATCAC
>Ga0209390_10006086_pt1 | contig 16453 bp, 16 predicted proteins | sample BON01_FD_187212 | JGI IMG/M metagenome (GOLD analysis project Ga0209390, IMG submission 187212) | Freshwater microbial communities from Lake Bonney liftoff mats and glacier meltwater in Antarctica - BON-01 (SPAdes) (version 2) | ecosystem: Environmental > Aquatic > Freshwater > Ice > Glacier... | reverse complement strand
TGTGTGTGTGTGTGTGTGTGTGTGTGTTTGTGTGTGTGTGTGTGTGTGTGTGTGTGTGTGTGTGTGTATGTGTGTGTGTGTGTATGGTTAACCCTAACCCTATCTATATCTATATGCATATATGTGTATGTATACTTCCATGTCTTAGGCGGCATGCACCTTCTTTGGGTTGCCCAGCTCGGGGTACAGCATCACCAGCCGCTTGGGCAGCAGGATGTAGTCGTGGCCCGACGCCACGTCCTTGATCTGCACGTACTCGAACTCGGGGTTGACGCAGAGCGCCTGGTTGGAGGGCAGCGTCCAAGGCGTGGTGGTCCAGGCGAGCAGCGCGACCTGCTCCTGGCCCATGAGCGGGAAGCTGCACACCACCGCCGGGTCCGAGACGTCCTTGTAGTTCTGCTGAACCTCAAAGTTGGAGAGCGGCGTGTTGAGCGCGCACGAGTAGGGCATCACCTTGAAGCCGCGGTAGATGTGGCCCTTGTCGTGCAGCTGCTTGAAGACCCACCAGACGGACTCCATGTAGCTCAGGTCCATGGTGCGGTAGCCCTTCCGGAAGTCGATCCACCGGCCCACGCGGTTGACCGTCACCTCCCACTCCTTGGTGTATCGGCCCACGATGGCGCGGCACTCATCGTTGTACTTGTCGATGCCCATGTCCAGCACGTCCTGCCGGCCCTTGATCTTGAGCTTCTTGTCAATCTCAAACTCCACCGGCAGGCCGTGGCAGTCCCAGCCGAAGCGGCGCTCCACGTGGTGACCCGTCTGGTGGGCGTAGCGGCACACAATGTCCTTGATCGTGCCGGCGAGGATGTGGCCATAGTGCGGCATGCCAGTCGCAAACGGCGGGCCATCGTAGAACGAGAACGGCGGCCGGCCCTCCGAGAGCCGCAGAGACTCCTGGAAGGTGTCGTTCTGCTGCCAGTAGGCCAGGATCTCCTCCTCGTTCTTTGGGAACGAGAAGCGCTCGTGCACCTCGTCAAACGTCGGCGTCATCGCTCGGCTCAGCCAGTCTGCTGGCGGCGGCCGACGACACACGTGGTGTGACCGAAATAGGTTTTCGGCGCGGATGACCAAAATAGCTTCGCGCCGAAATCCGTCTGGCGCCTCATGGCCGGCAACTTGCAGGGACTGACTCGCGCGCCGTGGGCCGTTGCGGCCGAGGAGGGTGGCGCAGCGGCGCCCTCGGCGCTGACGCCGGCGGTGCAGGGCCTCATGCTCGCTGAGGCGCGGCGCGCGGCGGCCGAGGCCTCTGCCGGCCCGCTGTCGAAGCGGATCAACGACCAGCGCTCGATGCAGCGGTGGAAACAGTCGACGGCACACCGCGAGCTCCTGCGGTACATCTCCGACCTCGGGGACTCGGTGGTGGGCCGCCGCATTTCGGAGGAGTGCGAGGAGCGGCCGATCGTCGCGACGCTCGTCGCCGAGTTTGCCGCGATGAGCGCGTGGATCGACGAGATCCCGCCCATCCAGCAGTCGATGCGCTACGGCAACAAGGCCTTCAAGACATGGCACCAGCGGCTCGCGGAGCGCTCGCCCGCGCTGATGGAGGAGCTGCTCGAGCGGCACGGGCCGGCGCACGTCGAGGACGCGGCCGTCGTCGCCGCCGAGCTCAACGCGTACTTTGTCGACTCGTTTGGCAGTGCGGTCCGAATCGACTACGGCACGGGCCACGAGCTCGCGCTCATCGCGTGGTTCTACTGCCTCGAAAAGGTCGGGCTGCTCGTGCCGAGCGACCGCGCCGCCCTGGTGCTGCGCGTCTTCCAGGGCTACCTGACGCTGATGCAGCGGCTGCAGACCACCTACTGGCTCGAGCCCGCCGGCTCGCACGGCGTCTGGGGCCTCGACGACTACCAGTTCCTCTGCTTTATCTTTGGCGCCGCCCAGCTGGTCGACCACGAGCTCATCACGCCCAACTCCATCCACGACGAGGAGGTGCTCGAGAAGGAGAAGGGCGACTACATGTACCTCGAGGCAATCTCATTCGTCCGAAAGGTGAGATCTGCGTGTTGGGAAATCTTGACGTGCTATTTGTAGAGCCGCACCTGCCGCGCCTCGCACCCTAGCGACATCTGCGTTCTCGCCGCAGGTGAAGAAGGGGCCGTTTGGCGAGCACTCGCCCTACCTGAACGACATCTCGGCCGTGCCGACGTGGGGCAAGGTGTTCTCGGGGCTGCTCAAGATGTACGAGGGCGAGGTGCGAAACCTTACCAACAGATTGAAGATCCTTCTCCAAAACCAATGTTTACGCGGCTTCAACAGAAAAGTAGTGGCCGGAAAGGCAGTGGCCACGTGTTCTGTCGCGTCTGCGCCAGGTGCAGAATCTCGAGGCGAGTCGGCCTCAGTATTCTGTTTTGGGGGCATTCAACTCAATTCAATGTGTTGTCGCCTCCTCAGGTACTTGGCAAGCTGCCCGTCGTGCAGCACCTCAAGTTCGGGACGTTGCTCAAGTGGGACTCGGAGTTCGAGGACTAGGACTAGTCCACTGCAGCTAGTACACCACGACGGGTTTGTCTAGTACTAGTCCGCTGCGACTAGGCGGTGTTTTCGAGGTGGTGGGATATGGTGAGATACTGCGTGATACAGCTAGATACACGTACGGATACAGTGGGATACAGCGGGATACAGTGGATCTGCTGCAAAACGGCTAGATATAGATCGGATACGGTGAGATACAGGCGGGGCATACTACAGGTGAATGATATTTGCGTCGAGCACAGGGCTAGGGCAGCGGCTCCTCTGGCGCCTGTAGAAGGCGAGCGGCGACCTCGGCGCGCCGGTGTGCGACTGTGCGGATACAGGAGAGAAGGAGTGAGGTGACGAGCAGCACGGCCCTCAACTACAGGAGTCGGTTACAGGGTAGTGCATCCTGTACGACACGAGCGTCGCGTCTGCTGAGACAAATCTTTGAGAAGTGCCTGAGTGCACGTAATATGGGCTCTTTAATAGGCCATATATAGCATATAGCACTGATAGAGAATTGTAGGTGTTCAGTTGGAACTGTGGAAACGCCAGTCGTCGTCCGACTGCAAGCGAATCCCAGAGTGAGAGTGGAGCGTCAGCAGGAGGAGTTCCGGCGGCGGGGTCGCTCCCAGAGCCAAGAGCGGCAGGGTGCAGGCAGGGGGGGGGGGGTCGTGAAGGAGCACGCCCAACACAAACACAGCAACGGAACACAGAACAGTAACAGCTCGCTCGCTGCCAGAGTCAGACGAGAGAAACAAAGAGAAGAACAGAGCCCGGTGAGCCCACCCCCCTGCCCCTGGAGCCTGGAATGTATTTTGTATTTTTGGCCATTCATATTCATATTATCCAAATCCCGTTTTCGAGGCGGCGGCGGCGGGGTGGGATACGATATACGATGGGTTAATAACGGGTTATTAACGCTTAACCCACATCTGTGGATTCTGGATTCTGGTTCTGGGCGAAACGCACACACAGTCTTTACATACAAAAATAATGAACCATTCATAACAAATATACACACCACACGACGAAATGGGCGCGCCGCCCGCCCCGTGCGGTGTGTGCACCCACCTACGCCTCGAAACCTATACACCCGAGGACCCATCTACCACGCCACACGCACACGCCCCCACAAGCTCGCCTCTTGCCTCCTACGTAGGTAGTACTCCGCGCGACACATGCAGGCGGCACAAAGCCCTCCTGCACGCCCCGCATCAGGAGAGAGCGAGCGCGTGCATCGCCTGCTGGTTTGCCCTGATCGCCGCCGCCGTCGCTCTCGCCGCGAGCTTGGTGTGGTGCCCCGGCGCGTAGGCGAACGTTTGGTGGTCCAGTCGTACACGGTAAGGTTCCGCCGCAACGGACGCATCGGCGAGCTTCGCCCGCAGCTTCTCCGCATCCAAGGAGGATACGGACGGCTCGTACGGGCTGGTCGGCGTCCGGCCGAGGTAGAGCGGCCTCTGTTTGCGCCACGTCTGTTCGGGCACCACCCACGTCGGCGTCGGCGGATCTTCATAGTCAAGAGAGGGTGGGAGAGGCGGAGGAGGGAGCGGTGGCGGCGCAAGCGTCCTGTAGGGCTGGGCCGAGCTCTGCCGTACCGCCCGCGGGTCGCCGCCCCGCGCGCGCCAGGCGTGGGCGGGCATTTCGGCCAGCAGCGTCCGCCACAGCTCGTCATCCGTGGGCGACGGACACGCTGCGCCCGCGCCCCGGTCGGTCGTCGGCTGCGGCATTCGATGCGGCGGCGGCGTGCGCGGCTGCAGCAGAACCACGGGCCGTGGGATGGCGATCCTCGGCACCGTGTTGTCCCCGATGCGCTCGCGTCGCTCCGTGGGCACCGACACCCCCATGGCCCGAGTGCGCGCCTGCGACTTGGCCGCCTGGAAGCCCGCGAGCGTATGCGGCCCGCCCAGCGCCTCGGCCGCGCGCGCCGCCGCCGCGAGGAGCTCCTCCGCGGCGCTGGCGCCGAAGGAGAGCTTGGCCAGCCGCGCGCTGTCGTCGCCGAGAGCAAGCTTGGCGTCGGACTTCGGCGGCGACGGCGGCAATCTCGAGGCAAAGCTCGAGGAGAGTTGCTTGAGGCTGAGCTCGAGGCCCAGCAGCGAGCCAGAGAGAGAGACCCCCTCAAAAGGGTCGATGGCCTTGGGCGACACGACGGGGCTCGTCGCGCAAAACTCCGACATGGCGAGCTGCATCTCGGCGAGGGCCTCGGAGAGTGAGCGCTGGCTCGGCGACTTACACACGAGGGGCCCCTGGTCGGGCGAGCCACCGCTCGCGCTGTGCCGGCGCGGCGACGTCGCAGACTCAAGTTCGACTCCCGACGAGACGGCCATGGTGAGCATAGCCTCCTCCATGCTGTGCAGCGCGTCGCGCAGCGCCACGGGGTGGTTGCGGCTCCCGTGCGCCGACGTCCGCCGTGTAGGCGAACCCGCCTTGCAGCTGTTGCCCAGCGGAATGGTTCGCAAGAAGGCGTCCGCGCTGCTGCCGGCGGTCCCGACCTCGCCAATCCCGTATCTCCGCAGCACGTCCGCCGCGCTCTCAAAGTGCGAGGGCGGCGCAGCCGTGCTCTTGCCATGGTATTCGCCGCCGCCAGCCGTGTCAATGCCGTATATACTCAACACGTCCGCCGCGCTCTCAACGTGCGAGGGCGGGGGGTCGTTCGCGCCAGCCGAGCCAATACCGTACTTTCTCAACACGTCCGCTGCGCCCTCAACCTGCCCCTCCGACTCACCGCCGGGCCGTGTCGGGCCCTCTACATGGACATCCGCGGAGGTCCGCTCCGCATCGCCGCTCGCGCTGGCGCACTGGGGTTCCTTCACGGCGGACCCATCCTTCAGCACGGTCTGTGCGTCGGCCTCGCACGTCGCCGGTGCGGTCGGCTCGGGCGTGCGGACCACAGACGCGGGCACACGTGCTGCGGCTTGGCAAAGCGGCGAAGGCTGTGCCACATCCCCACCACGGCGGCTCGAGGCGCGCTCCGAGGCCGCAGTCGACGCACCAGCCGCGCCGTAAGAGGGCGGAGAGAGCTGGTCGCGATTCGTATTCCTCCTTCTTGGTACGTACGCGTCCTCGGCTCCACGGACCAGGTGGCTTAGCGTAATGTGGTCGCCATGGTCGCGGCTCCACTCGGCGGCACCCGCGTTCCGGAGGGAGCGCATCGCCGCCTCGTCTCCGCGGGCAATGCAGAGTGCGGTGAAGGGAGCCAGGGCGCACGCGCTGCAGCTCAGGTGCCATGCATCGTCGTGCGGGTCGTAGGATGGAATAAGCACACAGGTCGCCTCGTGGTCCCCAGCCAGGATGGAAGCCTCGAGCAGCGCGTCGAGGCATCCCAGCAGCGCCTGCTCCGTGCCTCGCGAGGCTCTGGGTACCACCCGAGCCGCGGCGGCAGCGGGCATGGGTGCCGAATAACGCAAGACGGGCGGCACGTGCCGCGCGCCGTTCAGGCTGAGCAGGCGACGGAGGAGCGCGTCGTGGCCGCGTTTGGCCACGAGGCCGATGAGAGCCGCGGGCACCTGCGGTGGGCATGGGATTGCGTGAGCGCTGGTTTTTTCGAAGGACTGGAGGGGCGGCCACACTCACCTCGTCCTCACAGATGAGCGGGACACGATCGTCAGGCTGGAAGCCGGGACACAGGGCCCTGCACGTTTCGAGATCGCCCTTGCGCGCCGCAATGTCGAGCAGGCCTTGCAGCTCGCGTCGGACGGCGTGTGCTGCGCTGCGTCCGGCCATTCTGTGAGAGCAAGAGCGAGAGCGCGAGCGCGAGCGCGAGCGCGAACGCAGAAGCAGCTTTTCAGTCCAACGTTTGAATGCTACACAGAAAAATGAAGGGATCTTCACGTGAGAACCTGATTTTCGGGTTGAACGGCGCTGTGAATGGGGCGGCGGCACTAGGGGGGCGGTGCGCCGGCGCCTAAGGCGTCGACTCCCCCCCCAAGCATCTAGATATATTCCAGGAAGCTCCCCTTTCCCTCATCGTGCTCGTGTCCCCTTTGTATTATAAACCATCTGTGAATGTTGAATTTCGAACTGTGAACAAACTTCGGCCAATGCCCGACAGTGACTCTGCGCCGCTGCTGGCCTACTCGTTCAATCAGGCCGCCACGTGTCTGGCCGTGGGGACCGACCGCGGCTACCAGATCTTCAAGTGTGCGCCGTGGACCGTGCTCCACTCGTCCTCCGATGGTGGCGTGGGCGTGGTGCAAATGCTCTACTCGTCGTCGCTGGTGGCGCTGGTGGGTGCAGGGGTGCGGCCGGGCGACTCGACGAGGCGCCTACGGCTGTGGAACACGCAGAGCAACACCGCGATCACGGAACTCACCTTTAGCAGCACGGTGCTCACGGTACGGCTCAACAATGCGCGCCTGCTCGTCGTCCTCGAGGCGCAAGCGCACGTCTTTGAGCTCGGCTCGATGCGGCTTCTCCACACGCTGGAGACGGCTCCGAACAAGCTGGGGCTCGCCGACATGTGCGCCGATAGCGAGCGGTGTCACGTGGTGCTGCCGGCGGCCGGAGTTGGTCAGGTACTCCTCTTCGACGCGCTGCAGCTTCTGTCCCTCGCGACGCTCCAGGCGCGGCGATCCGCGCTCTCACTGCTCTCGATTTCGCCGTGCGGTCGGATGATCGCCTCCGCCTCGGACAAGGGAACGGTGGTCAACGTGCACTCGTTTCCGCAGGTGATTTTTTTTGAAGTTCCTCGTATCTTACACTGACACTCCACAGGCTGAGCACAGAGCGGAATGTTCCAGCGCTAAAGCGCTGGGGTCTTCCCCCACCCCTGGGTTTAAACACTCTCGCTACTCACTCCAACGCACACTGAGCGCAAAACGAGCTATACCCTTCCCCTCTCTGGTGCCAGGGCGAGCTCCTCCACGCCTTTCGGCGCGGCACAATTCCAGCCACCATCTACAGCCTGGCCTTCTCCACCGTGCCGGCGCTGATCCGGCGAGAGAGCGCTGCCGACCAGTTGGTGGCGGGCGGCGCCATCGGCTCCGGTGGCACCGCAGAGGTGGTTGCATTGCCCGCGTCTGGCTCGGAGGGAAGCACAGCATCGACGTCGGCAGCATGCAGCCAGATGTTGTGCGCCGTCGCGTCGTCCGGTACGGTTCACGTGTGGAGCCTCGACGCACAGCGCGGCGCAGTGCAGGGCGGAAAGAGCAAGAAGGACTTCTCTCTCATCTCTGGCGAGCGGGCCTTCGCCCACGCCAAGCTGCCTGCTGGGACGCGCGCCGTGGCCGGGCTGCGGCCGGCCGCGGGGTCGGACGACGACCATGGGGACGAGATGGCGCTGCTGCTTGTGACGGAGAATGGCACCTTCTACTCGTACAGGGTGGACGCGCTGCGCGGGGGCGAGTGTACGCTGCAGGACGAGCGGAGGGTCGGTGTCTACTGCTGAGTGGAAGCCTATAGCTTACTCCCACCACCTATATGTTTGGTATGTATCTACTTCTATGGATATATGTCATACTTATTATATGTATATCTATCGCGATATACATAGATTTATGTATATGTTTAATACCTCCATATATACTTATATATATACGTGTGTGTAATTGTAGTTACATATTATATAAGAAGTATATTTATGTATATATGTATATAGATAGATAGATATTGATAGATAGTATAATAGCATAGCGCATAGAAGCATAGGCATAGACCGATATCGATAGACATTTAGATAGATCGAGATAGATAGAATCAGATAGATAGATATAGATATAGATATCCATTTATTTATAGCTTTCGATATAGATTAAGATTAGATAGATATAGATTAGACAGATACGTATACGTATACATACATCGCATACATACATGTACATGAATCGGGTTAACCCGATGCGATTCGTCGTCTTTGTGGCACACATTTGATGGTCGAGTCGTTTATCGTTACAAAGAGAAAGAGCAAAGAGAGACATTAAAATTATGTATTATGCAACACGACAATACTAACACTATAATCACGACACTCACCGAGCAAGCTCGAGCTTCTAGCTCTAGCTTTCACAGCTGAGATGCTGAAGAATCACAGAAACACATGGACCCATGACCCATGACACATGACACATGTCCATAATCCATGTGGTATAATGATAGCCTCATATAAACAAAATAAACGCGCACGTCACCGCACTGATTCAATCTCGATCAAGTGGCGGGCTACACATGGTGATATGCTAAACCGCGCGGCTGGCGAGCGTATCGCACGTGCGCCCCGTTTCTGCGTCATTCGTCGGGTCGCGCCGCCGCAGCCCTAGGTTCGTGCTGTGTGTCGGCGTTCTCGTCCCGCCTTCGCGTCCCTACGGCAGCCTTGCCCCTCGCCTCGGCCGCTAGCAGAATGTGCTGGAGCTCCGTCTCCTCCTCGGGGGTCAGCTCCGCCGCGCCTACCGGCGGAAGAAGCTCGGGCTCCGGGCCGAGACGAATAAAGCAGACGCAGAAGCGGTCCTTGTCCAGCAGGACAAGCGCGTCCCCCGCCGCGTTCCACGCGGCGGCAGACACTCGCAAGGCGCGATCCTCCGGCAGAGGCGCCGTCTGGCAGCCCTGCGGCGACCAGAGGAAGACGGCCGAAACGCCCGCGCAGACTGCCAGCAGCTGGCGCGTCGGGTGCCAGCTGACGGTGCGAGCCGGGTGTGCCTGCAGCATCACGCTGTGCAGGCTGAGCCCAGTGCCCTCCCAGATAAAGACGGCGCGCGGCATCGCGTCGTTCCGCGTCGCGAAGAAGCGGCCGTCGGCCGACCACTCGGCCACGCCCACGCCCATGTGTGGGTTGACCTTGTCGGGCGCTGGCCGGACCGTCGGGATGGTCAGCGGCAGCTTCTGCGCCGTGAAGACGAGCTCTTGCCCGCGCGCCGGGAGCGCGGGCGCGTCCAGCGCTTCCGACTCGCTCTCCTGCGCCGAGGAGGCGTCCGTGACAAGCCGCTCTGCCGTGCTACGCGCCAGCTGCACATAGGCTACGGGGTCGCTCGCCGAGGAGGCGCGCAGCTTGGACTCGTGCCGCAGCTCGGCCACGCAGTGCCACGTGCCATGGTGCAGCACGCGCACTGTGTCGTCGAAGCCGCGGACCGCGAGCAGATCGGCGGCCGGGCTCCACGAGATCCCCCTGGGCCCGAGGCTCGTCTCTGGGCCATAACTCATCTTGTAGCTGGCAAGGTGCTGGCCGGCGGGCGTGTAGAGCAGCACCTGCGGCTCGAGCAGCCCGTCCATCACGCAGAGCGTCTCGCCGCGCGGCGCGTAATGCAGGTCCGCCAGGTCCTTGGAGGCCACGTCGAACCGGTTGGCGATGGACCAGCCTTCGCACGCCAATATCTGCACAAAGTCGCGCCCGTCGCGCCGGTGGCCCACCGCCATGTGCTCACCGTCGGGAGAGAAGGAGAGCGCCGCGTTGTCAAACTTTGGGAAGCGGAGGAAGGAGACGGACCGGTCCAGCAGCGACCAGATGGTGATGCGTAGCCGGAACTCCGACGTGGCCAGGACGTGGCGGCCGTCGGGCGACCAGCGCACGTGCGCCAACCCCAATGGACCCTCGTCAATCTCGCAGTGCCAATCGGGCTGCTCGACGCTCCACACTTGCGCAATGCCGCGTGCGTAGATTCCGCACATCACGTACTGGGAGTCACAGCTCCACTCGATCCGGTCGATCCGACCCATGCAGGCGAAGATCTGCACGATCTGTAGCGTGTCAACGTCACGGATCACCAGCCGGTACACGGCCGCCGTTGCCAGCAGCTTGCCATCAGGGCTGAACTGGACATGCCCGCCGCTGTGCTCGTGCGTCTCGGAGTACATCATCGACGCGGCACTCGTCGAGGCCTGTTCGCGATTTCGCGTTAACCCGAGGCTGGAGTGGACGTGCCCGCCGCTGTGCGTCTCGGATATCATCGACGCGGCACTCGAAGCCATATCGTCCAACTTCCGTTGGGCCATTTTACGCGCCAACGCCAGCCGCCCTCCGGTATCTCTTGCCCAACTTTTTCCCCCCACACGACACACGATGACACACGACCACGACACGACTTGGCCTTTACACGATATTGTTTTTACCAATCTTGTATGGTGTATGGCATACACAAGGGAGGTCGAGGGGGGGTCTTGTATTGCCCAATAGCCGTGCAATAGTATTGCAACAGTGTGGGCAATGCAGGCGCGCCGGAAGCATAAAAGGACGAGATTGACTCATGCATAAACGACTAAAAGTAAAACAATGTCTTGTAAAGGCAAAGACACGACCCGCGATATCATTCAATAACACGATCAGCCGCATACTGTATATATATAACATCTATAGAATCAGCAGAATCACATCTTCCAGTAGAGAGCTCTATGTCGCACATCAAGCACGCCATTTTGTCACTGTCACTGTGACGACTGTGACTGCGCGCATCGAATTTGAATTTGTGGAGGTGGAGTAGAGGAAGGTGGAGGGAATGATTCGGGACGAATGATGATATCGAGGGCGAGGGGCGAGCTGCTCTCATTCTCATTCGCGCTCCCAGAGCCATCCAGAGCCAGAGCTGCAATAACACCCAACACCCGCCCACGACCATGACGCTCAGATCCAGATTATCCAGATCCAGATCCGAGGCCCCGAGGCCTCTCACTCCTCACTCAGTAGTCAGTAGTCCAGTTGTTGCGCAACGCCCATATCCATATACGAACAGACGCACCCACAACGCGCTCCGGTCTCTCCGGTCTCTACGTCTCTCTATCTCTGGCTGGTCTGCTCTCTCTGACATCACGCATCACTCTCACTCTGATGGACACATCCAATAAATACAAGGCGTCTCACCGCCGCCAGTTGACGGGGAAGGATGTCTTGCCCGCGGCTGTGCTCCCCAGCTTCTTGCCTGGCGGAACCGCCGTGCCCTCGGCTGGGCCTTCCGGTGACCCAGCCGTCTCCGCCATGGCGAGCTGCGGCCACCCGTCGCTCTCAACCCTGCCCACCCGCGGCTCCGACCCCGTGCCGCCGCCGCCGCGCTGCGCTGCCGGCGTCCCCGCCGCGCCGGGCGGCGACCTCGCCCCAAAGAGGTCGGCGGCGACGCGAGGCAGAGGCTGGGTGGCGCTGGCGGGCGAGAGCTCGGAGACGGAACGGACCAGGTCGTTCAGGTCGTTGGAGAGGTGACCCCAGCTGGGCGAGCCAGGCTGGTCGACGGCGCCGCCGGGAGCGTGGCCCACGGGGTGTTCCACCTCGGTCGCCCTGGTGCGCGCCCCGGTGGACGACGGCGAAGACTTGGGCCTGCCAGAGTTGCCCGCCGACGCGCGCAGCCCCGAGGAGAGCGGCGTCCAGGCGGGAGCTCCGAGCAGGTTGCGCAGCGGCTTTGGCGCCGGCGAAGAGGTGCCGCCCGCGCCGCCGCCGCCCGCCGCGCGCCTCCGGTGCATCCGAACCTCGGCCTCGACCTGGGCGAAAATCTCATAGGGCACGGCCGGCCGCCCGGGCTGCCCGTCCGCGGCCTCGACCGCCGCGACGCCGCCCGCGTGCGCGGGGCCGAACGGAGGGCTGAGCACCAGCACGGCGTCGTGGCCGTGCTGCGAGGTCTGCTTGCTCGGCGGGCAGTTGCGCAGCGAAACTCGCAGCGAGTCGAGCTGCTTGCGCGCGGTCACGTACTTTGCGCGAAGCATTGCTGCGTTGTCCTGCGCCGCGATCTTGGCCTGCCGCTCGTGGTGCACCTGCGAGGCCAGCAGTCATTTCACAGTTGTTTTTTGCAAGGCGGGGGGAGGCTGGTGACGGCAAGCAGCCTGTCGCGGCGCGGCGACCTGCCCCTCGCCACGCCGCAGTGGAGGCTGGTGACGGCAAGCAGCCTGTCGCGGCGCGGCGACCTGGCGCGGCGGGCGGCGGCGGCAGACTGCGGCGTGGCGAGGGGCAGGCGCGCACCTCCTCCTTGAGGCGCCTCCTTTCCGCGACCCAGTCCCGGACCCGACAGCCGTCCGCCTGGTTGAGTGACGCGCACTCCTCCGATAGAGCCGCGTGCTCGCGCTCGAGCTCCTCGTACCGCCGCGCGACGAGGCCCGCCTCCGCGGCCCGCGCCCTGAGCTGCGCAGCCTCCTGCGCGTGCACCACTGCGCGCACGTCGCGCTCCTCTTCGAGGGACGCGATCGTGGCGTCGAGCTCGTCGAGCGCCTTGCTCTTGCGCGCATCAATGTCCACCAGCGCCTTGTTCTCGCTCTTCAGCGTCCGGCGCTCGCTCTCGAGCAGCTGGACCCGCCCCGACAGCTCCTGCTCCCGATCGCTGCCCCGGCCACGCTCCGACAGGTTCCGTCTTTCGGCAGAGGCGAGCTGCTCCAAACCCTGGTCGCGCCGCCGAAGCTCCTCGAGCAGCGTCGAAATCTCGTTATCCTGCACGATCACGCGCTTCTCCAGCAGATCGTTCTGGTCCTCGAGCTGCAGCAGCAGGTCTTTCCCTTCCATCGCGCGAGCGAGCGTGCGAAGCGAGCGAGCGAGCGTGCGTCGGTTTTCGTGTGATTCGAAGGCGAGAACCAGGAGACTTAGAACTTAAAATAGATCCGCGAACTTCTTAAAATAGATCTCCATTCTCGCACATCGGCTCGGCCGCTCCGACCAGACGCCCTCTCCGACGACTTCAGCTTTTTGCGATGGCCGTTGCAGCGCAGGCGCAGAAGAAGATCCTCGTGACAGGAGCGAACAAGGGCATCGGCCTGGCCATTTGCAAGGGCCTGCTCGAAAAGGGCTGCTTCGTGTACCTCGGCAGCCGTGACGTCGCCCGCGGGGTGGCCGCGTGCAAGTCGCTGGTCGATGCCCAGCCCCTCTTCAAAGAGATGGTGGAGGTGCGGCGGCCCCTGCGCTAATCTGTTACCAACCGGCGGGCACGCCTCCTTCCCGCTCTGACCACGTTTTGTGTGCACCGTCCACGCGCGCCCTCCTTTCCACTCTGACCCACCGGCGCGTCCCCACAGGTGGTGCCGCTCGACGTGACAGACGACGCGTCGGTGGCCGGGTGCGCGGCGTACATCCAGGGCGAGGGCGGGCTCGACGGCTTGGTCAATAACGCTGGCGGCGGCGCGCCGGCCTCGTTCGACGGCTACGAGTCGCACGTGGCCACCCTCAAACTCAACTTCTGGGGCACGGTCAAAGTGTCCGAGGCGTGCCTACCGCTGCTGTCCGACGGCGGGCGCATCGTGATGATCTCGTCGGGCTCCGCGCCCTCCTTCGTCGCCAAGTGCTCGGCCGAGAAGCAGGCGCTGCTCTGCAATCCGCTCGTGACGATGGACCAGATCAAGGGCGTGCTCGACGAGTGCGAAGCCATCGCCAAGGCGGCCCCCGACACGGAGGCGGCCGAGGCGGCCTTCGTGGCGGCGGGCTACGGCTCCAACTCGTACGGCCTCTCCAAGGCCGTGCTGAACTCGTACGCGCACGTCCCCCGAAACCTCCCGCGGTCTCAGACAAACCCTGCACACAGCGAACGAATCCGCCCTCGTCTCTTGTAGGTGCACGTTCTAACGCACACACGAATCCATCACCACCCCTTTGCGTGTAGGTACACGATGCTCCTCGCTCGCGAGAACCCGCGGCTGCAGGTCAACGCCTGCTCGCCCGGCTTCGTCGAGACGGACCTTACGCGCCAGTTCGCGGTCAAGTACAACAAGACGCCGAAGGAGATGGGCATGATCAGCGTGAGATATATAATACACATCTAGAGACATAAAGATAGATGTATTTATGTATCGATCTATTGGGTTGGATTGGATCGGGTGCGATGGGAGAGCGATAAAGAGAGAGAGAGATATGCATCTCTCTAGATAGATGGATAGATAGATAGATAGGTAGACATACGGACAGATAGAGATGTATATGTAGATGGATGAATCGATCGATCGATCGCAAGACGCCGAAGGAGATGGGCATGATTAGCGTAAGATATATTTTCCACATCTAGATCTATAGATAGATAGATGTATCGATCGATCGATCAATAAGATTGCATTGGATCGAGTGCGATGAGAGATACAGAGAGAAAGAGAGGGAGAGAGATGCATCTCTCTCTTAGATAGATATATAGACAGACAGACAGACATACAGAGATGTGTATGTGGATAGATGAATCGATCGATCGATCGCAAGACTTTGCAGGAGATGGGCATGCTCAGCGTAATATATACACGATACAGATCTAGATCTATAGATAGATGTATGGATCGATCGATCGATCAATGAGATCGGATCGGATCGGGTGCGATGAGAGAAATCTCTCTCTCTGTCTCTATATATATATATATATATATATATATATGTATACATAGATAAATAGTTGGATAGAGTAACAGTCATGTAGATCGATCGATCGATCGATCGATAGCCAGCTGGATAGATATATAGACGATCAGATGGACAAATAGATCGAGATTCTTTGTTTTTGACGCGCGCCCTCTTTTGGCCCGCCTTCGCGACGCTGCTGCCGACGGAGATCTGCGCAGCCACCTGCATCGAGTTTCTCTGACACCCCCTCCCTCCCTTGAACCACAGGTGGACGAGGGCGCGCAGAGCACCCTCTTCCTCATGCTGGGCGAGGTGCCCACGCCCAAGGGCCAGGGGTACTACTACGGCTCCGACTCGAAGCGCTCACCCATGCACAAGTCGCGCAACCCGGGCGAGCCCGTCTACACGGGCGAGGACTGAGGAGCGGGGCCGGCCCTCCTCCCTCCTCTGTGCGTTGATTTCCGCGCCGTCCTGTAAGAACTCACTAGCTAGAGCTAGGAGTAGGAGTAGGAGCTAACTCAGGGCAGCCGTCTCCATCTCCATCTCTGGACTCGGCCCGTTTTGCAAGCGAGCGCGCGCGACGCCGCGACGCGCACGTGTGGTCTAGTGTGCTGTGTCTGTGTATATGTGTATATCCATATCGATGCTCTATTCAGCGCGCCCGCCCCTTCTGCCAGCCCAGCCAGGCAGGCCAATCCAAGCAGCGCAGCGCAGGTGGGCTGATTTTCACACGCACCGAACTAGCACGCCTGCAAATAGATTTTCATTAAATTTCCACGTTGCGCGATGTCGGACGTCCCTGTAATGCCAGCTACGGTGTCGGACTCTGTACTGCCAGCTATAGATGGCGTTGTGGCGGATGTGCTGCGCGACAAGGACCAGGTCTATTTCAACGACTACGCGACCCTTGTGCAGCAGCAGGGCATGCTCCAAGACCACGTGCGGACCTCTCTGTATCAGTTTGCCATCCTCGAGAACGCGGCGGACTTCCGCGGGAAAACGGTGGTCGACGTCGGTGCCGGCACCGGCATCCTCTCCTTCTTTGCAGCGCAGGCCGGCGCGTCGCGCGTCTACGCGGTCGAGGCGTCGGGGATGGCTCGTTACGCGAAGCGGCTCGCCGAGGCCAACAACCTCGGCGAGGTGGTAAGCGTGATTAACCAGCGGGTCGAGGACGTCGTGCTGGAAGAGAAGGTGGACGTGCTCATCTCGGAGCCACTCGGCATCGCGCTGGTCAACGAGCGGATGCTCGAGTCCTACCTCGTCGCGCGCGACAATCTGCTCAAGCCTGGCGGCAAGATGTTTCCCGACAGGTCGGTGCTGTACGTGGCTCCGTTTTCCGACGCGGCCCTCTACGCTGAGCAGCAGCAGAAGCTCGGCTTCTGGACGCAGTCCAACTTCTACGGCGTCGACCTGACGACGCTGGCGCCGGACGCGGAGAAGTTCTACTTCTCGCAGCCCGTCGTGGGGCCCGTCTTGCCCGGCAGCCTGCTCTCGGCGCCGGCCTCGCTCGAGTTCGATTTCAACACGTATACATCTATATCTATCTATGTGCATCTTTATGTATCCATCTATATACATATAATGCAAACATACATACCTAAATACATATATATACATGCATGCATATATGCATGCATACACACACATGTATATATATACAGATATACAGATATAGATATGGATAGATAGATAGGAAGACAGATACATACATACATACATATATGCATATATATATATATATATATATATATATATATATATATATATATATATATATATATATATATATAT
>Ga0209390_10006085_pt1 | contig 16454 bp, 5 predicted proteins | sample BON01_FD_187212 | JGI IMG/M metagenome (GOLD analysis project Ga0209390, IMG submission 187212) | Freshwater microbial communities from Lake Bonney liftoff mats and glacier meltwater in Antarctica - BON-01 (SPAdes) (version 2) | ecosystem: Environmental > Aquatic > Freshwater > Ice > Glacier... | reverse complement strand
GCACGCGTTCCACTCTTCCACCGTCTCACATAAAACTCTACCCGCCTGCCCCAAACGCAACAAAACAAAACGGAAACAACGACGACGGAAACACACACGCGCGCCCCCTCCCCCCGGAAACACACAACGCGCGCCCCCTCCCCCCGCCGGAAAAACCAAAACAGCCGCGTGCTCGAGACGATCCGCCGCGCGCGCGGCGAGGGCGTCCGGCACGTGATGAACCTGGGGCACGGGGTGCTGCCGGGGACCCCCGAGGAGAACGTGGCGCACTACTTCGAGGTGGCGCGCACGGCGCACGAGCGCGGCATTTGATTTCACTGTTTCGAATGAAGGAAGAAGAAGCGTTTTTCGGGGCGTCGCGTGTTTCTCCCCCTTTTTTTTGGTTGGTTCCCTCTTGCTCCCCGCATTCTCTCCCCTTTCCGACCAGCGATGTAAGATTCACGCATGCGCGCGCACACAGGACGCCTCGTGGCTGCGTCGGTCGATTGCGCGCGTCGCGTCGAGCGATGCCCTCTCTGCACACATTCCGATTCCGTATCGACGCCTCGTGTCGACACGCCAACACGCCAACGCCCCCGACCCCGACGGGACCGACGCCGCGCGCGCTGCGCGAGAGAGAACAAGATTGGTCGCGCTCCTGCCTCCCGCCTGGCCAATGGCGTGGCTCCGGGATGTGTGATCGACCGCGCCAAGGTCTGCTTGGGGCCTTGCCGTGAAGGGGGGGGGGGCGGTCCGTCGTCATTGGCCGCGGGTGTCGATAGATACGAAAGACCCCAATTTTTGTTTCCCTGGTCTTTTCTGTTTCCCTCCTCCCTCCTCCCTCTCCCCTCTCCCTCTCTCGAAAAATCTCTTTCTGAGATTTGGTCCGCGCCGTTCGCCCCCTTCCCCCATAATTGCGCACCCGATCGTGCGAGCGCTCGATGCACGCACCAAAAATCCTTTCACTGCTCGAGCGCCGCGCCCACGAAACGCCCCTGCATCACGAAACCAAAAAGGAGGGGGCGATGGACGAGCCTTTTTTTCAAGATAGGAACTCCTAGTTCCGCCCGCGCCCCTGCTCGCTTGGGGCCCCTCTCGGACCGGCGCAGGGGGCGGCGCGCGAGTTTCGGCCCGTGACCCGCCTGCTCGCGGTGAGATGCACGGCGAGGAGGGCCGCGGCGCGTCTCCGGGGCCGCCCGTCGTCCTCGGTGTCGTCGTCGGCGCGGCGGACGCCCCTGTCTGCGCCGCGGCGGCCCGGCTGGCGGCAGAGGCGGGAGTAGCAGGAGCAGGAGCAGCAGGAGCAGGCGACGACCCACGACAGCAGCAGCAGCGGCAGGACTCGCGGCACCTGAGCATCGGTAGTCCAATGGACGCGAGCGAGGAGGGCGAGGGCGCGACGGACGGCTGCGGGCCAGGGGGGGCAGCGGCGGCGGCGCAAGCGGCGGCGGCGGCGGCCGCAGCAACGGCGACACAGGCGGCCGCCGCCGCAGGGCCGCCGATGGCACTCCAGCCGCAGCAGCCGCCGCTGCGGCAGCAGCAGCAGCAGTCGCAGCAGCAGCACGAGCGGCACCACGCTCCCCCGCCCGAACCCCACCACCATCTCGCGGCCGCGACGGTGACGTTTGGCGGGCCGCCGCCGCCCTTTGCCGCCGCCGCCGCCGCCCCCGCCGCCCACGCCGCCCAGCTGTTCCCGTATGCGATGCCGGCGCCGGGCGCCACGCCGCAGCAGCAGCAGCAGCACATGAGCATGATGGCCGCCGCCGCCGCCGCAGGCAACCCCATGGCGGCGATGGGCATGATGGCGGCGATGGCGGCGGCGGCGGCGGCGGGCGGCGGTCCCGTTGGCGACGGCGGAGGCATGGCGGCGGCGGCCGGAGGGCCGTGGGCGGCGGCGGCGGCGGCGGCGGCCAGCGCGGCCGCGGCAGCCGCGGCCGCGGCCGTGCCCCCCGCGGGCCACGACCATCAGCACCACGCCGCCAATGGCCTGGCGCTACCGCCGCAGCAGCAGCAGCAGCATCAGCAGCAGCAGCAGCAGCAGCAGCAGCGCCGCCAGACCAGCGGCGGCGACGCCAGCAGCGGCGGCGGCCACCGAGCAGCGGCGGCAGCGGCAGCGGCGGGAGCAGGGGCGGCCGCGCTTAAGGCCGGGGCGGACGAGATCGGCAGCGTGGGGCGGCGGCGCAGGTCGGCCTCGCCCCCGCCTCCTCCGGCAGCCGCCGACGCCAGCAACGCCGGTCACGCCGCCGCCAACAACGCCGCCGCCGCCGCCAGCAACGCCGCCGCCGCCGCCAGCAACGCCGCCGCCGCCAGCAACGCCGCCGCCGCCGCCAGCAACGCCGCCGCCGCCAGCAACGCCGCTGCCGCTCCCAGCCGCCACAGCAGCGACAGCAGCACGGTGACGGGCACGCCGCTGGAGGAGTTTGCGCAGCAGTGGCGGGCGCACCAGCATCAGCAGCAGCACGCGATGTTCTGGTGGTGGCAACTGTGGTCGGCGTCGATGTGCCAGGGCGGGCTGGGGGGAGCAGGCGGCGGCGCGGGCGCGGCGACGGCGGCGGCGGCGCCGGGCGGCCCGGCGGCCGCGCAAGCTGCGCTCGCCGCCTCCGGCTGCTGGGGGGGCGGAGGCAACCCGGCCATGGCGGCGGCGGCCTACGGCGGCGGTGGGGGCATGATGCCGCCGCACCTGCAGGCGCAGTTTATGCAGCAGCAGGCGCACGCGGCTTACATGCACCACCAGCAGCAGCAGCAGCAGCAGCAGCAGCAGCAGCACCAGCAGCACCAGCAGCACCAGCAGCAGCAGCTGCGCGGGCCGCCGCCCCCTGCCTTTGCCGGCGGCGGCGGCCAAGGCGGCGGCGGCCCGCACGCCCACCCCTTGTACGGCGGCCACTACGGCCACCCGGGCGTGCAGCAGCAGCATCCCTACAACATGCAGCAGCACCCCGGCCACTACGGCCACCACCACCAGCAGCAGCAGCAGCAGCACGCCAACAACGGGTGGGGGGCGGGCTGCGCAGGCGGCGGGGGCGCGGAGGGCGCGGCGCATTTCCCCGGCGGCCCCGCCCCACCGCAGCCGCCGCAGCAGCAGCAGCAGCAGCAGCAGCAGCAGCAGCACGGCTACGTCCACCACGCGCCTTACGCCGCGGCGGCGTCGGATGCCACGGGCGTCGGCGGGCCCTACGGCCACCACGCGCAGCACTACCACCACCACCCGCAGCAGCACCAGCACCAGCACCAGCAGCACCACCAGCACCAGCACCAGCCGCACCCGCTCGCGCAGCAGCACCAGCAGCAACATCATCAGCAGCAGCAGCAGCCGCCTTTTTCGCACCACTTGCCGCACGACCCGATCCAGGCCGCCGCCGCCACCGCCGCCGCCGGCCCCAATGCCGGCGCCTGCAGCCCCAACACGCTGGCGGCCATGGCCGACGTCGAGAGCGACAGCGGTGACGACGCCGGCGCCGGCGCCGCCGCGAGGGCGCCCGGCGGGCGCCGCGCTGCCGGGGCGGCGGCGGCGGCGGCGGGCGCGGCGGTGTCGCCCGTCGGCCCCTTGGGGGTGCCGCGCCGGCCGCGGCAGCACCAGGGCCGCCCGGGGGGCGCCGGGGCGCGCGCGATCAGCCCGCCGCTGGCCGCCATGGACACGGAGGGCGGCGGGGGAGCGGGGGGCCTCGGCGGCGCGCGGCCCCGGAGCGACGGCGGCGTCGGCGGCGGCGGCGGCGGCGGCGGCGGCGGCGGCGGCGACACGGACGACGGCGACCTGATGCTGCTGCCCCCGCCGTCCCCCTCGCGCCCCTTTGGCGACGGCCGCCTCGCGGACGCGATGCCGCCCTTCTCGTCCGGGCCGCGCGCGCCGCTCGCGCACCGCCGCGCGGGCCCGGCCCCACCCTTTGGCGGCCGGCGTCTTTCCGGCCCGGCGCCGGGGGCGGCAGCGTCGTCGGCGGCCGCGCACACGCAGCAGCAGCAGCAGCAGCAGCAGCAGCAGCAGCAGCACGGCGGCCCGGCGATGTTCTCGTCGAGCGGCCGGCGCATAGGCGTGCGCCACGGCGGCGTCACCGTCTCCCTGCCCGCGTACGGCAGACGCACGGGCCTGGCCGGCGGCGGCCGCGCTGGCGGCGGCGCGGCGGGGGCCGTCCTGGCCTCCGAGGACGGCGGTGGTGGTGGCGTGGGCGACGAAGACGGCGTCGGCGGCGCTGGCGGCGTGACCAGCATGGCCGAGGGCGCGGACGATGCGGGCGGCGCGGCCGGTCTCGGCGCAGGCGGAGGCGGCGCCAGCGCCGGCGGCGGCGGCCCCGGCGCCGCCGCGCCCCGCGCCCCCTCCGCCTCGCGGCCCGGCGGCGGCGGCAACAAAAAGCAGCAGGTCCAAAAGGCCGCCGCCGCCGCAGCAGCAGCCGCCGCAGCCGCCGCCGCCGCCCTTGCGGCAGCCGGGGGCGGTGACCCAACCGCCGCCGAGCGCGAGCCGCCAAAGATGTGCAAGAATTGCGGCACTGGGGCGACGCCCTTTTGGCGCAAGGACAAGCACGACGGCCGGCCGCTATGCAACGCGTGCGGCCTCTACTACGCCAAGAACGACGCGCAGCGGCCGCGGGCGCTGTGGAAGCCGGAGGACCTGGCGGCGATGGAGGCGCTGGAGGCGGCGCAGGCGCGGGGGGAGGAGGGGGCGGCGGCCGGGGGCGAGGAGGGGGCGGCAGAGGCGGCGGCGGCGGGAGGCGAGGGGCCGGCCGCGCCGACGCCCGCCGGCGGCGCGGACGGCGCCGATGCCGCCGCCGCTGCTGCCGGCGGGGCCACTGATGCCGCCGCTGCCGCCGACGGCGCCGCCGTACCCGTTCAGGCCGCCGAGGAGGAGCAGGCGCCGGCGCCGATGGACGCCGCCGGCGGAGAAGGCGAGCAGGGAGGGCAAGGGGCGTCGGCGGCGGCGGCCGGCGCAACAGCGGCCCCAGCCGCCGCGGCTGCGGCGACGGCGGCCGGCGGCGGTGGCGGCGAGGGCGAGGCCGGCGGCGGGCCCGCCGCCACCGCCGCTTCTCCCGCCGCTGCTCCGTCGGACATGGCCGACGCCGCTCCCCCTGCTGGCCGTGTCACAGTCGAGCAGCCAGCGGCCGCGGATGCCGCCGACCCGCCTGCAGCTGCCGCCGCTGCCGCTGCTGCCGCTGCCACTGCTGCCGCTGCCACTGCTGCCGCTGCCGCTGCCGCTGCCACTGCTGCCGCTGCCGCTGCCGCTGCTGCCGCGCCCCCGGCGCCGCGGCCGCGGCCGCGGCCGCCGGCCCTCAACACCGCCGCCGCCGTCGCGGCCGCCGGGGGCACGGCCGCCACCGCGGCTGAGTCCGTCGTGCGCCAGGCGCACGCGCTCATGCCTCTTGGCTTCCCGGCGGTCCTGCCCGCCAGGCCCGCAGCCGCAGCAGCAGTCGCGGGCGCCGGCGCCGTCGCCGTCCCCGGCAGCGGCACTGGCGCTGGCGGCGGCGCTGGCGGCGGCGCGGCGGCGCCCGGCACCGCCTCTTTGGGCAGGTCGCCCGTGGGCGGCGGCGGCGTCGCGGTCGCGCCGTCGCTGGCGTCGCTCCTCGCGCCGGAGGCGGGCGGCCTGCAGCTGCTGCTGCTGCCCGGGCTGGGGCTGCCAGCCAGCGCTGCTGCGGGCGCTGCCTGCGGCGGCGGCGGCGGCCGCGGCGGCGCCCTCGGCGGCCCCAACGCCGCCCCCGGGCCGGCGCTGTCCTCGGCCAACACGGCCCTGCTGACGCACCTCGCGACCATGCCCTTCCTCCCCTCGGCCGCCGCTGCCGCCGCTGCCCGGCCCCGCGGCCCGGGCGCGGCCGGCGGCGTCGGCGTGCCCGGCGGCGCCGGCGCGGCGCTGCCCCTCGGCGCCATCTCGGCCGACGCGGTCAAGCGCCAGCTCGTGGGCGGCGGCGTCGGCCTGGGCCCCGCGCTCGACGCGGGGCTCGCGGCGCCGCGGGGGGCGCCGCACGCCTGGGGGGGGCCGCCGCCCGCGCCCCCCGGCCCGGGCGGCGGCGGCGGCGGGTGAGATCGCCGGGCACGACGAGCCCTTTTTTCTCGCTCGCATTTTTGGGCGGATCTCTGCGTCTGTTTCTCTGTTTTTGTCCGCAATTTTCTGGGTCCCGGCTCGTCCTGCTACTCTCCACGCACGCGTCGAACACGAACGCTCAAGCCCTCTTGCTCATCCTCTTTCTCTCCCGGCCGGCGTGTTCTTCCTTTTTGTGTTTTCTTTTTTCCCAGCCTCGAGCCCCCCGCCCTCCTCCCGCTTTTTTGACATTTTCCTCTCTAGAGAAGGGTCCTAGTCCTGAGGGTCGCCTTTGGCGCCGGCGGCCGACCTGATGAGGACAAGGCCTCTGTGGCCTTGCCGACCGCCTCTGAGTCCATTTTAAAGAAATAGATCAAGCCTTAGTTCGGCGCGATTCTCGGTTGAAGCGTCGGCCGTGTGCGCGCGCCCCAGGCGCCGCCCGACGCCGCTGAGCAACGACGCCTCTCGCTTTTCCTCCGCTCGTGTGCTTGGGACAGAGTCACCCGTCGTTGATACGGGGTCGCCGTCTCGGTTCTGGCTCAACCACATCCCCTCCACTCCCCTCCAATCGCTTCCTTGACCGTCATCCCATCCATCGCTGCTTGTTGCCTGCGTCCCCCTCCAAACGGGAACAAAAATTTCTCCTCCCAAACACGCTCGCCCCGCCGCTGCCCCGCCATTCCCTGCCCCCCAATCTTGGGGCAAGGAATGTCCGACGGCGCCCACGCTGCCGCTGCTGCGCTGACCGACGGCCTGGCGCCCACTTTCTCGCTTGAAAACACAGACGACGACAACGCGGCCGCGCCGCCGCCGCAGCCGCCGCCGCCAAACGCCGTCGCCGCCGCTGCCGCCGGAACAGCGGCCGCCGGCCCTCCGGTCGCCGACCTGATCGCTTTCGACTCGGACGACGCCGCCGACCACGACCACGCGTTCTCACCTCTGGCAGGTCCCGACGATCGGGCGGACGACGGTGCGGCCCTTTCGGGGCCCGCGCACTCACCCGCCGTTGGCGCCGCCCCTGCGGCCGCCGCCCCTGCCGCCGCAGACTCGGCGCCGCCGATCGACCTCCTCCTCCTGGGCGACGACGACGAGGCGCCGGCCGCCATTCCTGCAGCCCCTTGCTTCGCGGACGCCGCCGCGGCCACCATCAGCCCGCCGCCGGGCGCTTTCGTGCTCGAGGAGGAGGAAGGCGTTACGCCGCCCGCGCCGCCGCCCGCGCCGCCGCCGCCCGCGCCGCCGCCGCCCGCGCCGCTGCCCGCGCTGCCGGTTGCCGCCGCCGCCCCCGCCCTCGCCTTGGTCGCGGCGTCGCACCCGCTCCAGCGGATCGATTCGGAGGGCGGGCAGACGCGGCCAGCATTGCCGCCGCTTCCTTCGGGGCTGGAGGACCGAGAAAGCCCAGGCGCGGGAGCAGCGGCGCCCTCACCGCCGCCGCCGCCGCCGCAGCAGCAGCAGCAGCAGCGGCAGCAGCAGCGGCAGCGCCCGAGGGAGCCGTCGCCGCCGCCCTCGCCGGCTCGGTCCCTGTCCCCGGCCTCGCGCGTGGCCGCCGCCTGGCTTGTCATAGCCGAGTCGCACCCGCTCGCGCAGGTCGACTCGGACCCGTCCTTCCCTCCCCCTCCGGCGGCGGCTGAAGCAGGAGCACCGGACGAGGACGAGCCTCTCGGCGCCCCCCCGCTCGCCGCCCTCGCTGCCGCGGCAGCCGCCTCGGCGTCCGCCGCCGCGGCGTCCGCCGCCGCCGCCGCCCCTGTCGCCGCCAACGTCGCGACAACAGCAGCAGCAGCAGCAGCGGCAGCCGCCGTCACTCCGGCCAGCCCCGCCGCCGGCTCATCCGCGCGCCTTCCGACGCCATCAGACACGCCCTTTGATTTCGGCGCGGAGCCGGGCTGCGCGCTCGTCTTTGAGGCGGAGCAGGAGGAGGAGGCGCGGCCGTGCCTTGCCGGCGCGGGCGCGGCGGAAGCAGCCGAGGCGGCGGCAGAGGCAGAGGTCGCCGCGGCAGCAGCAGCAGCAGACAAACAGGGGCGGCAGCAGCAGGAACGGCAGGAGCAGGGGGAAGCGCCGCCCGCGGCAGCAGCAGCGGCAGCGGCAGCGGCGACCGAGGAGGAGGAAGCAGCGGCCGTAGCGGCAGCAGCCGTAGCATCGGCAGCGGTTGCGGCGGTATTAGCGGCAGCGGCGGCTGAAGAGAAAGCAGCGGCAGCAACAGCAGCGGCGGCAGCAGCAGCAACAGCAACAGCAGCGGCGGCAGCAGCAGCCAAAGAAGCGGCAGCGGCCGAAGCAGCAGGAGCAGCAGCTGCGGCCGAAGAAGAGGCAGCGGCAGCGGCAGCAACGGCAATAGCCGCGGCTGTAGTTGCAGCAGTAGTGGCAACAGCCGCGGCCGCCGAAGAGGAAAAGGCATCGGCTGCAGCAGCAGCGGCAGCAGCGGGCAAAGAACACGCAGCGGCCGAAGCAGCGGCAGCAGCCGCGGCCGAAGACGAGGCAGCAGCGGCGGCCGCAGAGGAACGACAGCAGCGGCCATCCTCGCCGCCACGCCCCGACCCGGCGCCCGTCGCGACAGTCTTCTCGGCAGAGGCCATCGCCGCCGCCGCCGCGTTTACCCCCCCGCCGCCCCTCCCCCTCGGTCGCGGCGGCGGCGCCAACGGCAGCAGCGCCAACGGCGGCAGCGACCGCGCCGGCTGCGACCGCGCCGGACGCCCTCCGCCCCCCCCCCCGCGGATCGTGCTCTACTCCAGCTCTTGCGCCGCCACGTCCAAGGCCAAGGCCGACATCGCGCGCATCCGCCGCATCCTCGTGGCCAAGCGCGTCGCGTTCGACGAGCTCGACCTGGCCGACCCGGTCGAGGGGCGCGTGTGGCGCGCGCGTATGCTTGCGGCGCACGGGCCGGCGACGACGGGAATAACGGCGGGAGCGACGACGGGAGCGACGGCGGCGGGCAGCTCGTTCTCGGCCGCCGCCCTCCAGGTGCCGCAGCTCCACGCGGGCGGCGCGTTCGTGGGCGGGGGCGACGACGTGCAGGAGCTCGAGGACTGGGGCGAGCTGGACGCGGCGCTGCGCGGGGACTTGCCGCGGCCGCAGCAGCAGCAGCAGCAGGAGCAGCAGGAGCAGCACGGCTGCCGTTGAGGGAGAGAGAGAAAGAGGATGGAGAGGAGGGGTGGGGGGCAAGCGGGCGCCGCGGCCGCCGGCAAACAACAACCGGCGGCGACTGAAGCAGCAGAAGCGTCAGCAGCTGCAGTGGCAGGGCCGCCGCCGCCGGCACTCAGGCCCTTGGGCCTCCTCGCCCTGCGCGAGATCGCGGGCGGGGACGGCGCGCGCCTGGCGGCCGGCGACCTGGAAACGAGGCTGGACGGCTTGCGGGACGGCGCCGCCGCCGCTGGGCAGTGGCGGCGGGCGCGGGCCGCCCTCGGCGCGTTCGCCGCGACGGTAGCAGAGGCGGAGGGGGGCGCTGTCGGCGCCGCCGCCGCCGCCTCTGCCGCCGCCGCGCAGCTCCTGCCGCCCGCGCTGCTGCTCCAGGAGCTCGCGCACGACCGCCTCCACACTGGGCACTGGTCGGCGGCCCCCGGCGCCTGGCGCGACGCGCACGCCGCCGCGACCCTCTGCGCGGTCGCCGCCCGGCTGGCGCTAACGGGCGACGACGGCGACGGCGACAGCGACGAACGCGGCGACAACGGCGGCGGCGGCGGCGGCGCTCGCGACCTCCCCCCTTCGTGGTCGTCCTGCCCGGCGCTCTCTGGCTTTCTGGGCGGCGCGCAGGACGACGCGCGCGCCCCGCCCGCGCCGCCGCCGCCGCCGCCCGCCGCGGCGCGCGGGCGCCTGGCGGCCGCCGCCGCGCTGCGCGCGCTCGACCTCGCCCTCATCCTCGGCGCGCCGGGCGCCGGGGGCTGGTGGCGCCGCGCGCTGGACGCGTCGGCCGAGCGCGTCGACGCGGCGCTGGCGGCACTCGAGGCGGCGGAGGAGGAGGAGGAGGGAGGCGACGGCGGCGACCGAGGCGGCCGCGGCGGCGGCGGCAAGAGGCGCCGCCTCGGCCGCGCCGCCGCCCGGCCGCCGTCGCTGCCGCCGCGCTCGCTCTCGGCCGCCTCTCGCGCGCGCCTGCCCCGCTGCGCCGCGCCGCCGCCGCTCGACGCCTTTCTCTCGCGCCACCTCGCCCCCGCGGCGCCCCTGCTCATCAGCGCGGGCCTGATGGACGCCTGGCCGGCCGCGTCCCGCTGGCGCGAGGACCGCTACCTGGCGCGCGTCTGCGGGCGGCGGACGGTGCCCGTCGAGGTCGGACGCCACTTCCTCGACCCGGCGCTGGCGACGCCGCTCCTCCGCGTCTCGGAGCTGCTGCGGCGGATAAACGAGCAGGAGGACGAGGAGGAGGGAGAGGGGGGTCGGGAGGAGGACCACAACCGCCAGGGGGGAAGGGGCCCGGCCGCCTACCTGGCGCAGCACCCGCTGCTGGACCAGCTGCCGCGCCTGAGGCGGGACGTGCTGGTGCCGGACTACTGCGCGCTCGCCGCCGCGCCCCCCGGCAGAGGCGAGGGCGGCGGCGAGGACGGCGGCGACGAGGACGGCGGCGACAACGAGAACGATGACGAGGACGGCGACGAGGTGGGCGGCGGCGCCTCCCCTCGGCCGCGGCCGCCGCCGTCGCCGCCGCCGCCGCCGGCCGTCGCCATCAACGCCTGGCTCGGCGGCCCCGGCACCGTCACGCCCCTGCACCACGACGGCGCGCGCCACAACCTCCTGTGCGTGGTGGCCGGGCGCAAGTACGTGCGCCTCTACCCGCCCGGCGCGACCACCGAGCGCGCGCTGCGCCCCCTGCCGCCGCCGCACGGCAACGCGTCCGGCCTGGCGCCGCTGCTCGACACGCCCGAGGCCGCGGCCGCGCTCGCGTCGCTCGACGCCGGCGCGATGGCCGACGTCATGCTCGGCCCCGGCCAGGCGCTGTACGTCCCGCCCGGGTGGTGGCACTACGTGTCGTCGTGGGCGGAGGAGGAGGCGACGAAGGAGGCAGGGGACGGCGGGCAAGGGGCGGCGGCGGCGGGGACGGCGCGGCAACAACCGCCGCCACCAGCCTACTGCTTTGCCATTTCGTTTTGGTTTTGATCTCGATCGAGGCGTCTTTGCGATGATTCACGTTTGGAGATTACGGCGGTCTAGGCGAAACTATAGGAGACGGAAAGGAAGGAAAGACAGTGCGTGTCATCAGACAGCGGACGAGACGGCCGGCAGCAGCAGCAGCAGCAGCAGCATCGCGGCGCCCCCGAGCCCGCCACCCGCCGCCGCCGCCCCGTTGGCCGCCTGCGCCGCGGCCCTCCGCGCCGCCATGGCCGCCGCGCCCGTGCCGTTGGCCGCCGCCCCCCCGCCCATCGGCGCCGCCGACACGCGGTTGGCAATCGACATCCACGTCGCCGGGGACCGGACGCACGCCTGCCTGGCCTTTTCGGAATAGCCCGTGCGCCCGAAGGCGCCGACCAGCGGCGCGCTTTTTAAAAAGCACTTTCCGTCAGAGGCGACAACAAACTCGCACTTGGGCTCCTGCCGGCACTGCGCCTTGCAAAAATCCGTGACCGTCTGCACGCCCACGATCCCCAGGTACTCGGTGTCCTTCACGCCGTCGCCCGCCAGGTCGTACTTCGACAAACAGTAGGACCCGAATTCGTCGGGGTCCCCGAGCGCGTCCCAATCTACCGCCGAGCGCAGGCAGAGCGTCTGGATCGAGGGGTCCCCCACGCCCGTGGTGCGCGGCTTGATGCCGCTGTACAGGCCGCACACGCCCGCGCCCGTCACCACGAACGCGGCGCACTGCCCGGAGCCGACGGCGTCGCACAGGCGCGCGCACTCGATCGCGGCGGACGGGTCCGTGCCGGGCACCGACAGCGGGCCGCTGCGCGCCAGCGTGCCGTTGACGCGGTACTCCGGTAGGCAGTAGTAGGTCGCGTTGCCGGACCCGCCGGGAGCTGCCACGTCAGCACCGGCCCCGGCGCCCGCCAACACCAACCCCCCGGTCGACTCGGCCTCGATGCGGTCGGCCGTGGGCGGAGGCAGGAGATAGTCGAGCTGCCCGCCGAAGAGCGAAAACGTGTCCTCTCCGCCGATGCACGTTTGTAGGGTTGTGTTGCTCGGCCCTGTCTTGCCAAAGGCGCCTCCGATCATGTTTGCCTTTAGGTAGCAGATGCCGGGCTGCTGCACGAAGAACTGGCACCCGTCGAAGAGGCGGCACTGCTCCGCGCACAGCAGCAGGCTGGTCGTCGCGACCTCGGGCCGGGCCAGGCCGCCCGGAGGGCGCGGCGGCGGCGGCCCGGCCTCGGCCGAAGTGGCGGTCGGCGCGCCGGCCTGGTCGCCGGCCAGGTCGTAGTCGGCCAGGCAGTGGAAGCCCGCGCCCGCGGTGGGCCTGCCCACGGCGAGCCACTCGGTGCGGTTCTTCACGCAGGCGGCGGAGACAGCGCCGTCGGCCTTGCCGACCCCGCCCGTGACGGAAGACATCAGATTGCAGGCGGTCCCGACGGCCTTGAAGCCCTGGCAGCCCGCGCCCCTGGAGTTGCACGCGTCGGCGCACGCCGTGACGCCCTCGTCCCCTGGGAGGATCGTGACCTTGGCCGCGTCCTTTCCGCCCAGGCTCCAATAGCGCAGGCAGTAGTAGCGCGACGCCTGCGCCAGCTTGGCCTCGTCGAGCGGCTCGGCCGAGGCGGTGAGATTCTTCGGGTCTTCGACCTCTTTCGGCGGCGGCAGGAGCTCCGGCTCGAAGGCCGGCTTGGCGGGGACGGCGCCCGGGAGCGCCCCGGGCAAGGCGTCCGGCGCGGCCGGGGCCGCGACCTCCTTGTCTGCTGCAGCGGGGAGGGCGGCGGCCGCGTCCTCCTCGGCCGCCGCCGCCGCCGCCGCCTCCTCCTCGGGCGGCGGCGCCTCGCCCTTTTTTTTCAGAAAGCAGATGGTCCGCTTTGCGAACTGGTCCTTGGCCGGCAGGAACCCGGCCGAGTACTGCGTGACGCGCGCCGTCTCGGGCACCAGTGCCACGGCGATGTCGGCGCACCAGGTCCCCGGCGGCATCTGCGCCACCTCGGACACGGCAATCTGCGGCGGCGGGTCGGACGCCGAGTAGGGTCCGGCGACGGCCGGCGGCGCGCCCTCGAACGCGTAGGAGACGCGGTACTGCGCGGCGGACAGGGTGCGCGGGCACGACTGGCGCAGGGCGCGCCCGGGCGCGCGCCGGGGGCCGTTGCCGAGCCAGGTGCTGAGCCGCCGGGGCCTCGAGGAGAGGAGGGCCCGGCCGCCGCCGCCGCCTTCGCCGCCGTCGTCGTCGTCGCCGCCCTCGTCTCCGTCGTCGTCGCCGTCGTCGTCGCCGTCGTCGTCGCCCGCTCCGTCGTCGCCCTCATCGTCGCCCTCCCCCTCCTCCAAAAGGTCGCGGCGGCGGCGGCGGCGGCCCCCGCCCTTGCCGCCCGGGATGCAGGCGGCGGGCACGCACGCGCCCAGCGTCGTCAGCGGCGAGACGGGCGCCACGTGCACGAGAGGCACCGTCTCGCCGTATACTGCGACGGTCAAAAGCTGGTCGTCGTCCTTGTTCGGGGGCTTGAGGGCGAGCTGGCCGGCCTTGGTCAAGGAAGCCGGCGCGTTGGTGGTGCCCTCTGGGAAAAAGGTGAGCGAGAGGTCGCATGCCGGCGGCGGCGGCGGCGCGGGCGCGGGCGCGGCCGAGGACGGCCCGGCGGCGGCGGCCAGCAGCAGCAGCAGCGGCAGGAGGGCCGGCGCCGCCGCCGCCGCCGCCGCCCGTCCTGCTCCTCCGCCGCCTTGCCGCCGGGAGGGCATGATGGCGATCTCTCTCTCTTTCTCTGCTGCTGCCTGCTTTGTGTGTGCGTTGTGCCGCGCGAGGGCTGCGTTGGTATAAATGGGCGGGAGGGGCGGGGGCTGGGGGGCTGGGGGCTGAGCAAACAGACGAGAGGGCGTCGCGTCGCGCGCGCTGCCGCGCCGCGCGTGTCCTCCTCGACGACGCCGGCACCGACCACGCCGGCGACATCTCGCGCGCTCGTTCCTTCGCGCAAAGGGGGCAGCTCGGGATTGGGCCGCGCTTACGGACGGATAATCACGCGCGCGCCCACGTCTCGCAGCAGTGGGGGCCTGCTGCTGCGGGAAGCTGCGCGGACCGGTCCCCCAGACGTTTCTTGAAAAGCATTGCTATTGCGCGCAAAGCGCCGATCGAGGCAAGTCGCGGGCTCCTCACGCACAGGAGACGCACCTGCGCTATCCGAGTTGGACTGCGGCAAGCGCGCGCGCGTCTTCTTTGCCCCGGCGCCACGCACGGGAAGAGGAAAGGGCTCGAGGGAGAGGAGAAGGGGCACCAAAGTCTTCCGCAAGGACAAGAGGCTTTCCGGGGGATAGGGCGGTCGCGAGCTTGGGTGCAGGACAAAGGGATCGGGCTCTAGAGGGATCCGTGAAAAGAAGGGGGGGGCGGGGGTGGATGTGAGGGAGGAAATGTGAGTTCTGTCCGCGCGCTTCCTTGCTCGCGAGCGGGGAGCGCGCCGCCCGACGGCGTCGGCGACGATCGCGCCCTCCGCTTTGCCGCTCGCATGCTTTAATCTCTTTTTATCCCGCGAGGCCATCTGCCCCATCCTCCACACACGACACTCCTCGTCACCCTGATCACCGGCGCGACACTTGCGCGCACACACACCAAGACCATTTGGCGACAAGAAAGAGGACGCAAGGGGGGGCAAAACGCAGCGATGGCGGCGCTCTCGTTCTGGGAGCGCGCGCCGCCGTACGCGCTGGTCGCGCTGAGCAGCATGGCCGGCCTGGACATCGAGCTCAAGCCCGATCCCAAGGCTAGCAAGGACGCGCCGCCGACCCTGCGCCTGGCGTCAGGGTGCGTTTTCGTTCAAGGTTTTTGGAAGGGGGAGGGCTTTTTTCCTTTTACTTCCGCCCGCCCCGCGATCCTCACTCGCTCACTGTCTCGTCTTCGGTCCGCAACACGGCACAACCACACAACAACAACAGCGACGAGGTCTCGGGCCCCACCGCCGTCGCGCGCTACCTCTTGCGCGCCGGCGAAAAGGCGGCGGCGTCGCCAGCGGCGGCGTCGACGTCGGCGTCGGCGCCCGTGCCGCCGTCTACCGCCGCGCGGCGCCTGGCCGCCAGCGCCGACCCCCTCTTGGCGACGCGCGTCGACGGCTGGATCGACTTTGCGGCCGGCGGCGCGCTCGCGCCCGGCCCCGGCTTCCCGGCCGCGGCGGCCAGCCTCGACGCCTACCTGGCCCCGCGCTCCTTCCTCGTGGGCCGCGGCCTGACCGCCGCCGACGTGGCCGTCTGGGGCGCGCTGGCGTCCTCGCCGGTGTTTCCAAAGCTCACCCGCCCCGCGGCCGCGGGCGGCTCTTCCCCTTTGCCCCACCTCGCGCGCTGGTTCGACCTCCTCTCGTCCCAGCCTGACTGCGCCGCCGCTCTCGACCTGCTCGACCCGCGCCGCCGGCAGCGCGCCGCCGACGCCGCCGCCGTCGCCACCGGCGGCCGCGCCAAGGCCGACGGCGGCTCGTTCGACGTCGCGCTGCCCGGGGACCCCGCCTACGGGTCGGTGGTCGTGCGCTTTCCGCCCGAGCCGAGCGGCTTCCTGCACATCGGGCACGCCAAGGCCGCGCTGCTCAACCAGGCCGTGGCGCAGAGGTACGGCGGCGCGCTGCGCGTGCGGTTCGACGACACCAACCCGTCCAAGGAGAAGGACGAGTACGTGGACAACATCCTCAAGGACCTGCGGGCGCTGGGGGTGTTGGGTAAGGCGGGGAAGGCGGGGGGGGAGGCGGGGGGGGAAACGGGGGCGGCCGGCGGCGGCGGCGGCAACAGCGGCGGCGTCGGCGGCGACGGCGGCGGCGCCGGCGACGGGCGCGACAACGAGAACGACAACGACAACGAGGGCGAAGAGGTGGCGGCCGACGAGCGCGAGATCACCTACGCCTCCGACTACTTCCCGCAGCTGGCCGAGTGCGCCGAGCGCCTCATCGACATCGGGGTCTTGTACGCGGATGACACGCCGGTGGACCAGATGCGAGAGGAGCGGATGGCCGGGACGCCCTCGCGGCGGCGCGACCGGCCGCCGGGCGACACGCGCGCGCTGTTTGACGCGATGCGGCGCGGCGAGGCTCCGGGCGTGGTTCTGCGCCTCAAGATGGACATGGCGTCGGCCAACACGGCGATGCGGGACCCCGTGGCGTACCGGTGCAACGCGGAGGTGCCGCACTGGCGCACGGGGACGACGTACAAGGTGAGGAGAGGGCGACGACGAGGGGGCGCGCGCGTTTTTTTCCTCTTTCCCTTCCCGGGCGAGCGAGCCGGCAGCGCGCGCGCGCGCGCTGCCAAACAAAACCAAAAAAAATAGAGAGAACACGACACAAATCCCCACCCTGGCTATAAAGCAGAGGCGACGAAGCTCCGGTGCCAGGTGCCCCGCGCCGCCCGCCGGCTCCCCAACCCCCCGCTTCCCCCCCCCCCCCCCCCCCCCCCCCCCCCCCCCCCCCCCCCCCTCCCCCCCCCC
>Ga0209390_10006079_pt1 | contig 16478 bp, 9 predicted proteins | sample BON01_FD_187212 | JGI IMG/M metagenome (GOLD analysis project Ga0209390, IMG submission 187212) | Freshwater microbial communities from Lake Bonney liftoff mats and glacier meltwater in Antarctica - BON-01 (SPAdes) (version 2) | ecosystem: Environmental > Aquatic > Freshwater > Ice > Glacier... | reverse complement strand
TCCCCGATCCCTTGCTGGCGACGACAGCCTCCCTATTTCCTCTCGGCGCGCCTTCGCCCACACCCCTTGATGTTGTCCGCACTTGAAGCGGGCGATGAGTGAGATCAGGTGGAGGCAAAACCCGCTGCTGCGAGACTGGAGCAGCGCCTTCCTGGCCGCCGGCAGCACGGACATCCGGCTTGGGCAGAGGTGCCTCGGCCGGAACTGGAAGATCAAGCGGCCGGGAAACATCGAAGACAGCCCGTGATGAAACCCGGGAGATCGCCGTTGAATCCGACTTCAAGGCAACCACCCAATCCAACTCTGCGAGTTCATCAGTGGGCTCAAGCGAAGTGGTGAAGGTCTTTTCCCATGGGCTCTGGCACTCCACCAAAGCTTCTCCAATCAGCGGAAGCATCGCGATACCGTCCGGGACTATAAGCGCACCGCTCTTCGGCGCTCCGTCCCACGCCAGAAGGCGTGAATGGATTGGCTCTCCAGTGGCAGCGGCCCACGCCGCACGTCCGGCGGCGGAATAGTTGGGCAGGAAGTTCCCGATATGCACATCCGCAGAACTATCGAAGGCCTTGGGAGCGCCCTCCCACTTGTCCAACCATGCGAATTGCTCAAAGATGTCGGCTGGAGTGAGACGCCGCTCGACCGCCTGCTTGATTTCCAGCGGAGAGATGATGAGATGATGGGCGATGTGGTTTGTCCGCCCCGTATGATCTGAGCCGGAATCGCGGATCCTGCTAAGCACGTGTAGGCGGCTACTACCAATCGTGACTTTCCGATGCGTCATCACGATACGGGAACGGTTCGTGCCCTGCATGTTGGCATACTTCGAGAAGCGTTCGATGGCGTTTGCCGCGAGAGGCGGGAGGTTTTTCGACCTCGCGACGACGCCGAAGCCGGATCGCCCGGCATCGAGCAATTTCGGGGCGCTTGTGTAGACGAGTTGAAGGGCCATGACTTATAAGGATTTTGAGGGAAATGAGTTGGGCGAGAGGCGGGAAAGCATCCAGAGGATGGGATCTTCTACCCTTTCGGGTTTCAGTTTCACCGGATCGGGGCCGATTCTCTCGACTCCATCCGAATCGACGAATTTTACCGGAGCGTGACCAAGCGAGGAAACTGCGAAGTAGGAGACCTCGGTGGAAATTGCCTCGACGTTCGAAACGATGGCCGGGCAGACGTCCATTAACAGCGCCCGAACACGTGCCGAATTCTGCTGCAATTGATCTAGATTGATCGTGGTTTCTCCATCCGACTTATCAATGACATCGAGGAGCGGCTCATCACCCAAAAGATGGAGCCAAGCATCCGATTTCCCGACAATAACCGAAATCGGCGTAGAGATCTTTTCGTGTGATGCCATACCCAGCAGCTCCTTGATCCTAGCTTCGACCTCGGAAAGGATCACGTCCTGCTGATCGGCTTGATTCTTTTCCAACTGCGGATCAGCCACACCCTTGAGACGTGCTCGAAACTCGCTGTTAAATAGGGGGTCGAATAGAAAGATGACTCCGGATGCAACAGCAATGTGCTGGGCTCCCGGGGAGTCGGCACTGTTGCGTCCGGGTTCGAAGTGTTCTCCTGCGTTATCGTAAAAGACAGTAGAGAAGCCTTGGTCCGGGCGCTTGTCATCGGACACCCGGAAGACAAAGGGCTTGGGCAGCATCACCTGCCGTCCCTGGCGGGGAAGGCGTTCATAGAGGGCTCCTTCCAAATCGGTCTTCGCTAAATAGGCATCCTGAGGGGTGCCCGCCCCGAAGAGATGTCGCTTCATGTCATTGAGAACCGCATTTTCCGAAGGTGATGCATCCCTGAAGCTCGTTCCGAACTCCCTGAACAAAACGTTCTGGAGCACCTTGATCAGAACGCTGAGATAATATGACTTGCCGGAAGTGGGTGCTCCCACGATCGAAAAAATGTAGTGTGGCTCCTCGATAAATCCCTGCGGCAGTTTTCTCCGACAATGTGGGCACGCCAACTCCGGGGAGGGAACCCCCATCGCATCCAGAGCCTGCCCCCGGTCATTGAACCGGCTGGCAAGGAACCGCTGCATATGCTCTTCCCCGAGGATCGGATCGCCACGGAATGAGGCATGGACGGCGATATTCATCAGGTCACCCTGATCGAACTTCAGCCAACAGACCGGGCAGGTGAACTCACCATACTCAGTATCGATCCCACTGATTTCCGGCTCTACTACCATTTTCGAGGGCTCCTGCTCCTGCCCGAAAGAAGAATTCATACCACCGCTCCCGGCGAGTCTATCTGCCACATGCTCCGCGAAAAAACCCACTGATGACATCCCACCGCAAAGCGCGACGCACCCGCTGCCTCCTCCTGCAATTAGCGAGACCTCCCATGGCTGAATTGGGCCGTCCAACTCTTGAGCTCCTTGCTGCCAGATCCACCATTCCCTCGAATCCAGGGACCGGAGCCATTCCTCCCCCTCCTGTCCACCAAAATAGAGAGCAATAGGATGCCCATCGATTACGAGTGTATGCTCACCCACCGTATCAATGATTCCGGAAGTTGCCTTTTCGCCGTCCAGGAAAATACTTTGCATGGGATCGTGGGCTGCCAGTCGATACCCGCTCATGGTACGGATGATACGAACCCATTCACCAGCAATTCCATGCTTGTCATCCAAACGCAAGTCGCATCCAGCCGAAGACCCGATCGTGAATGGTCCTCCGTTCACCTCCGATCGTTTTTCTCCAATACAGTCAAATACGCTCAAGCTATTAGCCATTGGATTCGTAAACTATTGGCCTCGCCGCCTGTGTCAACAATCTTGCCATATCTGTCGATTTTCTTTTGCTTGCCCTAAATGTCTATTCAAGAGGAATATGAAAAGGTGTTTGATAGAAATCTCATAATGGTTTTCAGAAACGGAAAGTTGGACGGTCCGTTCAGCCGTCCTGCTGTGATCGCAGCGCTGAAATCAGGAGCTCTTACCCTAGACAGCCCAGCCCGCACGGCGGCATCCCCACAGCTCCGACCGCTGCGCGAGATCATTGACCTTACGGCACCACGATCCATCGCAGCCGAGCAGCCCATCGAGAGTGTGGAACCCGCCTCCCACCACCAGGCCCCGGCAGTCCAACAGCGTAGCAACAAAGGAAAACCCCTGATACTGGTCATCTCCGGTATAGCGTTTTCTATTGTAGCACTGTTTGTAACCCTAGCAATATTAGTTTCACCTGGCGGTAAATCCACTGACTCCCTCAACCCGGAATATCCCGACGGAGGCACTGCCACCTATATCGCAGAAACCGTCGCTGATGCGGAAAAGGCAACATTAATGGTAAAATGCGAAGGAGGTTCTGCGTCCGCATTTATCGGAAGGTCCGAGGACGGCACGTTTGTCTATACCGCAGCTCATGCCGCAATATGCGACAACTTGGAATTCTTTGATTTCCGGGGGCAGCAAATCTCGACCGAAAAGAACCCCGAAGTCGTCACCGGAAACCGCGGGCACGATCTAGTCCGTTTCCGACTGATGCAGTCTTACCCAACCTATTTGACTTTTGCCAGTCGGGAGGAAATCGAGGCGAAGCCTAAGGTCTACGCATTGGGCGATAGCGGTGCGGAGGGAGTTCTTACCCGCCTTCAGGGCCGCATTGTCGCGGTCGGACCGGATAAGGTTGAAGTAGACTGTGAGTTCATACCGGGTAACAGCGGTGGCCCCATAGTCACCGAGACCGGCAAAGTCGTCGGCGTGGTATCATATCTGACTGCAGACTCCTCGATCTGGACCCGCGATACACAGCTTGAAGTCCGGCGCTTCGCGTGGATTCCAAGCGGCGACCTCGATTGGGCACCTTGCAAGGCATCACAGCTCCGCGAAGAAGCTGCCGCTATCGAAGAACTATGGCGTAGCTATTGCGTCCTCGCCGCGTTGGAACAGGTTACCCCCGGTGCCAGCGGCATTGAATGGGACGACGACTTTACGATTCTTAATTCGTTATCCATCGATCAGGTTTTCGCCGAAGCGAAAGACCACGCGTTGGTTCGTGGGCTCCACGCAACTAGCAATGAGGTCACATTACAGACTTCGCGTGGCGAGTCCGAAGCGCAAGTCACCCGGAACTACCAACGCTTTTTCGACTCCTGCATCGAATTCTCGAACGGACAACTAAGCGAAACGGAAGGTAACATCATTTCTTCGTTTCACCGTCAGCAATCCGCGCTAATCAGGAGCGAACTCTCCGAAATGATCAACTTATTCAGCCGCCAGTCAGAGGCCTTTGAACGCAATCCACAGCTTGGTAGAAGTCTGAGTAGCTTTCGGTAGGGTCAGATCGCCAACTTACACAGAACGAGATTCACAGAGAGCCATAGGGTAGCGACGGGAACTTGGGGCCAATGCCTACTCCCTCATATACAACACCTACTCACCGGGTTGGTCCTCTGAAGACGGGTTCTTAGCTCTCCGGCTATTTCTAACTCTATCAAACAGCTCCGCTTCGCCGGCTCGAAGCTCAGTGAGACCAAGTTTTTCGAACTCTTCAAGGCGCTCACTGAGTGCCTGATTTAGAGGGCTATCCCGAAGTTCAGCTTCGCGTTTGAAAGACGAATTGAACAGACTTAGCAGAAGGTCCGAGCAGGCGACTGTCACCAACAGAACGGACGCGATGAAACTCGTTATGAACTTTAGAACATCCAAGATTCCAAGATCCATATCATCGAGCATTTCGTAGTTCGTCACCAGAAACAGGCCGAACGCAATCAGACCAATAGTTACGAACAGGCGGCTCAATCGGCGTGCTTTTCTAAATCCAGTCTCGAGTCCTTCCGCCGAGACCGGTATGGTCAAGCTCTTCGTATTCCACGTCAGTATGAGAGGCGCAATACTCATGCACCCGAGAGCGATGGAGAGAAGGAATTGCTGCGTTTGGACGCACACGATCAACAGAATGAGGAACACGAGACTGAAAATCGGAGAAACAATCACAGCGATCCACCCAGGCATAGGCGATTCGGGCAGAAGTGTCTTCAGTGTAAGAGAAGCTCTTACCAAGCCAGAAAAAAGCCCGAATACAAGGGGCGGAAGCACGACTAGGTATGCGAATCCGAACATCAGTCCCACTTCGGACTTACTCTGTTGATTGAAGTCACGCCCATCCAGGAATGGCGCGATTGGAACGAGGGCGACAAGGAATGGAAAGACGAACATGCAAATCCAGCAGAACCGGGTCATGCGCCGCGTTTCTTGGATTCTGGTCCAGCAGAATGCCGCCCGCAGCGCCAAGACTCCGGCAAGAATCCGAGTGAGTGGGAGAGACCCCAGGGTGACCCAGATGATCAGAGGCGTATCCTGCCCAAGTTCTTTGAGATCCGTTAATGAGAACAGCGCGGTCAGGGTTAGGGTCACGCCAGAAATCCAAAGCAGTGATCTGCGCCAAGCGAGGTAGTTTCTTGCGACGTCACCCGTGATAGGCGGATTTGCCGAATCCAAGGCTTCTGCTTCTTGCGGGGTGATTTGCTGCTTCTGGAAGTCACTTGTGAGAAAGCGCCTGAGGAATAAGTTAGTTGTTCCAGCCATCTCGCCAGCTAGCGCGCCAGCTTTGAGACCCACTTCACCAGCCTTTGCTCCAACCTCTTGAACCTTTTTCTTTCCTAGTGCCCGCTGCTCGGCCCCCGTGGGCGATGCAGGGTAGCCGCCTTCTGTGGCTCCGGCCCCCTGTGGGGATTGCGATTTGCGGTCAGGAAAAGCTTCCGAGAAGGTCTGCCAAGTTTGACTTCCTTCCTGAATAACCTGTGTCTTGCCTTTCAGCATTCCGCAGGCGTGAAGCTCGTGAAGGGTCGCTTCCGCAATCGGCCCTGTTACTTCGTCTTTTTTCAGTGAATAATACCAGTTCATGTTTTTTTAGTCTACGTGGTATTTCCTCACACTTCGCTCAGCTCCCCTTACGTCGGTATATTGGAACCGACCCAAGAGTTTCATGCTATCTGCTTTGACGATTTCTCCGTCCACAAGATTGGAAGTGTTCCCAACGATATAACAAAGGTCGTCGTTTACATCTTCCACAAATTCATAATCATCGGTTGACTCATCAAGGATCTTGCTGATTTTCTTACCGGTGACCGGATGCTCCGCTGTGACGGTTTTGGTCGTCTTGACGGTATTGGTTCCCTTGTGAAGCTTTCCAACAAATTTGCTGGCTAGCACCCCTTCGTCGAGAACCTGAAGGATCAACACACGCACGTCGGTGACTCTCAAAACATCCGCCTTCTTGAACGAGAGAATCTCACTTGATTCGACGGGGGTGGCATGGGCTAACCGTTCTTCGACGATTTCCTTAGCCCAACCGTCAATTCTCGAAGAGTCATCTGCTGACAGACCAGGAATAGTGGCAAGTTCACGGATAGGGATCTTCAATGCGGATTTGCTGGTTTTCACGGTTACTGTCACCCCATTCCTTTCAACCAGATGGACATCTGTATGGAATTTGCCGCTTTCCAGAACAATCTCCCCATATGTTTTACTTCCCAGATTTAGAGAGTAAAAACCTGGCTTTTCGATTTTCCAACTTCCATCGGACCATGACATGATTTCGGCTTTTTCATCCTTACTCATCTGATCGAACCCCAAGCTGAGAACACCTTTGCCATGCTTGATATTTATCTTATTTGAAGCCAAGCTCACGAAGCTCGGATTCCAAATCCGTTTACTGGAGATTTTCACAACCTTGATCTGGGATGCGGCAGGATCAATCTTCGCTAATGACTGAAGTTCCGAGTCAGTGACATCGTCGATTTCGATTTTTGCAACGCCGTCCTTGTGTATGATGATCAGCTTTCCTCCCTCAATTGTCTTGTATTTTGGGGATAGATATTCGTTTCCGGAAATGACAATTTTCGGGAGTGCCGCGTGAGCCTCCTGGTTGGCTGTTTTTTCGGCCGATTGGGCTCTCATGGCTAGAATCTTGGGATGCAGGTAAGGTCGAGTCGACGGATAGTTGCGTGCCGCATCTTCGTAGGTCTTGAGTGTCGCGTCGAAATCAGGGTGCCCCGGGAGGTTTTGCTTGTACGGGATGTTGCCACGGTAACGGTATTTGCTGACCACCATCGATCTATTAGACTTCAGAAAAAAGCGGTAGCCTCTGGAGGCAGCCTCAACCCTCGTATACTCAAAGCATTCGATCTTGTCCGCCGGGGCATCCGGGCCATAGGCATGGAGACAGATCCCGACAGGATCCGAGAAGACGCAAGTGACAGTGGCGACACAGATTAGCAAGTGGAGGAGCGCTGATTTCATGGCTTGAGGATTCGATTAAATGGTAACAGACATGCAGGATTCAGAGGATGTTCTTAATGCCGTATGAGCATATTTATATGTTCTTAGATAGAAACTGCCCATTAGCTTCATTGAAATCCAGAAAAAAACAGGCTTCTTTCCAGTCGCATTCAACCGGCTTGAACAACCGAACCCATCAGTAGCAAAAAAAGCCTTCCCCGCCACGGACGTATCCGTGGCGGGTTGCTTCATGCGGCGATGGGTTCGGCTTTTTATTTCAGCCGCGTGGCGGTGCAGTCGGTGTCGGGGATGTCGTCCCGCTCGCCGAGGTAGACGGGCTGGTAGATCGAGCCGCTTTCCCTGTAGGCGTAGAGGTAGCGGGTCTCCACAACGGAGCCGATCTGCGGGATTTTATGGTTCGGCGGGATGGTGACGTTGCCTGCGGGTTGCAGGGTCTGTGATCCCTTCCCGGTGCCGTTCCCGTAAAAGCCGAGGTTGACGCTCCTGGCTCGGTTGATCCCGGTGACAACGAAGGAGGCGGTTTCGACGAACTTGAACTTTAGCTGGTTACCTCCGGAGTTGGGGCGGCCGGGGCTGAAGGGTGCATCGATCCGCTTGAGGACAACGCCCTCCTTCCCGTCACGGCGGAGCTGTCCGTAGGTGGCGAGCTTGTCCTCCGGCTGGATGGCGGTGCCGACCCATTGCAGCGACGGGTTATCGTGCGGCACCAGGGTGAGGAGGCCGGAGTAGCGGCTGAGGTATGCCTGGTTGCGGATGTCGTGGCCTTTCACTTGAGAAGGTCGAAGGCGTGGAGCGTGACGCCCACCGCCTCGCCATCTATGAGGACATCGACGGGGAGCATGGCGACTGCCTCGCGGATCGGTTCGGGGACGGAGACGACGAGTCCCCGGCGGTTGATGCCGGTGATTTCATCTCCGCGCTTCCTTACCATGAGGCGTCGGCCATCGTGCTTTTCCTGGAGGCAGTAGCGGTCGTCGGTGAGCAGGCGTGTGATCTCCACCTCTTCAACCGGGTTGAGGAGCTGGCAGCGGATGCCGCTGTCCTCGCCGGAATCCTTGGAGAGTTCGGCTAGGGCATCGTCGTCCTGCACGAGGCTGATCTGACGCTCGGCGATATGGATGCTCGGCGATATGGATGCTCAGGTGTGTGGCGAGGCGGAGGGCGGTGAGGCGTTTTTCCAACCGTTTTTGTGCGGTGCTTTCTTTGGCGCAAGGCGAGTCGCACGGCTTCGATTTCCCTGGATGTGCAGGAGGAGAGAGTGCCGTGGGTGCGGTGCTTGATCTTTTCGTACTCACGATCCCTTTCCGTTCGAAGATCTCCACGAACTCCGAATACAACCTTGGCAGCTTCTCTAGGTAATCGGCAGCACTCATCTGTGCTAGATAATCAGCGGTCACGAGAAGAAGTGCGATCTGCCGGGCCTCCTCACGCTGAAAGGAAACATTGTCGATACGGTTGCGCGGGCCGGTGCACGTCACCGCAGAGCAAACGTCCTCAATCTCTGGTAATGTAACACCCAAACTGGGCAGATATTTGCGACCGAAGGCACAACTCCGCTTCTCGTGAACGGATGTGTATTTCGCCCCCGTGCCTGAATCGTCCCCATCCTCTTTGAGAAGCCGGTATCGTGAAGCAGAGCAGCAATGATCGCCAACTCCTGATCGCCGATACCTAGCTCCGGCTTGTCATCCGTCTCGCTCCGCCCTTTCAAGAGGTAAGCCATACACATGGTGACTTGGAGGGTGTGATCCAAGTCGTGATACTCCATGTCGATCGCCTGATATCCCGGATGCCTCCCGCTAAACATTCTCGCGACACCCGCGACAGCCTGATCGATGAGGTCAAAACTCCCATGCCCTCCGTCCGCACCAAAAAGCGCCTTCAAGGCATCAGCCACGGCGTCTGGGTTTTCAGTATTGATTGCATGGGGGATGACATGTTGCGCTCGGCTTAAGATCGGATTCATTTCCAGCAAGCTCATACCACCAATTCAACACGAATTCCGTTATCGCTGCACCGCAAGACCCCAGAACCCATTCATGTTTGCCAATCCAGATTACTCATCTTCCTCATCCAGTTTGGCTTTTTCGGCCTCCGCTTCGGCATCGGTTTTCTTCTTTTCCGCATTGAGTTGCGCTTGCATGGAAACCTTGTCCGCTTCGAATTGCGCATTATCGATCGCCGCATTGAATTCCGTTTTCTTGTCCACCTCCTATGCCGTGGCATCCACTTGGCGCTTGGGTGTGTCTAGATCCTCTTGGGCGGCTTCGTAAAATCCAGAGGTTTGCGTTTTTTTTGATCCCACCGCGGTGAAAACCCCTGCATGATCCGGGTATGGGATTTCACCTCGAGGAAGATTTTGTAGCCGATGGCACTATTGATAACCGGGTCAAGGGCCGGACGGTTCTCAGGATCAATTTCGCCAACCACACATCAAGCATCATCACCCTTCAGGGTAATCCATGCCGCGACCTCGCAGGATCACTTTGGTCATTCCGCAATCCTCATGCACAAATGGATGAACTACCGGGTGAACAATGTTACTTCATCCCCGCCCTATGCGAGGGCGCCGTCGGGTGTATCAGCAACTCTAGGAAACGCGATATCCCCATTCTCCCGCCTGAGGAACATTATGACCGCCTTTTCGATCCGGAACAAGAGGATCCACCTACAAAAAAAGCGCCCATCTTGGAGCTGGAATGGTTCAGCCAGAAATACCAGCAGGTGGAGATTGATTGCCAGCTAATCGTGATGGATTTGATCGAAATGGTCTGGAGCTTATCACCCGAAGAGGCAGCCGCCGGGGAAGTTTTGGTGGATCAAACGCGCGAGGAAATCCAACGCCACGCAGAGGAGAGCATGGCCGGCTTTTACGAGGAGATGGAACTAATCGAAGAATGGGCCGGCGTAGATCCAGAGCCGCATGAACTCGAAGAGCTCTGCTTTCTCATCGTGCAGGAATTCATCATCCACTCGGCAGACGGTTCCGATCAAAAACAGGAACTCCACAATGAACTCCTCAAGCTTCAGGAACAGATCGCCGGAACTTTTATTCACCTCGACTACGACGGAAATTTCGATGACGTCCCGGAAACCATTTCCCTCCTTTCAACCGTCATTCCTTTCATCGACCGCGCATCCGCCAGTGCGAAATTCATTGCGGAAACGACTGCCGAGAACCTTCTCCGTCTCCGTAAAGGGATCATCCGCTTGCGCGACGAACTCGCGAGATCGAAAAAGGACTGACTGTATTTTTGAGTGGAACCAAACATTTGATGGCCTGTTGCCGATGGATGGGGCTTACAGGCAGACATCGGTCCGCTACAAATCAATAGAGAAGCCAGACTCGGCCTGACGCACCGGAACACGCGGATTAGAGGTTTAGGGTTCCTCGGGGACGTATCTGAAGCGGATGAAGCCGCGCGGGTTCGTCCCTTGGGGCAGGCGCGACTCGATGGTCTCGATTCCGTTTTCCGAGGAGATCACGCGTTCCTCAAGTTCCGGAGAATCCCAATCGTTCATCGCGCGACCGGCTTCGCAGCGGATCGGAGTGCCGGAGGCGGGACTGGAGAGACGGGTGTAAACGCAGCGGAGGAAACCTTCATTGAGCGTGAGACTTACAACACCCGTCGATGCAACGTCCATGGGATCGGAGCCGTGGAGGTGCTCCTGCCAGTTTTTCACACCGTCGCCATCGGGATCGGAATCGTCGCCGGAGATTGCAAGATCTGCCAGCTGCTCGGTGGTGAAAACAGATAGTTTCCAGTCCGCAAGGCTGCGGACGAAATGGGCGGTCAGAGTTTTCGGGCTGTCCATCAGGACGGATGTGGATGCGGTTGTATCAGAAGACGCGCCGGACCAATGGGAGAAGCGCCAGCCGGGTGCGGCCACGGCGGAGAGGCTTGCGCTGCTGTTGGCCGCATAGCTGCCGAGATCCGCGAGGCCTGTGACTTCGCCCATGCCGCGCACGAAGAGCTGGAGGGTCGCCCGGTTTGAGAAATTCGCCTGTACGAATTTATCGCCGTCCATCAGCAGGGTGATCTGGTTGTTGGGGCTGAGTGCATCCCCGGCCCAGCCGGTGAATGCCGCTCCCTTGCCGGCGCTGGCGGTAAGGGACAGCTGGGATTTGTGGGGGTAGCGGGAGGCTGCGAAATCCCGGTTCACCTGGCCGTTGCCGTTGGTGGCAACACTGAACTCCCACTCGGGGATGTTGATCGCTGCGGTATCGCTGATGACGGTGTTGTTCGCGGTGTTCGACTCGACAACCGCATCCGCGCTGGAAAGGGAGAGGATGAGGTAATTATCGCCGGTGAGGATGCGGTTAGGGAGGGTGAAGGTGACGTCATACTCCGCCGATGCGCCGGGAGCGGGCATGGGGGCGGTGAGATCGAAGGTGCCGAGCGGGACGTTCTTCGTGTCCCCGAAGAAGCGGTTCTTGGCAAGCCATGCGGTGACGCGCCATGTGGCTCCGGGTGGCATAGCGCGGCCGAGGTTGGAGATTTTCAAGCGGGCGGCGACCTGATCGCCCACGCCCAGTTCCCTCGCGGAAAACGAGGGGAGGGTGAGTGCGAGATCCTTGTCGTGTAGTTCGGAGATGGTGTTGTTGGCGAAAAGGAATACTCTGTCGCCGATGTTCTCGGCATACTGAATGCTGTTGAACGGGGAGGGAATCGAGGACCAGGTGAGGCCGGTCGTTCCCGCGGTCCATGCCTGGACAGGGTAATAAGCCACCGTGGAACCGACAAAGGCGGTAAAACCATCCGGCGTGCGGTAGATATCGTAATCGTTGTTTCCGCTGCCCGCGCCGAGGCCCGCAGTGACCCATGAGGTGCCGGTGCTGGTCACGAAGGTGCTCTCGCCGCGCGTCCAGATCAGGAGCTTGCCGTGTGCGATGATCGTGCGCACGGCGTTGTTCGAGTTGTGGAAGCCGATGTTGCCGTGGCTTTGCAAGACATCGCCCTCGCCCAGTGTGAAACCGACATAGGGCGTGTTGAAGCCTGACAGTGAGGCTCCAATGATGACCCAGCGCTCGTTGAACCAGGACACCGCCGCGCCGCGGGCCATGCTGACGGCGAGCTGCGTCCAGCTGAGGCCGCCGTCCGTGGAGCGCAGTAGGCTGCCGTCCGTTGCGATGAGCATCCATTCGGAGCCGTTCCAAGCGATGTCCGCCCAGTTCTTCGCCGGGAGGCCGGTAACTGTAGAGAAAGCCACGCCGTCGGTGGAGCGGTGGATGGTGTTAGAGACGGAGAAGCTGCCCTCGAAAGCGAGGATTTCCGATCCGCTTGAAGCGGCCTTGGTGTAGTATTTGGAACCGGAGGGTGCGCCCCCGTTTACGGTTGAGGCAACCCATGTGCGACCGTTGTCAGCGCTGGAGGTGATGAGGCCGCCACCTGCGATGACAAACCTACCTTTGATTTCCGCCATGCTAACCCCTAAGCGGGTTCCCGATTGAGTGGATGGGCCACCGGGCAAGGGATTTTCCCATGTCACCCCGTCCGGAGATGTCCAGACGCCGCCAGTGCCGGTGATCAGGAGGTAACCGTTTTCGTTCGACATGATCTTAGAAACGGCGGGAGGCGTACCTGCGACGGGACTCCATGTAACGCCGTCGCGGCTGGAGAGGATGCCTTGCAGATTCTCCGACTGGGCGATGAAGAGGCCGCGAGCGTGGGTGATTTTCCGGCCATCCACCTTGCGCGACATCACCTGCCAGTTGACCGCATCGGCGGAAACATGGGAGAAGCTCGGAGATTTGCCGATGAAGTAAAGTCCGCCCAGATACGTGAGCGAGGGTTTACCGGACAGGCCGGCGGGCAATGGGTGCTCTTCCCATGCGGTTGCCTCAGCGGAGAGGAAAAGCTTGTTGACGCTGCCGGTCAGCGCGACCACGAAGCGGTCCTGTGCGAAGATTCCCTCGGAATTGAAGAGCGACGCCGTGGCGAGCGAGGTGAGCGGGACCCAGTTGAAGCCGTTGTCAACGCTCCTGTAGGCGCCGCTCTGGTAGCCGATCGCACCCAGAATCGTGCCGGAGCTGTTGTTGACAGACCACGAGAGGAATCCCTCCTGGCTCACCGCACCCGTTTCCCAGCGAAGTCCGTCGGCAGAGGTCATCACGCTGCCGGTGATGGTGCCCTGGGTCTGGTAGGCGGCGATGAACATGCCGCCGGAGAAGCGGACCGGCTCGCGCACCCAGTAGTCGGTCAGGTTTGGCTGGAAGTGGGTCCAGTTCACACCGTCGCGGGTGGTCATGATCGCGCCGTTGTCGAACTGGATGACGAGCGAGCCGTTCCCCGCCGCCATGCCGTAGATTGCGTTCGCGAAGCTAGGGATGGGCACTTTTTCCCATGATCTGCCATCGAGCGAGCGATGGATCGAGCGGCTGCCGGCGGTGTAGAAAACCCCGTCGAAGGTGACGGCGTGATTGGCGGGGACCGCACGGCCTTGGGTGTTGGTGAGAAGATTTTCGGGCTCGGCGGCGGCGACCTTGAGGCGGACGGCGTCGATCTGCCGCAGCCCCTGGGAATCGCGGGCGCGGACGGTGACGGTGTGCCCGGTGGGATTGGTAGTGGTGACGGTGAAACGGAAGGCGTTGCCGGTGCCGGAGGCGACGATTTCCGAATCCATATAGCATACGTAGGAGGCCACACCTTCCTCGGGATCGGAGACGGTGCCCTCAATGGTAATCTGGGAGCCGATCAGATGGGTGCTCGCCGTTTGCGGGGATGTGATGGAAACGATGGGGGCGCCACCTCCGGGATGCGGTGAACCGGTTTGGATGAACCCGCCGTTCTCCAGCACCGCGACGAGTTGGCCGTTGCCCACAGTGATATCCACGATCTTGCCGGGAGTAAAGCCACGGAACCAGTTGGTGCCGTCCTGCGAGAAATAAAGGTTCTTGTCGGAACCGACCAGCAACAGGTAATCGCCGAACACCTGGACGCTCTTGGCGAACCGCGAATTAATGATTCCGCTCGGAAAGCCGGTGGTGGCCAGGTTCGTCCAAGAGGTTCCGTTGACGCTGTGCGCGGCGCGCATGACCATGGGAAACGAGGCACTCTGGAAAATGCACCATGATTTCCCCCCGAAGCTCACGAATTGCGCGTTGCTGCCGGTGAGGCCTGTCGATGTCCATGCCTGTCCGGTGGGCGATGTATGGATGAGCTCCGTGGAGGATGAAGCGTGCCCAGAGAACCAGCGGTTCCCGAGGGAGGCGAATTTCGAGGTCGAGGAAAGGGTGAGCGGGAAGCTTGCCTGCGTCCATGTGGAGGTGCCGGCCGCCCTGGTGAGCAAAGCCAGTCCAGGGCTTCCAGGATTCGTGGCGAGGGCGTCGCCGTTGGGAAGCTGACCGATGAAATGTACGCTGGAGGCGAGACCGATGTCCTCGCGCGGGTTGGGGCGGATGTCGAAAGGATTGTGACCGGAATAGATCGCGCTCAACAGGCTGCCCGTTCCGAAATACCGACCATAAGCGCTGCCTGTGAACGTGACCCTGGGGTTGTCATGGAGGGCGCTCTGTTTCCATGTGACGCCATCGCCCGACACCTGGTCAGCGACGGCTTTGTTGGAGCTGTTCGTGGTGCGGGCGATGAACAGGTTTTCCGTGAACTCGATGGAGGAGATAGTGGTGGATTTATCCCTTGGAATGACGACCTCGAGGGGATCAACGGCCAGCCCTATCAGGCCTTTGTCAGTGCCGTAGAGCACCTTGTTGCCGAAGCCCGCGGCGGCGGTGAAGCTGTGGGAGTTGGCCGGTTGGAGGGTGCGGAACTTACGTTTGTTGGGGTCGTCGTAGTATCGCAGCGTCTGTGATCCCGATTGGAAAGCGAAAAGGGTTGTTCCATTCGATCCGAAGAGGCTGGTTTTGCTGAAGCCATTGCTTTCGGCATAGTGATAGCCCCAGTTTTGTCCATCCGCCGAGGTGTAGATCGAGTAGATGCCGATGAGGTGGAATTCGCCCATGGCGTAGTGGGCGGTCTGCGGGAAACGCGTGCCACCTGCTGTGCCGCCGGCTTGTGTCTCGTGCTCCGCCCAAGTGATGCCATCGGAGGATTTGTAGTAACGCATCCGGAAATTGCTGCTCGAACTCATCGATGCGAGGATGATGGTGGTGCCGTCCGTCGCGAGGCTGCCGTTGCCCATGAGGTTCACACTCTGCCCTGAGAGGTTGGTGGCGGCGATGCGTGTCCATGCCATGCCGTTGGTGGAGCGGAAGAAGTCCTGGCCGGATACCGAACCTGCGATGAAGGCTCCACCAAAGGTCATCACCGAGGATTTCTCCGGCTGGAATAAGACAGTGAAACCGGTGGGCGCGCTGAGGATCCATGTGGCGGCGTCATCGGTGGAGGTGGCGATGCTGAACTGGTTGTCCGTGTTGAGACCAAGGCAGACAAACAGGTTGCCACTCTTGGCGATGGAGTTGCCGGTGAAGCCCTGCGGGAAGACGGATTTTGACCATGTTTCACCGTCGATGGAGCGGAACAGCATGGTGGAGGCGACGGCGAAGGCCTCGTTTCCATACACCTTGATATCGGTGATGGCGGCGTTGGGGATGCCGGGGCGGCGCCATTCCCAGCGCTCCCACGGGGATTGGACGACGGAAAGCGAGAGATCCGCGGTGGCGGTGCCGACGGAGTTCGTGGCGGTCAGACGGTAGGCACCTGCATCGGCGATCTGGGCGGAAGGGAAAGCGAGCGACGGATTTGTGGAGCTGACGGGCGCACCGTTTTTCGTCCACGCGTAGGTCATCGGCGCGGAGCCGGAGAAGGTGGCGGCGAGGGTGACGGGGATGCCGGAGGCAACTGCCTGATTGCCGGAAGACCATGTCAGCATCGGCGGTGTCTGTTTCTCGGAAAGGACGGCGATTTCACTGACCACAGAATTCTCCGTGTTGCGCGCCTCGACCCTGTAGTTGCCGAAATCATCGGCGCGGACGGGGTCGACCACGAGGTTCGCGGCGGTTTGTCCGGGGATGGCCTTGTCGTTGAGGAACCATTGGTAAAACACCTCTCCGCCGCTGAGGACGGAGACATCGAAGACCGCACGCTTGCCCAGCTCCACGCTCAGGCTGGCAGTCTGGCGGATGATGTTGAGCGTCCCGCTGCGGAAGCCGTTCAAGGTGATGTCTCCGGTGGAGTTCTCACGGAAGCTATCCACCGCGATGTGGTAGGTCGTCCCCGCGACTGCGCTGAAAGTGACCTGGCTGGTGTAGTCCAGCGGGGAGCGG
>Ga0209390_10006078_pt1 | contig 16481 bp, 16 predicted proteins | sample BON01_FD_187212 | JGI IMG/M metagenome (GOLD analysis project Ga0209390, IMG submission 187212) | Freshwater microbial communities from Lake Bonney liftoff mats and glacier meltwater in Antarctica - BON-01 (SPAdes) (version 2) | ecosystem: Environmental > Aquatic > Freshwater > Ice > Glacier... | reverse complement strand
TCTCCTGCACAAGACAGACTTTGGATCTGAATTTTATTCATCGAATAGGGTCGATATTACGATCGAATTATCGATCGTGTTTTCACCGCTCAAATCAATGTGGGTATTTAAAACCAACCTTGTTACTAGATATCTTGTCTCCAAAAGACGAGGTTTTTCAGTGATGACGATCGACACATAACTTATTCTTCCTTCTGATGATAATGACGACAATCTTGACAGAGGCCATCTGGATTTACAGCGCAGCGAATATGAGGCGATCTGGCATTATAACTACAACTCAGATCGCCAATTACATAGCCGACACCCTCAATGTACTGCTCTTCAGGATCTCTAGCGATCCGTTTAGATCGTCGATGAGAGCTAGAATCTGTCACTGTCAGCCGCCGATTGCGTGATTGCAGTCGCTGGTCATAACTTAGCCACGAGCAAGCCAGCAGTAATAAAGTAACGATCGCCAGAGCTATTAGTGTGTGGAGCACGCATTGCACCTCAATTCATAAGTAATATGATAACCTGCTAATTTGAGTAGAAAACACTACCTTTATTAAATATTAAGAAAAGAGGAATTTTTTTAGTCCGTTCCGATTTTGTCCGGTAGTGTTGAAATTTGAAACTTACTGAATCTCTAGTTCAAATTTCCAGACGCAAACATCTTAATGGGTCGGATTACCATCGTTACTAGCTCCGCGTTTAGTCGCAAATATCCGCTCGATTGCATCTTCTACTACTTTGTCGGGTGTGGATGCTCCGGATGTGACTCCTACTACTATTTTGCCTGCTGGAAGCCAATTTTTAGTAATTTCTAGTGCTTGAGATAGGGGTTTATGTTCGATCTGATTATCAGCCAAAATACGGATATCACTGTCGATATGATACGAAGGAATTTGATGCTCGATCGAGATTTCCTGAAGATGTGTGGTATTGGATGAGTTATAGCCGCCAATCACGACCATCAGGTCAAGAGGTTCATCTACTAATTTAAACATGGCATCTTGACGTTCCTGGGTGGCATCACAGATGGTATTAAAGCTTTGGAAATGCTCGTTCAATTCAGCGGTGCTATACTTTTTCATCATCGTCCGCTCGAATAGTTTGCCGATCGCTTCGGTTTCAGTCTTGAGCATGGTAGTCTGATTGGCAATCCCGACTCTTGCTAAATCTACATCTGGATCGAAGCCGACGGAATAAGCCTTGCTAAACTTGGCTAAAAATTCAGTTCGACGATGATTTTTATCTGCTGAAGTATCACCATTACTGAGGATATAGTCAGCAACATAGTTAGCTTCTGACATATTTAGGATAACTAAATACTTGTTAGCAAAGGAACTAGTAGCAACAGTTTCTTCATGTTTATATTGACCGTGAATAATTGAAGTATAGTCCTTTTTCTTATGTTTCTCGATCGTGTTCCAGACCTTAGATACCCATGGACAAGTCGTATCGACGATCGTACATCCTTTATCATTAAGTAGCTGCATCTCTTGAACGCTGGCACCGAATGCAGGTAAAATCACGACATCGCCACTATCGATAATATTAAAATTTTTACTACCGTTTTCTACTTGAATAAAATTGACTTTCATATCTCGCAATCGTTGATTGACAGAAGGGTTATGAATGATTTCATTCGTGATCCAAATTTGCTCGGTGGGAAAATGTTGGCGGGTTTCATAGGCGATCGCCACAGCTCTTTCGACACCCCAACAAAAGCCAAAAGATTCAGCTAATCTAATTGTCACATCACCGCGAGTGAGAGTGTAGTTTCGATCGCGAATTTCTTGGATCAGATCGCTTTGATATTCTGATTCTAGAACAACCGCAACATCGGCTTGATGTCCGAATCCTTTGCGATGATAGTTGTCTGAGTTATTGAGCGATCTTTTAAAAGCTTTAGTATCCATGAGTTAGTGGCTAGTGGCTCGTTAATAGCATTATATCTAAGTCGGCTGCTTCCCAAGTCTCCAAATCCTGGAGATCTCCCCGATCGAGACTTGAAAAAGGGTGAAGCTAGACAGTACACAGCAAAACGGGTGTTAATGGGGATCTGGAGGATGTGTAAAGTCAGGCTAGTGAGATTGCATCGATTGGCGATCGATTGTTATCCTAAATGTAAAGAACTGTAAATCAAGTAAGTTGTACTGGGTGGGGCATCGATTATGACAACAGCACTACAAGTAGATCGAGTAACGCCAGGTGGGGACGAGCCGACACGATTCGATCCAAGCGAGTCATGGTATCCGGTATTCTATATTGAGGATCTAGATAAACTTAAACCCACACCATTTACACTACTCGATCGAGATCTCGTCATCTGGTGGGATGCTCCAGCTCAAGCATGGAGAGCATTTGACGATCGATGTCCCCATCGTTTAGCTAGACTGTCTGAGGGGAGAATTGCTGAAGATGGCTTACTCGAATGTCCCTATCACGGTTGGGCATTTACAGGTAGTGGTACTTGCGATCGGATTCCCCAACAATTACCCGAAGCTAAAGCCGAAACATCCCGTCGTGCTTGCGTAAAATCATGGCCAACTGCGGTAGAGCAAGGATTGTTATTTATCTACCCAGGTACGCCCACAATCGCCGAGCAGACACCAGTACCGCTGATTCCGGTACCGATGGTGGATGGGAAACCTACCGATGGCTGGGTGATGTTAAATACCTTTCGCGATTTACCATATGATGCCCTAACTTTATTGGAAAATGTCCTCGATCCGAGCCATTTACCATTTACTCATCACAATAGCGTTGGCAAGCGATCGAATGCTAGTCCGGTAGAATTAGAAGTCACTTCATCAACTAAATCTGGATTTACAGGTACTTGGGCAGAGGGACCGCGTAAGGGTACACTAGGCAGACAGAATACCACTTTTATCGCACCATGTTTAATGTGGCATGAACTGACATCCAAGCAATTAGGCGAGACAATTACGGTGGTTTATGCTACGCCGATCCGCAAGGGTGAATGTCGGGTTTTTGCTAGATTCCCATTTAAATTCGCTAGCAAAATTCCCGCATTTTTGATTAAATCTACGCCCCAATGGTATTCGCACATTAGTAATAATGCGATTCTTGAAGACGATCAAATATTTCTGCACTATCAGGAACGATATTTAGCCAAAGGTGGCGGTAGCAAGAATTTTAGTCAGACATTTTATCTACCTACTAAAGCCGATACCTTCGTGTTTGAGTATCATCAGTGGCTGAATAATTTTCAAGCCGATCCTTTCCCAGGGCAAACTCTTGAGCCAGCGTTATCTATAGAGCAACTACTCGATCGCTATCATAGCCATACAGAAGATTGTCACAGTTGCAGTACTGCCTTGAAGAATCTTAAAACTGCTAAACAGGCGATTATTGTTATTTCCCTCATCGCCTGGGTCGGGACGACAATTTTAGCTCTAGTTGGCAGTGAAAATACCCTAGAGCCAGCCTTAATCTCGATCGGAATAGTGGTAGTCGGGGCGATTGCCTGGGGGGTCTGCGATCGGCTGCTAGTCAAGCTAGAGCACGGGGAACGGATTCCTGCCCGCAATCGGAAGTAGATATTGAGAAACCCGACTTCTACTAGAAGTCAGGTTTCTGTCAGCACTAATCAACTTGTACGGCTTTTACGTCAATTGGAGCATCTTCAACAGTTGTCGGTTGTTTATCGGCTCTAACATTTTGGGACTGCAATTTTTCCTTAGCGATTTGTGATACTTCAGCAATCAACAAAGAGATGATAATACCATCATCGAGCCAACCAATTATCGGGAAAATATCGGGAGAAATATCGATCGGACTAACAATATATAGCAGAGATCCAGCTACTACCCACCATCGATATTTAGGATTACGTAGTAAATCGCGATACCAGTTATAAATCGCTTGGATGGAAAAGTTCATGTTGGTTTCCTTAAGCTATTTCTGAGCTATTTACATCATCTCAGATTCTCAAAAATTTGGTAGGTGTGGAAAACTGATATTTTTGTCGTGTCGTCCACACCTGGTAAGGCTTTAGGCTCTACTCTAAGGATTTAGGTTGCAAGTTTGCGGGCTGCTTTAATCATGGTAATCAGAACTTGGTGAGCGTCTTCGGAATCTGTCAATTCTCGATCGAATGGAATCCGAAGGCTGACGGTGATACCATCGACTTGAGCAGTCAGATCCATCCCCAAGGGATCGATCGCACTCATGGCGGCTGTCTGGGCGGCTGGGGACTTACCGTAGACATGGGCGTAGGTGAGTACTGCGGTGGCATGATCGTCATTCATGTGTTTGCAGATACGATCGCTAATTTCTGGAGTAATTGGATCTGCCATAGTGAGTTTGTGGATTGGCTAAAAAATATATCTCGATCGTACCGCAAACAGCGATCTCCCGTCTGACTAGAAACCAGAATTACCAGTGGATTGTCATTTTTTTAGCAGTTCGATGTTCTAGAGGAGAGGCTACCCTTTGACGAGATCGAGGCAACACTTGTGACGAGCGTAGTCGAATTACAAGTAGCCGATAGCGTCTAACATGAGAAGGAGTGCAAAAGTTAGCCGAATACATGAATAGTAACTCTCATCCCCTCCACAGATTATTAGCCTATGGGCAACAATATCGCGGGGAAACTTGGCAAGCAGCCATTTCATCAATTTTCAATAAACTGTGTGATGTCGCTCCAGAAATCTTGATTGGGATGGCTGTCGATGTCGTTGTTAAAAAACAAGATTCTTTTATCGCTACATTAGGGATTCGTAATGTCGAACAACAATTAATCGTTCTGACGATGATTACTGTCGTCATCTGGATCTTGGAATCACTATCCCAATATGTTTATACCAATCTATGGCGCAATCTCTCCCAAAAAATTCAGCACAATCTCCGACTCGATGCCTATGGACATATTCAACAGTTAGATCTGGCTTACTTTGAAAACCAAAGTACTGGTAATCTGATGGCAATTCTGGGCGATGATATCAATCAGCTAGAGCGATTTTTAGATGTTGGGGCTAATGAAATTATTCAAGTAGTTACTAATGCGATCGTTATTAGTGGAGTATTCTTTGTGCTAGCACCATCACTGGCTTGGTGGTCGATCGTCCCGATTCCAATTATTATTATTGGCTCGATTTTATTTCAGGAAAAACTTGCACCTTATTATGCCAATGTCCGCGAAAAAGTTGGCTTATTAAATGGTCGGCTGGCAAATAATTTAGGCGGTATTACGACGATCAAAAGTTTCACTACCGAATCTTATGAACTCGATCGAGTCCGCGCTGATAGCGAAGCATATCGTCAGAGCAATCGCCGGGCGATCAAAGTTAGTGCGGCATTTGTACCGTTAATTCGGATGGCTGTTCTCTTCAGCTTTACGATGACACTGCTACTCGGCGGATTTGCGGCTGTAAATGGTCAATTAGGTGTAGGTAGTTACAGTATCTTGATCTATCTTACCCAACGGTTATTATGGCCGCTAACGCGGTTAGGTGAGACATTAGATCTCTATCAAAGGGGGATGGCTTCAGCCAATCGGGTGCTGGACTTATTAGATACACCGATCGCGATCGATTCTGGTAATATATCTCTACTAAATATACGCGGCGAAATCGAACTAAAAAATGTAACTTTTTCTTATCCAGATCGATCGACTGTCATCAAAGAACTATCACTAAAAATTCCTGCCGGACAAACAATCGCGATCGTCGGTGCCACAGGTTCGGGCAAAAGTACGTTAGTAAAACTATTGCTACGACTCTATGAAATTCAGTCGGGAGAGATTACTTTAGATGGGATTAATATCCAGGATTTACATTTAGCCGATTTGCGTCGATCGATCGGATTGGTTAGTCAAGATGTATTTTTATTCCACGGTTCGGTGCGAGAAAATATTGCTTATGGTAGTCCCGATGCAGATCTAGCATCAGTCATCGCCGCTGCCAAAATTGCCGAAGCTGACGATTTTATCGATCGATTACCAGAACGTTACGACACAATTGTCGGGGAAAGGGGACAAAAATTATCTGGGGGACAACGCCAACGAATTGCGATCGCTCGTGCGGTTTTAAAGAACCCACCAATTTTAATTCTAGATGAAGCTACATCGGCGGTAGATAATGAAACTGAAGCAGCAATTCAAAGATCGCTCGATCGAATCACACTCAATCGAACCACAATTGCGATCGCTCATCGTCTCTCGACGATCCGCAATGCCCACCAAATTTATGTGATGGAACAGGGACAATTAGTCGAAGCTGGTACTCATGATGAGTTATTAGCTCTTAATAGCATCTACGCTGGGTTGTGGAACATTCAACAAAATGCTAGGGTAGCCGCTCGATGACACGATCGCAATGCGATAAGGGCCGATTTATCGAGCTAATCCCAGCAAAATCGGGTAGGGGCAATTCATAAATTGTCCCTACCCGATCTAATTAGGGCATTTAACATTCATCTTTAACGGCACTACATATAGTCTGGCATTGCCTCAGTAGTGTCTTTCTTGGAACCAAGCAGATCGAGACTATCAACTTTGATTACTGGACGAGAACGCTCGGTACCTGTGGCTCTGTCTGTCCAGGTTTCGATCTCTAGAGAGCCTTTAACCCCAATTTGGCTACCTTTTTTGGCATAGTTTGCAGCAATTTCGCCAGTTTTACCCCAGATTTTGAGATTAAACCAATAAGGCTTATCTTCTGGATTTTTACTCCGCCGATCGACCGCCAGTACTACATTACAAACACACTTTCCCGAACCTTCAAACCATTTAATTTCTGGCTCGACACCAACTCTACCAACCAGATGGACAACATTAAGACTCATAGGAAATAGTAGTTATGTACTTTGCCCCTTATTGTAACTCAAAACGGCGGTCGCAGTATCGATGATGGCGGGTTTTAGACCTGTAGAGTGCGTTAGGCTATCTTGTCTTGATTCGCTAAACCCTCGGGGAACCCGAGGAGCGCGAATCGCTGTCTTGCTAAACCGTCGGGGAACTAGGGCGTACGCAAGCCGCTGGCGCGATCGCACACTCTACAGGTCTGGAGCAATCTCGCTCTCAACTAGGTTTAACTAAAAATACTATCGAAGAACTCGATCGATTCTTGTAACGATCCAATGAAGGTATCGATTTCCGCTTTAGTATTGTAGAAATACAAACTTACTCGTGCTGTCGATTGAGCCTTGATGAAGCGGTGTAATGGTTGGGTGCAGTGGTGTCCAGCGCGGATGGCAATTCCGGCTTGATCTAACATGGTTGAGAGATCGTGCGGATGAACTTCCCCAGAGGTAAAAGCGGCTAATGCTGCACGTTCTTTTGGTGGTTTTGGCCCATAGATTTTAATTTGAGGAATTTGCATCAATTTCTCAAATAGATAGGTGTTTAATTCTGCTTCATAAGCATGAATTTTATCCATTCCAATGTTAGTTAAATAATCTACCGCAGCACCTAAAGCGATCGCTTCAGCAATTGCCGGAGTACCAGCTTCAAACTTATGAGGTAAGTCTGCATAGGTAGCATTTTCCAGAAATACATCAGCGATCATTTCCCCTCCACCCATAAAAGGTGGCATCGATCGCATCAGATTTAACTTACCATACAAGAAGCCAATCCCAGTCGGGCCGCACATTTTATGTCCCGATACCGCCATCCAATCACAATCTAAATCCTGAACATCCAAAGGCATATGTGGCGCGCTTTGGCAAGCATCAACCAATACTTTTGCCCCGTATTGATGAGCCAGAGCCGCAATCTCTTTGACAGGATTAATACAACCTAAGGTATTGGAAACATGGACTACTGACACTAGTTTAGTTTTTTCATTTACTAGTGATTGATAGTGCCCAAAATCAAATTCTTCTTCAGGTGTGAGTTGAACGAACTTGAGCTGAGCACCTGTTTTTTGAGCGACTAATTGCCAGGGAATTAGATTGCTATGATGCTCCATCACTGTCAGAATGACTTCATCGCCCCGCTGAAGATTGCTCAATCCCCAACTATAGGCAACTAAATTAATCGCTTCGGTAGCATTACGGGTGTAGATAATTTCTTGCTCTGAAGCTGCATTAACAAATTTAGCAATCTTTACTCGCGCACCTTCATAAGCATCTGTAGCTTCAGCACTAAGGGTATGCACGCCGCGATGAACATTGGAATTATAGTGGCTATAATAATGCTCTAGCGCGTGAATGACGGCATGAGGTTTGTGGGAGGTTGCCGCATTATCGAGGTAAACTAGGGGCTTGCCATGAACTTCACGATGAAGAATCGGAAAGTCCGAGCGAACTGTGTCAGCAAGGGTTAAAGGTTTGGTTTGAACGTAAGTCATGTTGTCAGCATTTCCTGTAAGATTTTGGATCGGTCGTTGGATGGGGCTTCCTTTAGTCATTGCTTACCAATGTTTAGTTAGCTCTGAATGCCTTGACGGCTACCACTAGTTTTTCGCGTACTGAAGCGACGGGGATACGATCGATAATTTCCACAGCAAAAGCATTGATTAGTAATATTTTAGCTGTTTCGACATCTAAACCTCGACTCTGAAGGTAGAAGATTTCATCGTCTTCTAATTGGCTGACTGTCGCGCCGTGGGAGCATTTGACATTATCAGCCGTAATTTCTAGCTGGGGTTTGGTATCGATGCGGGCGGTAGATGAGAGCAGTAAATTCCGATTTAGTTGCCCAGCATTGGTTTGTTGCGCCGCTTGGGGTACGAATACTTTACCGTTGAAAATTGCGTGGGCGCGATCGTCTACGATACACTTGTGCAGTTGATTGGTGATGCCGTGGGGTTTGGTTAAGGCGATAACACTGTGGGTATCTGATTCTTGTTCGCCATTTACCATCGCTAACCCATTCAGGTAGGTTTCTGTCTGTGCGCCAATTTGAAATATTTCCCAGTTGTGGCGGGAGAGTTTGGCTCCCAGATCGATCGAGTTTCCTGTATAGGAACTATGCTCAGATTGGGAAACTGCTGTTTTACCGATATGAATGGTGGTAGTGTCTTGATTTTGGATGCGGGTGTGGTTGAGTTTGGCGGTGTCGCCCAGCCAGATTTCGGTAACTGCGTTGTTGAAATACGCTCGATCTGAGCTGGATAGATCCAAGTATTCTTCGATCGCAGTAGCACTACTCCCTGCTTCGAGAATCATCAGGCTGCGAGGGGAAATTGCTAGTGCAGTTTCTTCTATTATAGCAACAAATAAGATCTGAATCGGGGTCTCGATCGACACATCCTTAGATAGCCAGACTACCGCTGCTTCATCGATCCTAGCGGTATTGATCGCGGTAAATACTTCTTCGCCCCCAGGTTGTTTGCCCAGGTAATCTGCGACGGCTAATCCGGCGGTGGTAGCTGCGGCTAAGTTGCCGATAAATACGCCCGTGGGTAAGTCAGCGATGCTGGAGAGTTGGGGGGCATAAATCCCATTGATGAAGACTAAGCGGGTATTGAGGGCTTCTGGTAGGGTGAAGCTGCCAATATTTGCTGCTGGTAGTTGTGGGGGTGGTGGGGTGAAGGTTTTGGTCAGGAGTGGGGCTAAGTCTGTGAATCGCCATTCTTCATCTTTGCGGGTGGGAATGGTTTCTTCTTGAAGATATCCGGTTGCTTGGGTACGGAGTTCTTGGAGTTGGGGATTTAGGGGTGGGGTGGTGAGGAGTTGGGAGAGGGTTAGTGTCATATGGTTGGCGCGGGTGGGGGAGGAGAAGGCACAAAGGTTGTTTGTGGTGTTTCTTAAACACAGAGGTTCACTGAGGAAGTTTTTGGTAAGAGTTTAGGTAGCTACGGGCAGGGGTTCTGTTAACCAGTCGTACCCTTTGGCTTCTAGTTCTAGGGCGAGTTCTTTACCACCGCTGGTGATGATTTGTCCGTTGGACATGACGTGAACATAGTCGGGGATGATGTAGTCGAGGAGGCGTTGGTAGTGGGTGATAACTAGCATGGCGTTATCTTGGGTGGATAATTGGTTTACGCCGTTGGCGACGATTTTTAGTGCGTCGATGTCTAAGCCGGAGTCCGTTTCGTCGAGGATGGCTAGGCTAGGTTGGAGGATTGCCATTTGGAGGATTTCGTTACGTTTTTTCTCGCCGCCGGAGAAGCCTTCGTTAACGCTGCGGCTGAGGAAGGCGGGGTTCATTTTGACGATATCTAGTTTGGCTTGGATTAGTTCGTCGAAATCGAATGCGTCTAGCTCTTCTAAGCCGATGTGTTTTTGGCGGGAGTTGTAAGCGACGCGGAGGAAGTCGAGATTGCTAACTCCAGGAATTTCCAGCGGATATTGAAAGGCGAGGAATACGCCGGAACGGGCGCGGTCTTGTGGTTCTAAGTCAAATAAGTTTTCACCTCGATAAGTGACTTTCCCACCTGTGACTGTATAAGCTGGATGTCCGGCTAATACTTTAGATAATGTACTTTTACCAGAACCATTCGGCCCCATGATCGCATGAATTTCGCCAGCTTTGATTTCGAGACTCACACCATTTAATATTTGTGTACCATCGACATCTGCGGTAAGGTGCTCGATTGACAGGATAACTGGACTATTAGGATTAATCATATTTGGATTTTGTTTAATTGAGTTTTAGTAGTATTCGGTCGATATCTCAGCGTAGTTTATTTTACCATTATCGGAAATCTAAACTAGTTACTATCTGCTTCTACAGCTAAAGATATGTCTTCATAAATCCGCTCGATCTCAAAAGTTAAGTTAATACTTTTTAGTTCGATTGGATCGTCCGCTTGATAGTTAATAATTTCCCAACTTCCACTTTCGGTTTTGCTATACAGATCGATCTCGATCTTCTCAGAGCTAACCAAGACATAATCTTGTAAGACCTGATTTTGGCGATACATCCTGAACAGCAGTTAATTTAATCGTTGGCGCAGCCTCTCCTAGGGAGAATCGGGCAAACTCAGGCACGATTAATTCATCTTCGAGTATGTCCACTACCTGTACTTGTTTATCGGGTTGATAAACTAAGATCATCTTCTCAGCAGGATCGATTAACCATCCTACTTCAGTTCCATTATCTAAATAATGAAGAATATTCTTAATTACCTTAGTTATACTTTGGTCTGGAAAGAAGATTTCAATTGTCCAATTCGGTGTTATTGTCACCATATTGGAAACCTCACCATTATCATCTTTTGGAATATTTTCATTCTCTAATATAACTACGTCTGGAACGATCGAGCGACCACCAAATGTACATCTTAATTCTGGAAAATGCGATCGCGATACTTGCCTTACGTAGGATAGAATTAATAAAAGATATTAGTTCGAGTTGAAGCAAGCTATATTTTCCTGGAGACATCGGCTTTTGAACGATCTTTCCATCAATATATTCACTCGCAGGTCTAGTTTCTGGTAGAGTCAGAAAGTTTTATAATGTCAGACTTTTATAGGTATTGCAACCATTTTAGAACTCTATTACTTCTATTAAATCTGTTATGCTAATTTATTAATATATTTATATGGTATGACTTTTGTATTTTATGGCATTAACCAGCTATTTAGACGTTAGCTTTAATGATTGGTGAGTAATACCCACCAATCAAAATCCATGAATATTTACTTTCCTAGCCCACAGTGCCTTCTAATTTCAGACTCAATAACCGATCGGCTTCAACGGCAAATTCCATTGGTAGTTGATTAAAGACATCCTTACAGAAACCACTAATCATCATCGAAATCGCATCCTCTTGGGAAATCCCCCGTTGAGCGAAGAAGAATAATTGATCCTCACCGATTTTCGATGTTGATGCTTCGTGTTCGACTTTGGCGGTTTGATTCTGAACTTGGATATAGGGGAAAGTATTCGCCTGCGCTCTGTCGCCAATCAGCATCGAGTCACATTGGGAGTAATTTCTCGCTCCTTTTGCTGTCGGATTCATTTTGACTAAACCGCGATAGCTATTCTTTGATTTTCCGGCGGAAATTCCTTTAGAAATAATCGTACTGCGGGTATTCTTACCCACATGGATCATTTTAGTTCCGGTGTCGGCTTGTTGGAGATTATTCGTCAGAGCGACGGAGTAAAATTCGCCGACGGAGTTATCGCCGACCAAGACGCAACTTGGATATTTCCAGGTAATTGCCGAACCTGTTTCTACTTGTGTCCAAGAAATCTTGGAATTTATACCTTTACACAAGCCACGTTTTGTAACAAAGTTATATATGCCACCTTTGCCAGTTTCATCGCCAGCGTACCAGTTTTGGACGGTGGAATATTTGATTTCGGCGTTATCTAATACCACCAATTCGACGACGGCGGCGTGGAGTTGATTGGTATCGAATGCGGGTGCGGTACAGCCTTCGAGGTAGGTAACTGATGCACCTTCATCAGCGATAATTAATGTCCGTTCAAATTGTCCGCTATCGCCAGTATTGATCCGGAAATAGGTGGATAAATCCATCGGACATTTCGTGCCTTTGGGAATATAGACAAAGGAACCATCGCTAAATACGGCAGAGTTTAAGGCTGCAAAGAAATTATCGGCGATCGGAATGACACTGCCAAGATATTTCTCGATTAGTTCGGGATATTCTTTGACTGCTTCGGAAATCGAGCAGAATACCACGCCTTCTTTGGCTAATTGTGCCTTAAAAGTGGTGCCGATCGAGACGCTATCAAATACGGCATCGACGGCGACGTTCGAGAGCCGCTTTTGCTCGTTGAGGGAAATCCCCAATTTCTCAAAGGTTTCGAGGAGAATGGGATCTACTTCATCCAAACTGTCCAACTTTTTGGCAGCTTGCTTGGGTGCGGAGTAATAGATGATCTCCTGATAATCGATCGCGGGGTAGTCTACATGCGGCCAAGTGGGTTCGGTCATCTTCAACCACTGACGATAGGCGCGGAGGCGGAAGTCGAGCAAGAATTGTGGCTCGTCCTTCTTGGAAGAAATCAACCGTACGATGTCCTCGTTCAATCCGCGCGGGATCTGGTCGGACTGAATATCAGTGACAAAGCCGTATTTATAGGGTTGATTGACTAAGTTTTGGACTACAGTACTCATCGATCGCCTGTGTTCTCTCTAGAATAAGGATGGATAGTAGTTGACAGTTGACAGTGAAAAGTGCGGTCTTGGGGTTTCCCAACTGGGCGGGGAACCCGACCAGACAAGTAGAGCACCTTTTCAAGATAGTTGACAGTTGACAGTTAGCTTTGTGTCTACTACCGACTGCTTAGTGTCCACTAGTTTATTAGGTCTGACTGGGACAGACAAAATATCGTATAATTAAACAATAAACTGATTGTTTAACTCATTGATCCCATTCTATCGTAATTTAACAACATAGTTGTTGCTAAAGTAGCAAAACTAGGGAAACTTTTAATATTTGCATGTCTGCGCGCGACCATTTCTCCACACCCAGCACTGATATGATGACAGAGCAACACTCTTCCACCAAACAGGATATCCTCGAATATCTCCTCAAACAGGGGCAGGCCATCGCCCAAGATTTGGCTACTTCGCTAGACATTAGCCCCCAAGCGATTCGCCGCCATCTTAAGGATCTGGAAACCGAAGGCTTAATTGTTTATCAGTCCGTCGCTTCAGGCACGGGTAGACCCCAGCATATCTATCACCTGAGTCCCAAAGGACGCGATCGTTTCCCAAATCAGTACGATCGATTCGCGATCTCATTCCTTGATACTTTAGTCGATAATCTCGGCTACGAGCAAGCTAGCGAAATACTACACCAGCACTGGCAGAAGAAAAGCCTCGACTATCGGCAGCAGCTCGGCGATGGCATCCTCATCGAGCGAGTAGCAAAGCTAGTCGAATTGCGCCGTCAAGAGGGTTATATGGCTGAGTATCACCCCTTCAACGGTCAAGATGATAAATTTATCCTAACTGAGTATAACTGCGCTATTTCTCAGGTAGCGACTTCTTTTCCGGCGGTGTGCGGACATGAATTAGAAATGTTTGCAGCAGCTCTAGTAGATTGTCATGTAGAACGCACGCACTGGCTGGTCAATGGCGAACATCAATGCGGTTATTTAATTTCGATAACTAACAAGTGAAAAATTTAAGATCCTAACTTCCTAATGAATAACGAAAAATATCTCACCCATGCTGAAGCTGTAGAAGTAGATAAAGCTTTACTCTCTACTCACGAGAAATTTTTGACCCGAATTACGATTTCTTCGATGAGAATGCTCAAGCAGATTGCTGATGAGGAGCAGGTAGAAAAAATTGAAGATCTGACCCCTCAACAAATCATCAAATGGTTTGAACGGGATGCAGAGTTGAAGCGATCTCAAGGTGATACCGCAGGCTCGTTACAATGGTAATAAAAATACTCGATTGCTGAGGCGAAGCAGGTAAAAGTCAAATAGCTGATACCTCAACAAATCATCAAATAGTTTGAACGGGATGCAGAGTTGAAGAGATCGCCGAATGACTCTGCTGGCTCGTTACAATGGTAGCCACACAGCATATTATACTGCGTGACAATGCCACTCTAGCTTTTTGTCCCTACTTCTAGCATTAATTTCGATCGCTTGAGTCCAGTTGGAATTTCTACTGGGTAATCACCGGTAAAACAAGCCGAGCAGAAGTTGTTGGGATCTCGCTCGGTTGAGGATAGCATTCCTTCCCAAGATAGATAGGCGAGAGTATCTACACCGATTTGCTCGGCAATTTCAGCGACAGATTTAGTCGCAGCAATCAGTTGATCCTGAGTATCGGTATCGATACCGTAGAAGCACGGATGAGTAACTGGCGGCGATGAGATCCGCATGTGTATTTCGGTTGCGCCAGAGTCACGCAGCGCTTTTACTAGTTTACGGCTAGTCGTTCCACGCACGATCGAGTCGTCGATCACAATTACCCGTTTCCCTTTCAAGACATCTTTGAGTGGGTTTAACTTCATCCGAATCCCGGCTTCGCGCATCTCTTGGGTGGGTTGGATAAATGTCCGTCCCACGTAGCGATTTTTGATCAAGCCTTCCGCGTAGGGAATACCCGAAGCCTCTGAAAATCCGATCGCCGCAGGTATCCCCGAATCAGGTACGCCAATGACGATATCAGCATCATGAAATGATTCTTTTGCTAATTGCTTGCCCAGTCGCATCCGGTAGCTGTAAAGGCTTTCGTCATTTACCCAGCTATCGGGACGAGCAAAGTAAATCATCTCGAAAATGCACAGTTTCGGCTGAATTTTTGGTGCCCAATCGATCGCTGTGACGCCGAGATCGGTAATCCAGAGCAATTCGCCTGGTTTGACATCCCGTTCATAGTCTGCACCGATAATATCTAGCGCACAAGTTTCGGAAGCCACTACATAATGATTGATATGGTCGGGCATAATCCCCAATACTAGCGGACGAATGCCATGTGGATCGCGAATTGCCATGATGCCATCAGGAGTCGCGATTGTTAGACTGAACGCACCTACACATTGCAGACAGGCACTAATAGTTGCGTCAACCCAGCCTTTGCCAGCATTGACTTCTTCCCGAATGATGAGCGCGATCATTTCCGAATCGATCGTGGTGGTTGGCTCACAGCCTCGCGCTACTAGATATGCTCGGAGTTGAGCAGTGTTGACAAGATTACCATTATGTGCCAGAGCGAGTTTTCCAAGTCTAGTCTCGACAATCACTGGTTGAGCATTGCAGCGGCGGCTCGATCCAGTTGTCGAGTAGCGGGTATGACCGATCGCCAATTGCCCTGGCAATTCTTGTAAAATTTCTGGACTAAAGACATGAGACACTAACCCCATATCGCGATGTTCGTGAAGCTGCTGCCCATCAAAGGTAGCGATTCCTGCCGATTCCTGTCCGCGATGTTGGAGAGCGTACAAACCAAAATAGGTTAGCTTCGCCACTTCTTGCCCAGGGGCATAGATCCCAAACACTCCACAGGCTTCTTCAGGTTTGTCGCTATTGTCATTGTCAAGATCGGCACAGAGATCGAGGCGCAAGTCGCAATCGGGAATCATGAATGGCTACAGTGGGGAGTGGTGGTTAAGTTATTGAAATTGTTGATGCTTTTGGGATGAGATTTGAGGTGTGTATCGGTGATGTTAGGATCTAACGATCGACTGGTAGATCTAGCATAACCGATGGTCAAGGCTAAATATACGTAGTTAATAATTTGAGCGAATATGAGTAATCCTAATACTCGGATTTTAATTAAAATAAATTAAATATTAAGTGAGTTAAAGGCGATTATTTAAATATTGTTAAGAATTTATTAACAGCTCATTAACGATAGCATGAAAGTAACCGATCGAGTACAAAAGTTCAGACGGGTAGCCTTGGCGAGGATCGATCTAGTCCAATCCTAAACACTAGCACTAGCAGATCGCCTGGAAAATTGATAAATAATGATCTGCTACTTGCGGCACTGCCGCTATTTGTGGCATTATGGACGTGCAGTTAGGGAGGATGCGCATAATTTCTACGCCTAACCTGAAAACTAAATACCGATAGACATATCCATCCCGATAGTCAGATCGTTAGAGACATGACAATACTAATGCGGATCTGGAGCAACATCGCC
>Ga0209390_10006077_pt1 | contig 16486 bp, 14 predicted proteins | sample BON01_FD_187212 | JGI IMG/M metagenome (GOLD analysis project Ga0209390, IMG submission 187212) | Freshwater microbial communities from Lake Bonney liftoff mats and glacier meltwater in Antarctica - BON-01 (SPAdes) (version 2) | ecosystem: Environmental > Aquatic > Freshwater > Ice > Glacier... | reverse complement strand
AGCTGGAACCTTAGCATCGACTCGAAATTCAAATACCCACATCGACGATCGTGAAGGGTTAAAGTTAACTGGCATTAATAAACGTAAAACCAAAGTACCCAACTTAGGATCGATCGGGTGGTACCAAACCACAGTATTGTTATTAGCTGGATTGGGATTAACAGGTTCGTTATATTTATTCAGTCAGATTGACAACACACCAGCCGACAACGTATCCCATCGTCAAGATCGATCTTAACAACATCAGACGGCATCGCTCGATCGGTTCTGCTGTTGCTAACCACCAGCTTTTGCATCTTGTTCTCGCTGTTTTAATAGATCTATCCCCCAAGAAGTACCCAACCTGGTAGCCCCAGCCAAAATCAAGTCCACCGCTTGCTGATGAGTACGGATACCGCCAGCCGCTTTGATGCCAATTTGATCCTTAGTTAGATCCTTGAGGAATCTCACATCTTCCACCGTTACCGCACCACACCAACCCGTCCCCGTTTTTAACATCCGCGCACCCGCTTCCATACAGATTTGGGCAGCGATCTCTCGTTCCGGTTGCGTCAGTAGCGACATTTCTAAAATTGCCTTTACCCCTTGTCCCGTCGCTTCGCAGATTTCGGCAATCTCACGATGTACTTCATCGATTTTCCCTGCTTTTAACCAGCCGATATTGATGACCACATCCAACTCCTGAGCACCATTTTCTACCGCCTCCTGAGCCTCATATAGCTTACTTGCCGTCGTCGTGGCACCTGTAGGGAAACCAATCACCGTACAAATCTGGGGCGGTTTTTGGTGCAATAGAGCGGTAACTTGCCGCACATAGCAGGGATTGATACATACAGCCGCAAAACCAAATCTATGTGCCTCCTCACACCACTGTTCCACCATCGCAGGAGTAGCTGCCGCACCGAGTAAGGAGTGATCGATATATGATGTGATGTCGATATTATTAGATTGTTCGGCTCGCATAGTTGGTGAATGATGGTTGGTTTTTAAAAAGAGGTTTTAAATCACTCATTAGCAAAATTTAGCTAGGAATGGCGATGAGAATTACATGAGATCGGTTTTGGATCATGTGTGAGGCGACAGCCGTAACGCATTGAGCCGCTGTCAACTCATTTATCGAATTTGGGATAAGACATAGCGCAATCTGTCATAATCATCCTTGAGAATGAGGCTGACAGTACGCCCTGCCGTGACTAGCCACGATCGATCTCGCGATCGTAAATGATGAATTTCGCGAATAGTAGCGGCTGTCAGAGCCTCCACAGGTGCGCCTTGTACCTGCAACAGCGTCCGCAGAAATTCCAACTGTTCGCTAAATCTGATAATCTCTTCCTGATCGCACTGATATACACCCTGATGGATTTGAGGCGGGCGGGGTGGTAGATATTGATACATTTGCCCTTTATTATCCTCAAAGCCGATGATTGCCGCTTTAAACTCGGTTTTGAGCATCGCAAAAATTTGAGGTTGTTCCGCTCGCAATTCATCCAGCGACATCCCCAAAGCACGGGCGCGATGGACAGAATCGATCGGCGCAGTGGTAGCATGATAAACCACCGCGAGAATTTGATTGCCTGATTCTTCATCGGCTGCTTTGACAATACTCCCGAAAGTGGGCATCACCGCTAGTTTGAGATCTTCTGGCTCCAGACATTGAGCCAGAAATTCACAAGTAGATGTCTCAATTACCTCGGCGATATGCTGAGGATTTTTGGCACCGATGCTAAATTGGGGAAGGGGTAGGCGCATTTCTAGAGACGGGGGAATGGGGAGATGGGGAGACGGGGAGAACGATCGTCAATTCGGGGGATCGATACCCAATTCTTGTAGTCTTATAGCTAGTTCGGCAGCTTGACGGCGCAAGTCTAAAGTAGTTGAATTGAGGATAGGTGCTACCATGTACACTAGCTCAATCGAGACTACTCTAATTGTAAATATAGCAGAATAGAGAATCGGGTACTAAATTGGAGCGCGATTACCTACGGTAGGCTACACCAACGATTGACTAATCCAACTACAATCTGGCGACTAATTCCACCGATTGAGACTACCGGACAGATCCAAATGTCGATCGATCGGTGGTTATTACAACAACATATTTTAGGACAAACCCCACCAACTCTAAGGTTTTATACTTGGTCGAATCCGACGATTTCACTTGGATATCACCAACGCCACTATCCCGAACATTGGCAATCTCTAGTATGGCACGATCGACCTATAGATATCGTCAAACGTCCGACGGGTGGGCGGGGCGTATTACATCAAGGCGATCTGACTTATGCCCTCATCGGTACGGGATTTGTGGGTAAAAGGGTAGAAGTATATCAACAAATTTGTCAGTTTTTGATCGATGGTTGGCGATCGATCGGCGTTAAATTAGGATATGGTACTGCTGGAACGGGTTACATTCACAATCCTAATTGTTTCGGTACTGCGACGAGTGCAGATCTAGTTTGTGCGGATGGTTATAAACTGATTGGTAGTGCTCAACTGATTAAATCAGGGGCAATCTTACAACATGGTTCGATGCGACTCAATCCAGATTTAGAGTTGTTTGAAAAAGTTTTTGGCGAATCGATCGATCTACCACCTCAGCTAGTTTCACAGTTAACTATTTCTCAGATTATCGACCCACTTATTCAAGCCGCTCGGAAACATTTCCAGGTAGAATTTGAAATTGAATCTTTATCAAATACTGAATGGTTGCAGATTAAAGAAGACTCAACCTATCGCTAACAATTGATATAAAAAAATATATTATATTGAATGGATCGCTACCCTCATCATCAAGCTTCTGAAGGGAATCGATCGTATCTCCTCTCTCCAGCTTCATCACTACTTGTGAGAGCAGTATCTAGAGCTACATCAGAGTACACCAGTAATTCACAAAATAGGTACCAACCGCCCTCCATTGCTCTTGATTTATTAATACTGTTCCTTTGTTCGAGATTAGATATATATTAGCAAGAAGGTGTTTCTTCTCGATTCGCCTGACTTCAACCAACTAAGACTACTGCATGAGTATCGATCGCAAATGGACATCCAAGAAGAAACGAGCATTGGAAGTATTACTCAGACTAAAACGACTGTATCCAGATGCGACTTGTAGTTTAGATTATACAACGCCCGTTCAATTATTGGTGGCAACTATTCTCTCGGCTCAGTGTACCGACGAGCGGGTGAATAAAGTTACTCCAGCATTATTCGCGAGATTTCCCGATGCGCGTGCGATGGCGTACGCAGATATTCTAGACATTGAAAAATTAGTTCGATCGACTGGATTTTATCATAACAAATCTAAAAATATTCAAGGTGCTTGTCGCAAGATAGTTGAGGAGTTTGATGGTGAAGTTCCTCAACTGATGGAACAGTTACTGACATTGCCAGGAGTAGCTAGGAAAACTGCTAATGTAGTTTCTGCCCATGCATTTGGTAATATTCAAGGTGTCACTGTTGATACCCATGTCAAAAGACTAACTAACTTAATTGGTCTAACCAAGCATCAAGATCCGATTAAAATCGAACAAGATTTAATGAAACTTTTACCTAAAGTAGATTGGGAAAACTTTTCAATCATGACTATCTATCATGGTCGAGCTATTTGTAATGCTAGAAAGCCTAATTGTCCCGATTGTGAATTAGCCGAACTATGTCCGTCTGCAAATCAGCCACCTAAAACAAAAGCTCAAGCGAATATTCATAAATAACTGGTGGGGATATGAATGAGTTAGTTCAATTCTTTTAAAATGGTTTCTGCTGCCATTAATCCAGTCGTACATCCTCCTTCCATATAGCCTTGAGCGTCGATCGAACAATGTTCGCCGATGAAAAAGAGATTACCCACTCTTTCACCCTCCGCGCCAGCAAATTTCGTCCATTGTCCGACTAAATAACAGGCATAAGAACCTCGTGAATAAGGGCGATCGATCCAATTAGTAACGATCGCTTTATTGAAAGATAAATCTTTTATCCCTGGATAAATTAGATCTAATTGTTTGGTTACTTTATCGGTAACTTTAGTGGATTTCGATCTACCTATTCTCACCCCCAAATTACCACTACCAAAACTAGTAATAGTACCTGTTTTAGTATCTATGCAGCGGCTTGAATCCCAAGTTTCACAAGTATCTAGATCGCTAAAGGATTCACCGTTGGATTTATACTTATTACGCCACAGTTTATCACTGTAGCTGGTAATTAATTTAGTGTTTATACCATAGCCTAATTCTTTAATAGCAGCTTATTTGACACGAGGTAAGCTAATACCTAAATCGATTTGTTTGAGGATGCTAAATGGTAATGCTAAAATGACTCGATCGAATGTATATCCCTTACTTATCGCACCTTGTCGTAGACTGGCACGATCGCGATTATTATTACTAATGATAGATTCTAACTGAGTATTAGTTTCGATCCGACCGCTAAGTTCGTTCATTCATCGATCGACGATTTGTTAATTACCGCCACGAATCTGATATCGTCGATTGCTACTACCAAAGATTTCGATTTTATCTGGCTCTTTACCAATTAATAGTAATAAATTAATAGCCGACTGACGATTGACTTCTAATCCATATTCATTAGGATATACAACTTTAATAAATCGCCTCAAGAGTAGATCGGGATAATGGCAATTGAGATAAGTTTTAATCGAGATCCGATCGAGTTTAATCGCGCGAGGATTTTTTGACTTGTGATTTACTTCACCGATACTTTCTGTACTGAGTGCCTTAGCTTGACTGAGAATTCTCCCACCGACACGCTGATTGGCTGCGACAACTCGGACTGGTACGCCAGCTTTATTCAGATAATAAGCCACACCAGAACGTCTACAAGTATTATCTTGGGATGAAAGTGGCTTTAGTTTAAGAGTAATCAGGAGAAAAAATTGCAGAAGATTTAGAAGAGAAAGGATCTAAAATTGCGATCTTCTTAGATAATACTAGTTTTCATATAAAAGAGAATATCCTTCAAAAAATTTCTAAAGAGATACTAAATTCGACCGTATAATTCTTGTATAAATATAATTCTGATGATAATTCAGTAAAATTGATATGGCATTCTGACAAAGAGTACATTACAAATAAGTTGTTTGAATTAATTAAAAAATTAGAGTTACTACTTCATAAACTATTAAATGAAGGTGGATTAACTAGACAATGGAATCGCAAGTTAAAGCACAAAGGTAACTTGGTTAATGCAGTTTAGATATTTGACAGCTTACTAGTACTACTAAAGAATTAGGTTAATTGCTCAGTTTGCGCCACTATTAGCAACTTTGCGAGGTTGGGTAGATCTTAATCTATCCAACCTCATCGTATTTTTAGTATTCGCCAACACAGAATATCTGAACTAGAATCGGTATTTTGCAGATCTAGCATCATCCTCACCCCTAATTCCCTTACCCTAATCCCTATCCCATATCTCCTCACTTATGACTGAGACAACCAAAACGCTTTGCCCTTACTGTGGTGTCGGCTGTGGGTTGGAAGCTTCACCGCCCGCGCAGCCAGGTAAATCGGTTTATCGGGATAGTGGGGGCGTGCCGATTTGGAAAGTGATGGGCGATAGGTCGCACCCATCCAGTCAGGGGATGGTGTGCGTGAAGGGCGCAACCATTAGCGAGTCTCTATACAAGGATCGCTTGCAATACCCCATGGTACGGGATAGTTTAGACCAGCCATTTAAACGAGCTAGTTGGGCTGAAGCTTATGGGCGGATTGTCAACCGGATTCAGACTGTCTTACATACCCAAGGTGCTGAGGGCATCTGCATGTATGGTTCGGGACAATTTCAGACCGAAGATTACTACATTGCTCAAAAACTGCTCAAAGGCTGTTTGGGCACGAATAATTTTGATGCTAATTCTAGACTGTGCATGTCTTCGGCTGTATCTGGTTATATCCAGAGTTTTGGCGCCGATGGGCCGCCGTGTTGTTATGATGACATCGAAAAGACTGATTTTGCTTTTCTAATCGGGACGAATACCGCCGAGTGTCACCCAATTTTATTCAATCGCCTCCGAAAGTATCATAAACAAAACGATCGCGTCAAGCTAGTCGTAGTCGATCCGCGTCGCACGGCTACCGCCGAAGCCGCAGATCTCCATCTAGCAATTACGCCTGGAACAGATATCGATTTATTGAATGGGATTGCCCATTTACTTTTGCGCGCGGGCAAAATAGACCAACAATTTGTCGAGTCTTGTACCAGTAACTTCGCCGCCTTTGTTGAGGTAATTCAACAGTATCCCCCCGACGTAGTTGCCGCAAAATGTGGCATCGCCCAAGTAGATCTCGAAAAAACTGCAAAATGGTGGGGAGCCTCTAATAATGTCCTCTCCCTCTGGTCGATGGGTGTGAACCAATCGAGTGAAGGTACCGCCAAAGTCCGGCACATTATCAACCTTCATCTGATGACAGGGCAAATTGGTAGACCAGGTGCGGGGCCATTTTCACTCACCGGACAACCAAATGCGATGGGTGGACGGGAGGCGGGCGGACTATCGCACATCCTCCCTGGTTATCGCCTCGTCAAAAACCCCACTCAACGCGCCGAAATCGAGCAACTCTGGAATTTACCAGCAGGCAGAATCTCTCCAACTCCAGGTAGAACTGCCTGGGACATGATAACTGGGCTAGAGACCGAATCGGTAGGCTTGCTGTGGATCGTAGCCACCAATCCGGCGGTCAGTATGCCCGATCTTAATCGCACCAAAGCCGCTTTAATGCGATCGCCTTTCACGATCCATCAAGATGCCTATTACCCCACCGAAACCGCTAAGTACGCTCACGTCCTCCTCCCCGCTGCCCAATGGAGTGAAAAGACGGGTGTAATGACCAACTCCGAGCGGACAGTTACCCTCTGTCCTGCCTTTAGAAGTCCTCCAGGTGAAGCCAAAGCCGACTGGGAAGTATTTGCGGAAGTCGGACGGAGACTGGGCTTCAAAGATGAGTTTTGGTTTCAAAATAGTGCCGATGTCTACGCTGAATTTGCCCAACTCAGCGCGGGTCGTCCCTGCGATGTCACTGGATTGAGCCATCAATATCTCAAAGACAATGGCCCCACCCAATGGCCGCACCCGACGGGCTGTAAAACTCAATACGGCAAACGCCTCTATACCGATCTCTCCTTCCATCACCCCGACAAACGCGCCAAATTTGCCGCCTGCCACTCCAAAGGACTCGCCGAACCTCCAAACCCAGATTATCCATTTGTGTTGACTACCGGACGTTTATACGGTCACTGGCATACAATGACCCGCACCGGACGCATCCCCAAAATTCAACAGATGCACCCCGAACCTTTCCTCGAAATTCATCCCCGCGATGCAGCGAGATTGCAGATTGAAAATGGCGAAACAATTGAAGTTCGATCGCGTCGAGGCACTGGACGGTTTCCAGTGCTGGTGACATCAGCCATCAATCGCGGTACGGTATTTGTCCCGATGCACTGGGGTGAGTTGTGGGCAAAAGATGCCGCAGCGAATCTATTTACTCACGATGCTGCCTGTCCCGATTCATTGCAACCCGAACTCAAGGCTTGTGCGGTGCAATTAGTACCAGTTAAATCGATCGTCCGATTAGATGAGCGATTCGACAGGCTGGATAGTGAAGTTAGGGACTTAAACATCAGTTTGATGTCGTGATGCGTCATATTACAGGATCGGGGAATTAACAACTAGCGATATTTATCGAGGAGTCGATCCCTAATTCAGCCGCTAAAATATAGCAACCTGAATAATTTGAAAGGAGCAGGATCGAATTATGGCAGATGAATCGGAAGATGATGATGGTGATATTGTTGCACTTTAAGGACTAGATGCGATCCGTTGCCGTCCTATTGTGGATTGAGGCGAACTGGAACGAGATGACTTATTTGACATTCTAATATTTGAAGCTCTTTGCCATACGATCGATGAAGTATTAGACGATCGTTATAAATATATTAATATCAATATCGGTCGGGCTGGGATAATTTATATTCAATATGATGCTTACATATCTTGAGAAATTTAGCGGAATAGTAAACTAAAAGCTTATTCTTATTTTAGTAAATTGTAGGCTTATTACAATCTTAAAAAGTATATTAAAGTAGGTTCAAAATATTATCAATATGGTTTATATCTTTTGAATACTGCCTGTTCTAAATTTCAAGTAGATATCATCAATCGTGGTGAATGGGGTAAGTAAACATACATTAAAGGTAAAGTAGAGCGAGATTTTATTATCTCTGATTCTAATGAAATCGATTCTCTTGTAGAGACGCTTCGCATCAAACTCATTTTCAATTTAGATTTGATGAAGAGCTATTAGGTAAACATACTATTCATCTCGATCGATTGTAATTAAAGGCCGATCGACCGATTCAAGATTTAGGAGTAAAGGTGTCGATATTCCACGTTTCAGCCTCGACCTAATTTTTGGATGATAATGGAGCGTAGATACTCCAGCTAATAACTTGTAAATCGCCCAATGCTAAGTCAACTATTCGATGCTGCCAACTTATTCGTTTTACCATTCTGGGCATTAATGATTGTATTGCCCACATGGGATATTACCCGCAAGGTAATTCCATCACCACTCCCATTCATCACCCTCGCTGGACTATACATCTATCTGCTCATTGTCGCGATCGATCCTGACTCAGCAGCGGCACTTGCCAATCCTAAACTAGCTGACATTGCCCGCTTCTTTGCCAATGAGGGAGCCGCCGCTCTTGGTTGGGTACATTTCCTAGTGATGGATTTATTTGTCGGGCGGTACATCTATTTAGAAGGGCAAACTAAGGGGATAATAACTATTCATTCGTTGATTCTATGTCTATTCTTTGGCCCAATCGGATTATTATCGCATCTGATTACTAGTGCGATCGTCAATCTCAGAAATACCCCTACTTCAGAACTTGGGTAGTTTACCAGGGTAAAGTTGGGTTTGTCGATCGAATCAGATCGGCATACTTATAGGTTTGAGGGCGAAAATTTTTAAAAACTGGGTGTCGATCGAGTAGACTGAGGATCGAAAAAATCGGGTGTCAGTCCATTATGCAATTACCTTCTTCCCAACAGACGTTGGTACAGCCTCGCCGCTGGAGCATCGCGACAACGTGCGGGTGGCTGTTGGTATTATTTACGATGATTCCGGCGCGGGCGCAGCAGCCAAGAGCGATTGCATCGCCTCAAGTATTACCAGCAATTTGTTCGAGCCAACTGCCGACAGCAATCGATCGGATAATCGATCGACCCGAATTGCGCCGCTATCGGTGGGGGATTGTAATTCAGGCATTGGGAGGGACGAGTCAACTTTATAATCGGGATGGCGAGCGATTATTTATTCCGGCTTCTAATGTTAAATTAATTACCACAGCAGTTGCTCTGCGCCAGCTAGGAGCCTCGACACGGTTACGGACATCGGTATATCAACTCCCAAATACTGGGAATACTTCTAATCTATTGGTAGTAGGCAGGGGCGATCCTAGTTTGACAGTAACTGGGCTACAATCGATCGCGCAGCAGCTCAAGCAGCGCGGGATCAAACAGATTGGACAAATTAGTTTTGATGATGGATATTTTCGCGGGGAACAAATTAACAGCAATTGGGAATGGGGAGATTTATCGACTGATTATGCGCCAGCGATTAATAGTTTGATGCTCAACCAAAACTCTAATCCATTGATAGTAAGTCCGCAGCAAGTTGGAATGCCGCTTAAATATACATGGAAAGATCCTAGTTTAAATAGTTGGCAGATTGATAACCAAAGTTTGACAGTTGCAGCTAGTCAAGATAATAATATTGATGCGTTCAGCTCTGCTGTACCGGAGGTAATCGCAGTTTTTGGTAAATCGACGCTCCGATTGACGGGTAAGCTAGCTCTAAAGACTGCGCCTACCCAAATCGCTCTACCATTAGTAAATCCAACCGAATCTTTTATTAGTGCTTTTAGACAAAGTTTAAATCGCTCTGGAGTTACATTCGGAAATACACGCTTAGTATTGGGGCAAAACACTACTAATCTTCCAGAAATTGCCGCTATTAATTCGCCTACCATTGGAGAATTAATTAATGAAACTAATCAACGTAGTAATAATGTCTATGCTGAAGTTTTGCTCAGATCGATTGGGCGGACTCATCCCGAACACTATACTAATAGTAAAGATACTATTGTGCTCGGGATTGCTGCAGTTAAAAAAAGTCTGACTGAAATGGGGATAGATCCTCAAGCTTATAGTCTCTATGACGGCTCTGGGCTATCTCGACATAATTTAGTCACACCGACTACTTTTGTGAGCGTATTATCAGCAATGATATTAACACCAGCAGGACAACTATATCGTGACTCTCTACCAATTGCTGGAGTGAGTGGTAGCCTGAGAAATCGGATGAAAGGAACTTTAGCTCAAGGTATCGTTCGCGCAAAAACTGGAAGTATGAGTGGAATAGTTAGTTTAGCTGGTTATATCAATCCACCTCAGTCCTCCCCGCTAGTATTTAGTATTATCCTCAATCAACACGATCGACCGACATCCCAAATGGTCAAAGTTATCGATGAAATTATGGTTTTATTAGCTCGATTGAAACAGTGTTAAATCATCTGATTTTACCACCACGATCGCCAAGAGCGAACCGCCTCAATTTCATCCTCCCATTACCAACGATCGCTCATCGATTAAAATTTGAGGTTAATAGTTCACAGATACTAATTAAGAGTAAATTACACGCTATGTTCCCTTATGAGCACCCTAGGTTGTAAAAGTATAATACCATGTATTTTGCTAGAGATAAATTAATTCCCAAAATAAGTCCTAACTTCAGTAAGGAGTGGATCGATCGTTCGAGCCTGAATGTGATGTGGTGGGTGCCAATCGATCCATTCATAGCCGAGATGTTCGGTGGTGATAATTGAGGTGTGCGGATCTACCCATCCCAAGAAAATAATTAAGGTCTTTTCAACGACCGCATTATTCAATCTGGCAGACTGGGGATAATAGATCGATCGATACTCAAAGTCTGCCGCTATGTCAACTGCACTAGCCGGAATCCCAGTTTCTTCAGTCATCTCTCTGAGGGCACATTCTAGATCTGACTCACCTGACTCTACATGTCCCTTGGGCAGATCGTAGCGATCGGGATGTTTCATTAACAAAAAAGATTTAGGAGGAGCGGTGTATCCTCTAAACAGAATAAACCCACAGGATTTGACTTGTTGCATGAGGCGATGTTCAATTGAGACGTATAATCTATTGTAAGTCTGGATGAGTTGCAGATCGGACTACAAGTCTGAGCCACCTAACTTTCTGTCACAGTAGACGATCGACCGAACCGCTCGCCAGCTAATCTAGAAACATAGCGATTAACCGATCTAACCTAGCTCGGGTTAGCAGTAAAAAAATTGGATCTAAAATAATTATGATAACTTCTAGACTAGCGAATTATCCTTATTCAATGACCGATCGAGAGCAGCAGAACCTCAGTCAGACGATCGATTATAGTCAGATCGACTCTATTCCCGAAATTTGGGCGATAGTTGCTGCTAAATGTGGGAAAATCGTCGCCTTGAATTCACCTCACAATCAACCAGCGATCGGTCTAACTTACGCTGAGGTAGCTACTCAAGTTCAACTATTTGCTACGGGTTTGCAAAGTCTAGGAATTGGGCCGTATACTGCGGTAGCCCTCGTTGCTGACAATAGTCCTAGATGGCTGATTGCCGACCAAGGAATTATGTTGATGGGGGCATTTAATGCCGTGCGGAGTTCTCAAGCCGATCCTCTAGAATTATTAGCGATTTTAGATAATAGTCAAGCTAAGACATTAGTAATTGAAGACCTCAAAACACTCAAAAAGTTGAGTGATAAATTAGTCGAAAGATCGATCGATTTAATTATTTTACTATCTGACGAGCAGCCAGATTTAGATTTACCAATTAAACTCCTCAATTTTAGCCAGACGATCGCACTGGGTCGGACTGCAAATTTTACACCTGTTGCCCTCAAAAAAACAGATTTAGCTACCCTCATCTATACTTCTGGTACTTCCGGTAATCCCAAAGGGGTGATGCTCACTCACGGCAATCTACTCCACCAAGTCAATACCTGCGGTACCGTCATCCCCGCGTTAGCAGGATCGCGGGTGCTGAGTATTTTACCTTCTTGGCATAGCTACGAGCGATCGTGTGAATATTATTTGCTCTCCCAGGGTTGTACTCAGACTTACACTAATATTCGCTATTTCAAGCAGGATTTGAAAGATTTTCAGCCAGAGTACCTCGTCGCAGTTCCGCGCCTGTTGGAGTCGGTTTATGAGGGGATTCAGAAGCAATTTCGCGAGCAACCGGCCAACAAGCAAAAACTGGTCGATACACTGTTGGCTGCGAGTACAAAATATATCGAAGCGCGGCGGATCGTCCAAGGTTTGAGTTTGGAGTGCTTGCAACCTAGTTTGGGTCAAAAGTTGAATGCGCGGCTCCAGATGTCGATTTTAGCTCCGGTTCACGCGATCGCAGGCAAGCTCGTTTATGCCAAGATTCGCAAGGCTACTGGCGGCAAAATTAAAAATATAATTATCGGTGGCGGTTCGCTTGCCAAACATCTCGATTTATTCTTTGAGATCGTGGGCGTGGATGTGCTGCTCGGCTACGGTTTGACCGAAACTGCACCGATTACCAATGTCCGCCGTCCGTGGCAGAATTTGCGACTCTCATCAGGACAACCATTACCAGGTACCGAAATTAAGATCGTCGATGTTGAGACTTGTCAGCCAGTCGCGATCGGGAATAAGGGATTAGTATTGATTCGTGGGCCGCAAGTGATGCAAGGTTATTATCGCGATCCTGAGGCTACCGCCAAAGCGATCGATCCTGAGGGCTGGTTTAATAGTGGTGACTTAGGGATGCTCACGCCCAACAACGATCTGACGATTACCGGACGCGCCAAAGATACGATCGTCCTGAGTAATGGTGAAAATATCGAACCCACCCCGATCGAAGATGCCTGTCTGCGAAGCCAGTATATCAGCCAAATCATCCTCGTCGGTCAAGACCAAAAATCTCTCGGCGCGCTCGTCGTCCCCAATTCTGAAGCCTTGCAACAATGGGCAACCAGTCAAAACCTACCGTTAGATTTCGCCACTCCAACTACAGACTCGAAAGTTCTCGAAAACACTCAAACCATCAACCTATTTCGGAACGAACTGAATCGAGAAGTCAAGAACCGTCCTGGATATCGTGTTGATGACAGGATTGCTGTTATCAAACTCATCTGGGAGCCATTCTCGATCGAAAATGGACTCCTCACCCAGACTCTGAAAATTCGTCGTCCAGTTGTGATGGAGCGGTATCACGGTATGATTGACGAGATGTTCGCACGCTAAACAGGGAATAGGTTACGGGGTAACGCCGCTAGCCACTAAACCAATAGCCACTAGTCACCAAAATTACCTAAATCATGGATCTACCAGACTCTCAATTAATGCTCAAACGAGTCGTCGCTATCAAAGCAGTTGTGACCCAACGCTGGAAGGATGAAACTCAGCAACTATTACAAACCCAAATCAGCGAACTAGATGGGCAACTCCAACAACTAGAGATGCAGGGACAAAGAGCAGTTGCTGAAATTCAAAAGCAAAATCTACAACCGCCTGGACCTCAAGTAGTGCAGCAGATTGAAAGTATCCAAATGCAAGTAAATCAGCAAAAAAGCGAACTACTCGAACAAAAAAATCTGGCTCTCCAACAACTTCAACAAGTTCAACTGCTCGAATTAAAACAGGAAGTCAGTCAAGGTCAAGTCGAAGGCTACTTTTCAGTCAAGCTTGGCGATAATTTGATTTCCAAAATGAACGTCGAAGTCCTCCTCCATGATGGAGTCGTGATGGAAATTCGCGGAACTGTCTGAAATTGGGCTTTAGGCTTTAGACAGATAGTAGATGGTGGTTATTACCCACCATCTACTATCTAGGCTATTTTAGGATTATCGATATCCAGTGATTCACCCGATTTTATATTCTCTACCCTCTGCCCCCTACTCTGGGCTAAGATGGAAAGTCGCAAGCTCAACCTAACTGTTCGATTCCAGAATATCCCACATGGCAATACGCGAAGTTTTCATGCCTGCTCTAAGTTCCACCATGACCGAAGGCAAGATCGTCTCCTGGCAAAAATCGCCAGGGGAAAAAGTCGAAAAAGGTGAAATCGTTGTCGTGGTCGAATCCGACAAGGCAGATATGGATGTTGAAACCTTTTATACTGGTTTTATTGCGATCATCATCGTTCAAGCCGGAGAGTCTGCACCAGTAGGATCGGCAATTGCCTTAGTCGCTGAGACTGAAGCTGAGATTGAGACTGCGATCCGACAAGCCCAAGGCAAATCTCACCCTGTGGTAACGCCAGCGGCAACTCCCACGCCTGAGCCAGCCATGGCAGCAGCAACCCTAGCAGCAACACCAGCAGCAACTCTGCTCAGAAGCGATCGACCTGTAGTTTCGCCGCGCGCGAGGAAATTAGCCAAAGAATATGGCATTAGTGTCGAAACTCTCAACGGTACTGGTCCCAATGGTAGGATTACTGCCGATGACATCAGTACCGCCGCAGGTAAAGCACCCATCCCTGTTGCTCAGAGCCAGCCGGCACCCCCAGTAGCAGTACCCGTTACCCCCCCAGCAGTACCGAATAGTCCGATGCCTACTACGGCACCTGCTCAAATCGTCCCCTTCAATACGCTCCAAGCTGCTGTCAACCGCAATATGGTGGCAAGCTTATCGATCCCTACCTTCCGAGTTGGCTACACGATCGAAACCAATAATCTCGATAAACTCTACAAGCAAGTCAAATCCAAAGGTGTCACTATGACAGCACTGCTAGCCAAAGCAGTCGCTCTCACCCTAGCGAAACACCCCAATATCAATACCTACTACTCTGAGGCGGGTGTAAATCACCCAGGTGGAATCAACATCGCTGTGGCAGTATCAATGCCCGATGGCGGACTAATTACCCCCGTCCTCCAAAATGCTGACAACCTCGATCTTTATTCCCTCTCGCGGATGTGGAAAGATCTCGTCGAGCGAGCGCGGATCAAACAGTTGCAGCCCCAGGAATACAGTTCTGGTACCTTTACCATCTCCAACCTCGGAATGCTGGGTGTCGATCGGTTTGATGCCATCCTCCCCCCTGGTACGGGTGCGATTTTAGCTGTTGGGGCATCCCAGTCCCAAGTAGTCGCTGATGAAGAGGGTACATTTGCTATTCGTCGCCAGATGCAGGTAAATATGACCGCAGATCACCGCGTTATTTACGGTGCTGATGCTGCTAATTTCCTCAAGGATTTGGCTCTGTTACTGGAAACAGATACTCAATCTCTGACGCTTTAGTCGGTACTGTCTCACAGGATGAGCATTGGCTAAAATCTAGACGGTGGATTGGGGCGCGCAGCTCTACGGCAGCGTCCACCCTCCGCTATTCCTAAGCTAATTTGCAACTTAGAGATGATTTTGCAGATATAGTGATGTGATTTGGTTGCTCGATAATTCGCTCGAACCCCGCCAAAGTTGCTGGAAATCCACTCAGAGAATATTCATAAAGTTTGAGCATTATTTTGACCTTCTCAAAGCTACACGATCGATTGTAATCTATATAATCTGAGAGTAGTGCCTGTGCTATCTACTCTCTCCTACCCCCTAACTTCTGGCAAATGAATTGGTGGCAACAACTACAACGGAATGGATTGGCAAGAGTGGGCGCGATCGCCCTAATCTTGATGTATCTGACAGTCATCGTAGCGGAGTTCATGGCTCCCTACGATCCTTATCTAGCTCAAGATGATGGCTCCCTGTTACCACCGACAGCTATTTATTGGACAAATCCTCAGGGTAGCTGGATTGGACCGCATGTTTACCCAACTACACAGGGTCAAACAGATATTAATACAGGAGATCGCTTACTCAAGATCGACAAAACTCAGCCATCTTCCATTAACCTCTTCGTCCGTGGTTCTAGTTATCGACTCTTGGCAGTGAGTATTCCCATGCTCCCAAAGTTCGATCCGGCTACGAGTAAGAGAAGTAAGGACAAAGCCCCAGTTGTGAGAACTAAATCTGACGCTCAGGAGATCGCGATTTTCGCGGGAATTCCTTGTGATTGGCATTTATTTGGGACAACAGGTACGGGCAAACTCAATCTCCTGGGCACCGACGAACAAGGTAGAGACCAATTCAGTCGGCTGATCTATGGGGGCAGAATTAGCCTGTTTATCGGTTTAATTGGAGTTTTGATATCTTTTCCCATTGGGATGATTTTAGGCGGTATTTCGGGATATTTTGGGGGCTGGATCGATGCAGCTATTATGCGGCTAGCTGAAGTCTTGATGACTCTACCCAGCCTCTATCTGTTAGTAGCTCTAGCTTCAGTATTACCCGACAGGGTGAGTAGTTCACAACGCTTTTTACTGATTATTATAATTACATCATTTATTAGTTGGGCGGGACTGGCGCGA
>Ga0209390_10006075_pt1 | contig 16494 bp, 7 predicted proteins | sample BON01_FD_187212 | JGI IMG/M metagenome (GOLD analysis project Ga0209390, IMG submission 187212) | Freshwater microbial communities from Lake Bonney liftoff mats and glacier meltwater in Antarctica - BON-01 (SPAdes) (version 2) | ecosystem: Environmental > Aquatic > Freshwater > Ice > Glacier... | reverse complement strand
TCAACATGACACAGAACAACAAAAAGACAAACAAGCAATTCTTCAGCCTCGCTGGAATCGACTGGGACGATGATGCATCAATAGACGCCTGGGCCCAAGCGGTTTGGGGAGTAATGAACACTCAACGGGAGGAAGTAATGAATAATAAAAAAATCGAGGCACCGCAGCCCACCGTCAAACTGACGGGGAAGTACGCCAGAGCGGTCAGCTACGCCAATAAACACCATAAAGAACAAACCCGCAAGGCTAAAGATGTTCCCTACATCTCGCACCTCCTCGCAGTATCAGCACTCGTCTTGGAAGCGGGAGGAGACGAAGACCAAGCAATCGGTGCTCTGCTGCACGACGTTGCTGAAGACTGCGGTGGCGAGGTGCGCCTCACCGAGGTGAGGGAACGCTTCGGTGAACGAGTTGAAGCGATCGTGCGCGGTTGCAGTGACTCGATCACCAGTGATCCGAACGAAAAGGCGAACTGGGACATTCGCAAGCGCGACTACCTCAAGCACCTAAAGTCAGCATCAGCAGATGTCCTGTTTGTTTCGGCCGCAGACAAGCTGCACAACTCCCGAGACACCCTCGCCGACATCAACCGGGAGGGAATCACAACCCTGGGCCGTTTCAATGTTGAACCCGAAGGAACAGTCGCCTACTACACCGCGCTGTGGGTAACGCTGAGTCAAGGCGGTGCACCAATCCTGCTCACCACGCCCCTTCATGACATCGCGCAACAGATGGTGAACGCGCTGTACCCGGAAAACGCATACAACATTGATGATCCGGCGGCGCAACGTGAAATCACGAAGGTTTTGCTAATCACTAATAAGAATTAGGGGCAATGTCATACCCCCGTGGCAATGTTTGGATCAAGTTCCAATTAGCAACGCCAAATAATTGGGGGAGGCGAATGAACCAGGACATTAATCACCAACGCTCCCACTCGAACCCGTACCCGCTGACCACTTTTCTGGAGCGCACGCCGAGGCGCTCGTCTACCCGCGCATCAACACCCACAACTTCAACCACAACAACGAGGAGTCACCATGAAATTTTCCGCGAACTTCGATTTTGATGTGATTGCTTTGCAGCAGGATGAGACCCTCACCTGCCTGATTCAACTCGAAGCACCGATGGCGAAGGAGGATCACGACCGCCCCGCCGAGTGCCTGATCCCGGTGCTCGACCGATCCGGATCCATGCGGGGTGAACCCATCAACGCGTGTAAACAAGCCCTGCATACCCTCGTTGATCGCATGAAGCCCCAAGACACGTTCGGCCTGATCGCATTCGATGACCAAGCAAACATTGCGGTTCCTGCTCGTTCCATGAAAGACCACGATCTGGCAACGGTTCATCAGTTGATCGAATCGATCGAGCCCGGTGGTACTACTGACCTCAGTGCCGGTTACCTACTGGGAATAGATGCGGCTAAACGCAATCTCCAACTCACAGGAGCCTCGTTGCTGCTTCTTTCTGATGGACACGTAAACGCCGGTATTCGTGACCTCACCAAAATTGGGGAGCTGGCACGGTCCGCCCGCACTGACCGCATCACCTCAACGACCATTGGGATAGGGGAGGGCTACGACGAGCGACTCTTGGCCGCAATCGCAACCCACGGCAGCGGCAATCATCGTTTCGCCCACACTTCCGATGATGCGATCAGTATTCTCAGTGAAGAATCCGGTGATCTTCTCAACAAGAGCGTGATTAATGCGTTCCTGCGAATAGTGCCGAACGACCCGGATCTCATTAACCGGATCGGCACACTGCAAGACGTACCGAAATGGATTGAAACCAATCACAACAATGACCCACTCGTTGTTATCCCCCTCGGTGATATTTACGCGGGGGAAACCAGAGAACTCTTGGTTCAATTCCACATTCCGGGTATTCAATGCCTTGGAGAGCACGCCCTCGGTGATTTCTTGATCGACTTCGTTACTCTGCCTAAGCTGGAGCAGTCCAACATCACCTGGCCGATCTGTGTCAACGTCGGCTCGGTAGATCAAGTGAAGTCACGAATTCCCAACCCGACCGTCACCACAGCCATGTTGATCACGGAAAGTGCGAAAGTCCAACGCGAAGCCAGCGAACACCTGCGCCGAGGAAACACCCATGAAGCGACCAAGGGAATCCAAGAGCGACTCGACCACATGTCCAACCTTCCCAACCGGGAACTCGTCGAAGACGAGATTGCTCACCTCACCAAACTGATCAAAGGGATCGAGCAACAAGACGCTAACCGCATGTCCAAGAGCCTCTACGAAGACTCCGCGTCCAACCTGCGAGGCCGTAACCGAGACCAAGTGCGGCAGCAAAGATCCCGTGGGAAGAGGGATTTCTAAGTAGCAAAGCGAATCTCAAACAGGCCCTTATGAGTCTCAAAATTCTCCGGATTCAGTGCCGGATCGAGCATGCGTTCCGGACAACCAAGCCGGCAAATAGGTGCTCGTCAAGAGCCTTTGACGCTGCTAATTGCATAGTAGTTGGCTGCATTAAATAGTTGCTCTCAAAACGGGGTGGACTTCAGTGATCAACCAGGCGATAGCCTCTCCACCTAGAGTGCAAGCCAAAGCCAGGATCAATGTGTGGGGGAGTTTAGGTGTCAACTCAGCAATACTCGATCAATCCGCAGCCCATCCAAACAATTTTGCCCTCGGTAACAGCTGATCAAATAGCTAATCCAGAGATTCAACGTCCATTCGGTTGGGAGACTCCCAAAGTACGGGATCTTCTCCGTTCCTTATGCAAGGGTTTGCATGTTGGATATCTAATTGCCCGGCAAAACCCAGATGTGAAGTCAAAAGATGGAAGCAGTTCGATTGGTAAGAGGATTCTCATCGATGGGCCGCAGCGGGTTACCGCACTTTTGGCAGCTCTTTGATTCGTCAGTTCAAGAAATCAGATCCGATTAAGCAAAGGCATCGATCTCCAAGTGGACACGCATTTCCCGTTCCCAGCCAAAGCGAAATTGACTCCGTCTGGGAAAGGGCAGTGGAAAAAATCAGCGCGCTAGATTATTTCCCTCTCACGCCGGATGAACTAGATGACGGATTCGTGCTCCCTGGATTGCCATCTCTTATTCAGTATTGGGGCCAATTCGCTCATCGATCTGAACCATCAGACGTTGTAGTTCAAATCGGCACCGCATTTCAAGCGTTGTTGGAAGAAGATCAAGACTGAAAGGGAATGAACTTGAGCCTGTCCGTCGTGGAACCCCTTCACTTGGGAAGTTGCAGCTCAATCTCAACTAGTGGTTGTTCTCGAATGAGCTTGAGGAATGGATCGACTGGGTTGTTCCACTCTTCGGTGGTGACACGGCGAGTGTTAACAGGCCTGCCGAGTCGATCGCTTGAGAATTCTGACGCCTCCGAAATGTCGTTTCGGCTCGTGTCGCCCACAGCGTAGACATCAATGTCATTGGGGATTCGGCCTATTTCTCCGTGGTAGCGGCGAGCCCAAGATCCAAAAATGAAAGCTTGTTCGATTCCTTGGACGTTGCCCAGGTTCTGACCGATTATGTGAAGGGGACCGTAAGCCAGCAGTGAGATGCTGACGAGATGGTGGACGAGTGGATCAGTGGTCAGGGTGTAAACCTGAACCCTGTGCACCCTCGTGATTGTGAGGATTCCAAGATTTCGAAGCCGATTCAGTTCGTAGTGAACTGCGCGAGAGCCAACGCTGACTCGCTCGGTGAGTTCGCCAGCCGTTGCCGATCCGTGCAGGCTCAGGGCTGCAATTATTTGGGGGATCGCGTTGCTCACAAATAAAGCGGCCAGCGGTGACGCTACGTTCCGTGCCATATAGATCCCCCGTTAAGTTCTATGTGCCAAGAAGTTAATTCCGATATTCATAAAAATGAAGTATAAGTGCAATACTATCGCAATTGTATTTCATTAGTCCCCTCTTGGGACTAGGCCTTCGTCATTTATTACAAGGTTTAGATAGCTTTTACAGTTTTCGCAGGCGGATGCTTGAAAAAATATTTGGTTCCTTGTGTTTATAAAGGCCCCTACCTTTACAGTGAGGCATCCATTAGAGGAATTCGCTTGTCGGGGGGATTATAAAAACATGCGTCGGGGGATAGATACCTTTTCAACGAGACCTGTAGCTCGAGTCGGCCTGCTCGGACTCGCTTCTTTGTTCCTATTCTCCTCCGTAGCTCAAGGATACTTTGCGAACTCTGCCAGATCTGAGGAACTTTCGTCACTAACTAATTGTGGCGGCACATTCACCCCGGCTCCAATTGATCCCATGCAGATTAACCTGGTGATTGACGACTCAGGATCAATGTTCTACGACGGCAGAGTGCCACTTGATCGGTGGTCTTTCGCGAAATACTCGCTACAGGTTTTTGCGGCACTGATGCGCCCCAGCGACTCGTTAAATGTCTATCGTCTCAGTGATTTTGCAGGTGCTGGCAGCAGACTCCCAGAGTTGCGGATGGTTGGCACGGAATCAGTTCAAGATCGGACAACGGCCATTCAAGACATGCAATTTATTGGTAAGCGGACGCCCTACGCCGCTGTGGAACAGGGTTATAAAGATTTACAGGATTTATCCACGAAGGAAAAATGGCTGGTAGTGATCACGGATGGGAAATTTCAAGACACGAATAAAGACTTGATCAGTTCGGAACAGATCCAAAAAGATCTTCAAACCTTTGTCAAGCAAAGCCGTGACAAGGGAAACAAACTCAATGTGGCGTTCCTAGCTCTCGGCAATGAGGCTCCAGGAATTGAAGCCGATCCTGAGAATGGGATATTTTTCGCGCGCGCAGCCACTGCTCCTGACCTCCTAGGACAACTCACTGGATTTTCAAATAAGATCTTTGGCCGAGCGATTAAGGAATTGGACTCCTCTGGCACTTGGACTCCTGATATAGACATGGAAGAGATTCTTCTCTTCGCTCAGGGTGAGAACGTAAAAGTTGGTGCCGCTGAAACTATGACTGGATCAATAGACCCGACCTCGGTTGTCAAGGTTAACTGGACTTCCAATCAAAACATCACCTACAGCGGCAAGATCATTACGCCCACACCAAACAGAAGTCTGCAAGGACAAATAGCAACCTTTGAAAATATTCCACGCGGCCAGGTGACCTTCGACGTGAGTAACTCGGCCAATGTGAGTTTGTTCTACAAACCGCGTGTGAATTTTGGCATAACCCTGCTAGACGAAGCAGGAACTCAGGTTCAAGCCGACAAAATTATTGACGGTAAGTACACCGTCGACTTCGGCTTCATGGAAAAAAATTGTGAAATCATCAACTCCGATTTGCTCGGAGACGTGGACTACTCAGCCACTATTACCCAAGATGGCCAGCAGCGTGACTTCACAGCGGGCGAACAAATCGACCTGAAAAGAGGTGATGTCATACTTGATGTCGCGGCATCTTTCCTCAATGGCAGTAGTACGAGTGCTGTCATTGACCTCAAGGTGCTGCAGGCCGCCATGCCATCCAAAATTCAAGCGGGGGATGCATCTTTCCTCGTCAGTGAAATGGGAGAGTTCCCAGCGTTGAGCGAAGGAATTCCTCTTCGCTACTTCATTGAACAAAAAAACGGCGTTGATCGCCCGCCGACACCGGAAGAATGGGCAGGTCTAGATCTTGATTCGCTAGAGTACATTAGCGAGTCAAACTTGGAATTTAAAGCGGTACCTACTGATGTGGTTGGAGATTTCCTGGTACTTGTCAGGGCCCCAGAAGGTGATGTCTACGCTGCAGATACTGGCGGCCTAAAGGTCACGGTGACGGCTTCACGTACATTTGATGAGCAAGAATCTGTGACCGAAGCAACCTTGGCAATTAAGGTGATTGATGACCTTTCATTCATGGATCGTCTTTCTCACTGGTTCAAAACTGACGGTTGGAAGTGGCTTATCGCATTGCTCTTGCTGATTCTTCTACTCGGCTATCTGTTCAAGAAACGTTTTTCGAAGACATTGGTGGGAAGCCCTGTTATCAATTGCAGTTCCCCAGGAAACTTTGGGACCCAAAAATACCAGGAGGATGGCGAATTTTCGAAGAATAAGTTCATTCGTATTTTACCCTTCATTGCGGACAGAGCAGAACTTACTTACGTGCCTCGGGACGCTTATGGTTTTGAACCGATGAGACTGAAAGCAATAGGGTCAAAACAGATGATACCGCTGAATTGGAAGGAAGTTGTTCAGCAAGAAGGCGATACAGAAGTTGACGGAACAAAGTTCGATGAAGAAATGACAGATGCACCGCCATTTCGGGAATCGGCAGAAATCACATCATTTTCTGGAGGAAAAAGATACGCAACTCGTTTAAATACTGAGCAGAGTCTATAACCAATTAGTCAAACTGCCAACCTGGCAGTTAACGGGAGGAAATGAAGTCATGCCAATAGCACCAACATTAATTCTTGGCCTAGGTGGAACAGGTTCAGACATTATTCAGAAGGTTCACAAAAAAATTCAGGAAACTAGCCGGGGCCAGTCAGACAGAATCGAATTCGTTGCTTTTGACACGGATGTAAACGATCTTGCGGAAGTCAAGCGCCACTCACCTGAGATTTTCACCGTACAGACCTCTACACGGAGCACGGTGGGTGAGTATCTGAACATTAATACTAACGCTCGCGACAAGTGGTTTCCTGTCAACGAAATGCTCAATCGGAAGACACTAACTGAAGGGGCTGCCCAAGTCAGAGCTATTTCCCGACTGGCTTTTGATACGACCCTTAAAGGCGGTAGCCTCGAGCCTCTTCACCAAGCTATTGACCATTTGTTTCGAATGGACAAGGATCAAGAAGATCAGGCTCTTCGAGTGATCATTACGAGTTCTTTGGCAGGTGGCACGGGATCTGGTTTGATCTTGCCCATTGCGATGTATCTTTCAAATTACCTAAGGACAAAGTACCCGAAAGCAAAAGCGATTACTCGCGGATTCTTCATCCAACCTGATATTTTTTACACGGTTATAAAAGCCACTGAGGAGCAGCGGAATCTGCAGGTTAATGCTTATGCTGCCATCCGCGAATTGGACGCCTTTTTAATGAAGGGGGACAATACGTTGCCACCACAATACAGCGATTTAACATTCGAGTTTCCAAAGGTCGCGGCTGATGGTGTTGATGTGGTAAATGCGATGCCCTACGACTTCTGCTTTCTTTTTGATTCCCACAACACGGCTGGGAGCGGATTGGACTCGTTTGAGAGTTATAAAGACCATGCGGCTACCTGCATTTACACGCAGTCACTAGGACCGATGTCTAAGAAATCCAATTCGCGTGAGGATAACGTCCTTCGTGAGGTAATCATGCATGATGGCCGAAACCGGTATGCAGGAGCAGGAGCCTCTCGCCTGGTCTATCCATGGGAGCACGTACGCGACTATGTTGCCTATCGCTGGACCAACCTGGCGCTTTCAAAGCAGTGGCTTAAGTTTGATCATCAGATTAAAGAGCAGCAGATGGCTGTTGCAAAACAGGCAGAAGATGGATACGTCAGTAAGGACATTAATAAGGCGGAACTTTTTGTAGCCTATGTTGATAATGCGGCCAAGCTGAAGGATCCTTTTGCGCGTGCAATTCGGAATCAATGCCTGACGTTTGATCAGGATGGAATTGCAGAAGTAGGTCAGAGGTGGAATGAGTACGCCGGCGCTCTGATTGAGCAAGTTAAATCACAAGCGATGCAGGCGCGCGATGAAGACATGATTCGGGGAATTCGAGCTCGAATTGCATCATTGTCTAAAACTAAAAAACATGACAAGTATGCATCGGTCTATGACGTACTGGTCCGTTATTCGGCCATTGTCGAGAGAAACGCTGACGAGAAATCTGGTGTAATTGCATACTCTCTTTTCAAGGCCGATAACAAAACAATAACCAGAGACCAACTTCCACACCAACTCGAAACGTATCTGCGTAATAAAATTGGAGACTCATTTGTTCACCCCGTGTCGGCCCGCTATTTCCTGTATAACACCCTGCGGGTACTCACAGCAGAGAAAATCAATGTTGACGATGAATTAGTAAAGACAACAGAATATTTCAAATCGTTTGAAGCACAGACTTTTGAAAACCCGCAAAAACCAAGTGAAAAGACTGTCCAACAATTTGCCCGGCGTAAACAGGTTTTACGTCAACGTATCAGCAGTAAGCCTCAGACGGCACTGCTTGGAATCAGTGGAAAGTTCGACAACTATTTGCGTAAGACAGATGAATTGATTGAATTGACCGTGAAGGCAAAAGTTATTGCGGAGGCTATTACGTATGTAACTGCCATTTCGGAGTCATTTGAGATATTCTTCACCTCGCTAGATTCGCAACTAGGTTCGTTAAAATCTGAGATTGATCAACACCGCCGTAAATACGAAGGAATTACCGGATCAGCGACTCGGTATGTTCTTTCTTCGGGCGAAGCTTTGGATTTCATGTACAAGAATATGCAATACGCAGGTGGGGTGCTCAGTATCGACTCAGAGTTGTCGGAAAATATCTATTCGAAGGTTCGACTTTTTTCCAGGCTCGACGAGGGTAAAGACAACTCCTACTTTACGGATCTCTACAAAGACGACATTGTCGGTTATTTCCGCAAAGAAGTAAACAAGAGACATATCGATCAGATTCGATTTGACGTGATAGATGCACTGACCTTGGAATACCAAGTCAATACAAAAGATTATGACGAATCTAAAGCTGTGCACTACGTCAAGGGAGAAATCGAGAAAGTCAAAAAATTAGCGGCGCCATTCCTAGAGCAACCGCTCGGTGAGGAGCGCCATCCGGTGCAGGCGTGTGCTTACAACCCGGACCTTGAAAGGGAGAATGACCCTAAGCGGAAAGCTTTGGTGTCTGAATATCTTGGGGACTACGGTGGCGAGAAGGACAAAGACATTAGCCCCCAGGAAATCATGTTTTACAATGCGATTTACGGGATTAGGGCCAGCGACCTGTCCAAGTACGCACCAGAGCGCCTTCTCGTAACCGATAAGCGCCCTGCCGGAGCCTATTTTTCGGCGTACTACCAATTGGTATCGGAAATCAGACCTTCTGTGTCCGAAACCCGTGTTATCACTCCGCATATTGATCGTCGTTGGCACACGATTGCGGCCCTTCCAGATCTAGATGATGCCTACCAGGAAAAACAAATCAAAGTCATTCACTCAGCTTTTTTCATGGGACTGTCCATGAATGTCATTGTGTTTGAGACTGGAGTCGAATTGCACTCTAGGTACCGGTACACCTCTAATAACAAGACTGACCAGGAATTCGTAGTGACGAACGGCACTCCCTGTGATCAGTTCTATGAGATCCTTGATGCGTTGACAATTAATCCTGTTGCTGTCCGGGAGATCACCGAGTCTGTAAATGAAGTAACAAGTCAGTTCCTCGAAGCTAACCCGGGAACGACTTTCGCAGCAACGCCTATGGCTAAGTCGATCGATAAAGGATTGGTCTTAACTGGACTTACGGATCGGGTTCCTGGGTTGCGAGGACGAAAGCTCTCAATCTTGGACGTCCCTGCCTTCTATGCCGCGTCAGCTCCCAATGGTGAGTTCACAGAGGATCAGCTTCGCGATCTTTCAGCAAATATCGTAGGTTGCGTCATTTCCGAACTTGAACGGATTCAAGACTCTGACGACTCGGTAGCTGAAATCAATCGGCTGATTCGCTCGCAATATGAAATCTTTAAGGATAATTCAGGTTATTACATTGAGGCCCTTGGAAAACCTTTCGCTCGTCGAATTCGCACAATTTTGCAACCCGTCTCTTCATCTTTGAAAGAGATGCGTTTATTAACGCTGGCAAACGAAATCGACGAATTTGTGAACGAACTTCGAACTCTATAAAAAGGATTACGAAAGTGTTTACAGTTGTCCTTCTCAGCGAGTGGGCTAAGCGTCGGATCGGTCAATGGGCTGAGCTATTTGAGCCATTTGAGAAGACTGGAGCGATCGCCTTTTGTGACTGGAATCCAAGAGACACCTACGAGAGCTTGAGCGATGCCGTACCAAATATCGGTGCAGCAATTAAGGGAAAGAAAGACTGGCGAGTGTTGGTCGTTGGCACTGGCACGGAGGGTCTTGGCGGAATTCACCTTGCAGACTCAAGCAATCCCTTCGATTATGTGGATAACACTTCAGCTCCGGGTCACTCGAGCCGCTCCCGGGAACAGCTGAATTTGGAAGAGTCGAAGCATCCGATCATCCGACTTTCCCACATGCTTCTGGGTTATCCGCCAATGGGTGCCCAGTCGTATTCTCCGGATGCTAGTTATTTCGACCCCTTGACGAGAAGGCGGGTCTATCAAAGTGATTTCATATTCACGAATGCATCCGTTCATTCGGGCGCGGAGGGCGCAAAAGCAGAATTCGTCAAATCTTTATCAGGAAAGCATGACGTTCAAACCCACTTTATGGAAAATTCCTATAGTCCAGAGGACCAGGCAACACACAGAAAATTGACACAGCATTACCAACTGCGGCAGTCGAGGCCGAGTGACGTTGTGTTGGTTGCGCCACGCGATCCGCAGGAAATTAATCAGACCGAGGTCCTGCGACTCGCTTGGGAACCTGCCCTCGAAGGCAGTCCATCGAGATTTGTAGATAGAAATGATTACCCACCCTCGTGTCGTTTCGCGCTTTACGATTTGCATTCAGAAGGACATACAGGATTTGAACTTGCAGAATTTAGGTTCTGGCTGAGCATTCTAAGTTTGTCAACAGCAGATTTGCCGGTTAGTTCATTTCAGGCAGATCGCGTTTACAAAGTGGATGTGGAGCTCGACGAGCCAACGCTGGGGAGCACGATCAATGCACACCTCAGTACCCTTGCAGGAGCTCGGAATCGTGTGGATGCCGAACTGCGAAAGCCCATAGTTTCTGCTGTGAGCGAAGTAGCCGAGATTTTAAAGCAGCGAAACGTCTTGGTTTCTTTTGACAAGCTGGATGGAAATGGGCTTGTGGTTCCAAGCTCCAGTTATGGGTTGGCATCAGACTCACCCCGGCTTGATACAAACGTGTGGACGGAAAGTTTGATGCACCTTGAACTAAAAGTTGAGAACTTTGCTCGCAAGCCAAGACGGGTATTAACGCAGGCGGTCTCAGATGCCAAGAGAGAGAGCGAACGTTTCCCACGGCCAACTAAGCGACTGGACTCGATCGAACGACAAGAACTGATTGACGAACTCAGAGAGAGAACACCTGGGTTAACCCAACCTGCCACCATGAATATTGTTAATCGAACCGAATTCTTGAACACAATTGAGCGAAATAATGAGATTGTGCGATCGATTATGGTTCAGCGGATGAGCCGGTTTACCATTATTGCCTCATCAATTTTTGTGTTGACTGCTTGGTTGGCTAGCCTCACTCCTTATTTGATTCAGGCAGGTTTTATTGGTAAACAGGAAGTATTCGATAGTGCTCTCGTTGTTTTGGGCACCCTTGGAATTTTGGCAGCGATCAGTTTGTTGACCCTATGGTTAATGAAGCGAAAGCTCATTCGCGCAATCAAACTGTTTAATGAAGAACTGCGAACACATGTTGGGAACGTACAGGCGGCGGCAAAGGACTTTGGCGCGTTCCTCTCGAGACTTCAAACGTACATGTTCGGTAGGTCGGTATTGATTCATGAGGATCACCTCTATAACGAGCAGCTCATCCGAGAGCGGAGACTTCGAATTATTAAGAGGAGACTTGAGCAGAGGATTGAAGCTGAAAAGGAGATTATTCGCAGTCTTGGCGTACCCTTTCGCATCCAGCGGGATGAAGAGAGCCAGGCACTGACGAATCGGCTCGAAAGTATCGAGGAGATCAGGGGGCTTTTCATGTTCCCCCGTGGTAGGGAGCTCATGACCCTTAACGACTCTGGAAAAAAAATCACTGCGCCGTATGACTTTATTGACAAGGTAATAATTGATAGCCTTGCGCTAAGGGAACCTGTGGAGGCCTAGTGGATCTCCTTATTGAGTTCAGTCTCAACTTGTTACGTGCCCTGCCAGTGATTGGCGTTTTGCTTCTTGTATCAGCGGCAAACACGAAGCGAAATGTTCGAGTCAGACAGTCAGCATTGCCAGTAGTTGTTTCTGTATATTCGGTTGTTGTACTAGTCATTCTTTACCGTTTCAATGACGTTGTCACTGGCATCATTCGATTAGTTTCAGATTTGATTCCATTTCTCCGTTTCTCGACAGGAAGCGCCGCACTTTATATCGCCGAAAACACAACTGTTATCAGCACCTTCCTCTTAATCAAAATTGCACTGAAGCCGTTATTCCATTTTCTTTTCTCTGAAAATCGTGAAATAAGTAGGCGACTTGTCTCGAATGTTTACGAATTTGTTCCCGAATTCAATTCTTGGTTTGTCTCGAAGCAATTCGGAAACTTACGCGCCTACTGGCGGGTCTTCTATTGGACATCCATTGTTCTGACTCTGTTGATTGTGACAGCCGCCTTAACGTTCTCGGATTGGCTGGGATTTTCAGCAATTGCCTTCCCCGCAATCGCGACGCTTATCATTGGTGAAGTCTATTTTGCGATTGATGGCCTCACTCAAGATGAGTTTCGCAACGATATTCAAGGTGAGGCGGACTCATCCCGTAAGGTTGCCAACTACGGCCCATTACGCGAAGTTTTACGCGATACCTTTCCGGATCGCGTTTTGGCTGACGGTATTCATTTGGCATCTACTGCCTCGACGAATTCATCACTCCAAGTTGGTCAACTTGCCAGAGACGAAGATGACATCGCGCGAATGGCAGGAACATTCTTTAACAACATGAGCGATCTTGGTAAAAGTGTTGATATCAACATGGTTGAGAGTTCGGTTGGCCTCATGCGTGGCACGAGCATGATGATCAATAACCCCTTTTACTCTGACTTGACGCCCTACCTTTGTCTGCCGGTCTATTACAAACTTCTGCAATCGAAAAAATGCCTGGTGATCGTTGGCCGAGATTCTCTTGCAGGAGATCTAGTTAAGTGGGTCACTGAAGGGCTTGAATCAATCACGGGTATTCCTAATTTGTGGAATGTTGAGATACTGCGAGATCAGGGTAGAGACGCGTTACATGTAGGGATTCTCCGCTTTGGTGACATTCATAATCTGGAATTGCTGAGAGCCAATGATGAGTTTTTTTGTGATGTGGAATACGTAATACTTGCAGAGCCCTCTCGCATGTTGTCGACGGGGCAGTTGGGACTTTCAATTGTGGCCAGTAGGTGCTCTCGCAATAATTCACCGACCTATGTGGCCTTCGACGGCAATCATGACGGTCTAGTGGACGCTCTTAGCCATCTTTTCAAAGTTAGCTTGACAGAAGTCGTTGCCTCAGCGATGCCCCAAGGGTTCAGCGCAGAAGTGGTCTGGCGAGCTGAGGGCCCGCATATGCACAGCAATATCTTGCCTGAGGTGAGCAGGTACCTCGGGATGGGACCAGAAATTGGTGCGGTGGCGTGGAAATATCACGTATCACATGTGCACTGGGTGGGCGCTGACGTTTTTCCAGTCACAGATATGAGCTGGATCGTACAACAGTATTACCCGGCCATTAATGCCTTTGCAGGGTTAGAACTGTCGCAGGAGGTGCTGGGAAGTTCGTTGTTGGCGACGCCAAACCCTTGGGGGATTAAGAAAGCTGGTAATTATTTTTTGATTGTCGAAGACGAAATCTCTAATGTATATGAGACCATCAGGCGCTTTGCTACCCGCGCAACGTCATCCGGTTTCATTAATCTGATTAGTGAAAATTACCTGCTGCGCGACTACATGGTAGACAATCGGCATCTATTTAGCTCCGATCCGAAAGCAATTCCTTCAATCACTCCAGATTTCGCGCGCACGGAGAGAAATGTCGTCCTGCGAGTGATCATGACGCTCGTTGCTTTCGAACTAAGCGAAAATCAGATTGCAGCAGAACTGGGTCTATCTAATTGGTCGGCCACTTCGGAAGATTCGACAGAGTCTGCCGAATCCTCGATTCAAGATGCACCGTTCATTCAAGAGCTTCGCCGGACTATTGAAAAGTACACGGGTGCTTCAGATGTTTCTATTCGCAGTACGACGAAAATTGAATATGGTGATCAACAATTTGAATCTCGAGTGAACTACTACCACATTGACCAGGGTTCATCTCTCGACTCGGTGATATCAGCCCTCAAACCCGCCTACTTTTATGTCGAAGATGAGCAAGCTGACACTAATATAATTGGCTCACTCCTTTTCGACCACGTATTTCAGACACTCCTGCCTGGACAGTTCGTTACTTATGGTGGCAAATACTACGAGGTACAGGGAATCGGATCCGCTGATGAGCGAGGTGGCGTGATACTTCGTCGTGCCGCGGAACATATTCGTGATCGATGGATATATCGGAACATCCGCGACTATACGGTGGTTGATTTTGTTTCTGCTGACGTCATGGGTTCAACTGTCAATTTTGGTGGGGTAGAGCTCCGAAGGTTCACAGCATCAATTGACATTCAATCACTTGGATACCTTGAGCTCCCTGATCGCTCAAACGTTGCAAAAGCGCGAAAAGTGCTTATTAATTCAATACCAAATCGTAGGTACACCAATAAGGCAATTCTTGAAGTCCGTTTCCCAGACGTTTCACCTGATGTTCGCAAGACAATAACGCTGCTGCTTAATGAATTGTTTGTCACCGTTTTCCCTTATGCCCATGAATATGTGGCTGCACTGACACCAGATGCAGAAATGGAATTTGGGATGCTCTTAAATTCGATAAATGTTGAAGGCGCTGGCGATTCCATATTCATTATTGAAGACAGCATGATTGATCTCGGCCTGCTAATCACCGTGGAACGCAATTGGCAGCGTTTCCTTGAAATTATTACCGACTATCTCGAATGGGACGCTTCACCTGTGCCGACAAAGAAAGAATCACGAACGAAGGATTTTGTACTTGAATTTCCGGTTCTTCCGGAACGACCGAGAAAGCTTGGATTGTTCGAACGGTTAATCAAACGGATTAAAGGCCTCTTGACGCGGAAAGACAAAGAGCCGGCCGAGACACCTAAGGCTGCTGAATCGGAAGAAGCCGAAGTCCAAGTCCAAGTCCAAGACAATACGCCGGAGGTCGTCAATGAGTCGAAGTAATTACTTAGATTTCGGGGGAGTCCCGGCTGCCGCTACCTTGAATCGATCGGGAACGTTGTCCTATTTGCAGTCACTCGGGTTCGGTGATGGCGACTTACATCAGGCGCGACACGCTCTGGACAATCAGATTGAGTTGAATTTCACCTTCGATGCAGTCGGGGTAAATTATTGTGATTTTTGCCTTGATCGGATTATGGGTGGTGAATACGAGAAGTTACGTGACGGTCGCGATCGTTGCTCCAAGTGTTCCCGTATCGTGTTGTCGACTCACGAACAATTCGTTGATGAGTACCATCGAGTTCGTCGGAACATGGAAATGGCATTCGGAATTACCCTGGAAACAGTCATGACAGTCAAAATGGTCAACGCTAGGGAAATTGCAAAAGGTACCGGAGAGTTTTTCACGCCTTCGCCAGGGATCGATTCCCGAGTCCTTGGTTATGCAACTAAAACAAACGAGGGTCACGCACTCTACATTGAAAATGGTTCGCCAAGAATGGCTGCAATCTCCACTATGGCTCATGAACTCACACACATCTGGCAGTTCACCAATTGGAATCAGGCGGAGATCGAGAAGAAGTACGGCAAGAAAAACATGCTACTTGTCCATGAGGGAATGGCCATGTGGGCACAAATTCAATACCTACTTTTCATCCGCGAGAAAGAGACCGCCCAGCGGGAATTTGCCTACACTCTGCAGCGTGATGACGCATACGGTCATGGTCTGCGGATATTTGTGGAACGCCATCCCCTTAGCATCACTGGCGAGGTAGGCGAAGACTCGCCTTTTCATCAAATGTTTCCGCTTTAAACCCAGACTCGACGTGCTAACGGCACCCTAGCCTCTAACTCGAGATAGCAGAGTGAACTGAATGGATTTCCTGCAGTGCTTCTTTGGGAACTCACGGTCATCCTCGAGATATAAGAATCGTCCCGGGTTTCCAAAGGAACCAACGCCACGGGACTTGCTTGTCCACCGCTGTAGCGACAGGGAAGTTCAGAAGGCGCAGTCGTCTCTAGCCAACAGCATGACTGGCATGACCTATCGCGATTCAAATTCCTGAACATGAATTCCTTCGACCACATTCATGAAGCCCGCACGATCATCACCGATTGAAAGGAGGACAACAACCAATTTCCCCGGCACTCAAAGCTGAATTATTTGACGCCGAACGAGTACGCTCAGAGATGCATACGCATTCACAATTCAAAAACTCTCAAATAGTGTGGACCGAATACAGAGGTCCTTCCCTCGGTGCTATTTGTAAAGTGTCAACGCTCACTGAAAAATGTACCAATTTTGCTCGGTGAAAACTAGTCCACGGTTGATGTGGTTATTGTGCCTTGTTCTCGTTCTTTTCGCTGGGAAGTGTCGTGTTTGTGTTTTTGAGTCGGT
>Ga0209390_10006074_pt1 | contig 16496 bp, 12 predicted proteins | sample BON01_FD_187212 | JGI IMG/M metagenome (GOLD analysis project Ga0209390, IMG submission 187212) | Freshwater microbial communities from Lake Bonney liftoff mats and glacier meltwater in Antarctica - BON-01 (SPAdes) (version 2) | ecosystem: Environmental > Aquatic > Freshwater > Ice > Glacier... | reverse complement strand
CCAAGGCTGGTTCTTTCGGGCGGCTCAATGAACCCATGGGTGTGGGGGATGTCGTACAAACAAGGCGTAACGACAACCGAATCGGGGTGATTAACCGGCAACGCTGGATCGTCGAGGAGATCAATCCAGATGGTGGGATGCGGGTACACCGGGCAGATAAACCCAGAATCGTCAAAAACCTGACAATCGAATATGTGAAGGAGCATGTGCACCGCGCAGATGTCGTCACGGTCCACGCGGCGCAAGGCGCCACCGCCGAAGCCGGACACGCGCTCCTCGATGACACGTGGACCAGGGAGCAGACCTACGTTGCCCTCACCCGAGGTAAGAACGCCAACGTTCTACATGTCGTGGCCGATAGTGATGATGAACTCCGCGACACCCTGCGCGGAGTACTCACCAGCAGCGACCGGGCACGCTCAGAAGCACTCACAAAACTTGTCACCCGTCGCACCCTGGAACAAAGAAAAGACACCACACCCACCCTCGCCGAACGCATCAACAAGGCCCTCCGTATCGACCGCCCACGGGTCGGCGCCTGGGGGAGTGCGAGTGCTGTGGGGAATGCGGTCGAGCAAAACACGCCGGCACCAGCGGCGCGCAAGGGAACACCAGAGCCACCTGCGCATTAGCGCGCGGAATGCCTGGAATGCGTGGAAGTGCACTATGCCGAGTGAGTATTGGGAGACCGTTGCCCGTGAGGGACCACCTAGAGCTTTACAAAGGTGCTGAGCATGGAGGCACTGCCGAGTTACGAAAATACTTTCTTTGTAACAATTGGAGCTTTTTCTGACTTGGAGCCATCGTCTGCTCACCCAGCACGTCTGAGTGTATGTTTCTCTGCACTGCATCAGCCGGAACACAACGGTACTTTACGCGCGGATAGGTGTCGGTGACGCATACTGCGGGAGTGCCTCTAGATGCAGTTCCCCTTGAACCGTTGACGGTCGAAGAGTCACGTCAACGATAGGTGGTTTCACCATTCAATACCAAAACACCTACTCAGATGGATCGCCTGGGCTCGTGGGTTCCAACTCTTTTGCGAGCCCACGCAGCAGCCCATACAGAGGAAATTGAGCGGCGCTGTCAACCAACTCGCGCAACTCCGGCATGCCTCTGGCAGCAAGATGATTACAAATCGCTATCACTCGAGCTGGCTCGTCAATGACGACATAGGCGGCCTTCTCGGCTTCCTCTGGGTTTTGGACTGTTCTGAGTAATTCGGCCAGAGCAACCTGATGCAGGAAGTCGATGGCGTGCTCATTCCCAGCTAATCGCGAGCCGTACTCGAATCGGTGTGTTGGCGCCTCGTAGTTAGCAGGTTCGCTGTGGTGTCGAGCACCCAGTGCTATTGCCAATAGCCATCCATCAACAAGACGGTTAAAAGGCGCTAGATCGTCCTGGGAAACTCGTCGGCGCTGATTGTCACCACCGGCGGACTTTGTTAGTTCCTTGAGCCATTCGTAGTCCTCTGGCACCTTAAGCGGTTCATTCTGAAAGGGGTTCCACGCTACTGCTGATGCCATGTTATTTCCATTCCACACGTTGACAAACGCTGCAGTAATCAGTTTCGCGAGGCCCACACCCGCACGCGAGGATCTCGCGATGCTTAGTCCCAGGGTCGTTCACCAATTGCGTGGGGTAGTGCTGAGTGTTGGATAATGTCCACGCGCATCCAGCAGCCTCGTCCAGCATGTTCTCGACACCAGCAATCTCATTCGGGGTCATGATGAGGACCTTTTGGGGCACTATCTCTTTTGAGTCTGCCGGGCGCGCGCGCAACCGCTCAAGTTCCAGAGTCTCCGCCAAAAATTCCTTCCGAACCGGACCGCTTGTTCGGCCGAGCGGAGTGTCAATCACCGTTGGGGATGTCTCGCCACTTATCTCGATGAGGGACATAATAAGTGCGACAGTGAGGGATTGCTGTTGGGCACCGGAAAGATCCGTGCGAGGCATCAATTTCCTACCACCAGGTCCGTACGCCTCGATCTGGCAGTCACGAGTGAGGTGAACTTGTTGCACTACGCCCTTCGCGTCTGCAGCCTCAGGCTCGGGTGAGGACGCGATCATCCTCATGAAGAGTTCGTTCATACGGCAAGAGACCTCGTCTATGGTGTCGCCGAGGAGTACTTCCACTGAAGCGCTAATAACCCGCTTGACGTCTTCAGCGGCCTGTCGCTCCGCGCGCAGCTTAGCGAAATTCCCCGCCTTGCGTATTAGCGTATTCAACTCGGTCTCGAATGCAGAGACCTCCTTGGTCAGATGCTCGACGTCGAGTCCAGCGCGCTGGACTCGACGTCGATTTTCCCGCTCTCCTTCTTTGGCGCGTGTCAGATTCGAATTGGCGATCTTGAGATCTTCGCGCGCAGTAGCTCTCTTCGAAACTTGGTGCTCGAGGCGGTCGATCTCATCGTTCTCGCGTTCGATTGAGTTACCTGCCTCAAGCCATTCGGAAAGGGCGCTGTTTGCCCCAATCTTCCATATGCCCGAACCGCCCGCCTGAAGCGCTACGCGCCCACTATCTGCCAAACGCCCAAGCAGGGAGCGGCTCTCGCTGTGTGTTTCAACTTCCGTGAGTTCCTTCTGGAGGTGCTCGTGGGCCGGTGTACCCGGTGACAAGTCGGCGCCACAGATGCACACCTGAGCCTGAAGACGATCGCGGATTAGGCCTGGCACAATATTAGGGATCTTGCGCTCCGTGCGCAGGGTCTCATATACCTCGCATGCGGTTGCCATCGAGGCGATTGCCAATTGCTCATAGAGTTCGTGCGCATTAACAAAGTTGCGCATTTGCGCATTTGCTTGCGGGATTCGCTCGGCAGCGGCGCGCCTGCGATCGTTAGCCTTATCCAGCTGCTTCTGTATCTGCTCTGCCTCGTCGCCGCCTGCCATGAGTGCGCTTTCACGCAACTTCTCCATCTTGACCATGTCTGAACTAGATTGCTTATGGTCGGCCTCGGCATCCTGCTGCTCAAGAGTGACCTGGGACAGCCTCGCGCGCGCCTTCTCGAGCGCCTCGGCCACGCCTTCAGCCTTGGTCCCTACCGTTTCATCTCGTACGCGGGAGTTGATCCCGCGCAGCACGTCAACCATGCGGCTATTGGCGGACTCCACCACGTCGAGTGACAGGAGGTGCCTTACTGCATCCCTGACGTTGCTTCGAATGTCTTCGTCAGAATCGGCGAAATACTGATTGACGCGCGCATCGCCGTCGACGAAAAAGATGTCCTTCTTCGCAGCGGGCAACAACACTCTATCCATGATGCGGTCGGGATCCAAGACACGATGATCGCCTTGTGGGTCGAGGCGAATTAGGTCGTATGTCGTTTCCTGAGGACGCCACCCGTCAGGCGAAATGATTTCTGCTCCTCTACGAACAAGGTTGTAGTCGGTAGGTAGGCCGGTCGTCTCGTCAAAGACCGTGAGTCCAACTTCCACTTCTACGTTAACTTCGTTGCCATCGGTATCGACGTCCCAATCAATGGGATGCAGTCGGTACGTGTCACGGCGTCGAGGGGCGACGGGAAGTCCTGCATCGCCAAACAAGCCCCAGGTGAGCCCATATAAGAGAGTGGTTTTCCCGGTATAGTTTGCAGCGCGGATGACCGTCAGGGGCTTGTCGTCCTTGGTCGAAAAGTCGATTCGCACGTTCCGCAGGCCACGAAAGTTAGTGAAGATGGCGTAACGCAACTTGATCATAGAGTCTCCTCGTCGTTATTGCTCCACCCTTGCGAGGTGAGATAAGTACCGAGGGAATCAACCTTCGCTTGCACCTTCTGTGTAATGTTCGTTTTTCGCTGCACGTTGCTCAGTTCGAGGGCGAGGATCTCGGTGACTGTGTCCTTGAGTGCGCGTCGGTAGCCCTCAACTCTCGAGTCGACCTTCCACACCTCAGCGACGATCACCTGCACGTAGCGAAGCTGTGCCTCGTGCTTCGATTGAGCGTTCTTCTCTGACATTATTCCCCCTCTTCTAACCATACTCGGTACTCCAACGACGCTTCCTGGAACCACGTGTAGGCTCCGTCGCGCGCGTACTTGTTGGCAGACAGTCGTGCGAACTCTCTGACGCGCAGGAGCTCGCCACCGACTAATTTCTGGATGTCTTGATCCAATCCCTCGTCGAGTGGGGGCAGCGCAATAATGTCATGAAGGATAGCTTTGGTTTTGCCAATTGCCGGGCAAAGGCGAAGGATTCGGCCGCGACGCTGCGTCCATTGGCGTTCGACCGTCGTGCTAGCGAGGACGTATGCATTAGCGATCTCAGGGATATTGAAGCCTTCATCAAGTACGCGCTTTGCTGTAAGTACTTGGATATGCCCGGCACGGAAGCGGCCAATGATGTCGGCGACCAGTTCGGCATCTTGTGTCTCAGCCTGTGTCAGTTGATGAAAACTAATGCCGAGACTACGAAGGAGGAAGTTCACTTCGTTGAGCTGTTCTGGGTTCTTGTCGGTGGCATAGATGAGGGTGTGGCGAATGGCGGCAAGATCTTGAGTTACCAAAGCACGTCTTAGTACTCCGATCTTTCCAACAGCTGACTCGAGGATCGCTCTCCGGCGCATTTGCTTACGCTTGACGGTCAAGCTGTCGTTGGCTGACGCCCCCAAGCGCGCGTATAATTTTCGGATTTCTGCGCACAGTTTGTAGTACTCCTCCATCTCGTCGTGGCTGAGATGTGCCTCACTAATGTAATAGTCGTACGGTACGAGGCAGAGGCCAATAGCCTTATCGAGTCCGAACTCGTAGACAACGCCTCCGAAGTACCGGAACAGTTCTGCGGTGCCGGCCGGGTCGTACTGTCGTTCCGGCGTCGCTGAAAGGCCCAAGCGGTAAGTGACGTTGGGTGGATCCGCGATGAACTGATCGCTGCCGAGGTTGTGCGCCTCGTCACCAATCAGCATCACAAAGTGGCCGTGCCTCTTGAGGACTTTCTTCATCGCCTCGGAATTCAGCAGGTCGATTGTCACTACGGCCGAGTCGACAGGCCGCATCCCTGTGGCAACCGCTGTCATCCTTCGGTCGATAAGGGCCGCGTTCTCTTCTGACGACCGCCGCGAGGATGACGGGAAGTAAGGCTCTAGGCCAAATTCACGCATTTCCTCGGCCCACTGAGTCACCAGTGGCTTAGTGGGTGCACTAACGAGGATGAAGAGCTTGGGGACGCGCGTCGCAAGTCGATGCGCCGCCACGAGGCTGCAGATTGTCTTACCGCCACCTGTGGCGATAGCCAGAACACCTCTATCACCGTTCTCTTCCCACGCGCGAACGGCCTCACCTTGGTGGCTGAATGGCCCCCGATCCCACTGCAGTCCTTTGGGCACTTGGAAACTCTCGCCAACGCGGACCTCGTCCGCAGGAGTTATCCCGCAAGCAGCGAGGGCCTCTTGGTAATCGACTTCGTTAGGAGGTCGTTCTTTGCCATAGCTCTGAAGAAGACTCCGGCTTACTGCCTCGGGAACTGAAACTGCCACAGCGACGTCGGGCTTTCGGCTATGCCAATATGTCTCGAAAAACTCCTGACCAATATCGCATGCCTCTTTGGAGTCGTCGCTTCGCCAATTCAAGTCCAAACGGAGTTGCTCCACATTGCGAGTGACCGCCTTACGCGTGGCATTTGCGGAGCCCGAGAGGATCGCGACGTCGTCACCACTGACGAAGGTCCACTGCTTGGGATGGTACGTGCCATCGCGCATAATGACGATCTTCATTTCAAGCCGGTGCGAGGCAAGGAGGTATGCAAGACATTCCTTAGTATGCGAGATGAGAGCGTCTCGAAGATCGTCAACATTTGAGAAAGCAGCTTCAAGTGCCGAGTAGGCGATGGGGGCTGGATCGGCTCCCCGACGCAGTGCGTCCTGATCCTCCTCGGTGAGTACAGGACTGATTAGCATTCGAAGGGGGGTCCTGCTTCCAGTTAGGTAAGAAGCAAGGCCAGGGGCCATCTCCGCCAAAACGGCACCAGAGAAGTAACCCGCCATGAGGTCAAAGCGGTCACTATTGCGCAGGGCAGGGGTCAGCACTTCACTCGCAACTGCTGAATCAGGGAGCACATACATGGGCTTGGCGCCGTCAAGTACACGTAGCCCGTCATGTCCCCCGTGCATGTTCATAGAGCGCAGACCTGGCAGGGTGGTGAGTCATCGTCCTCATCTAGAGCGTCTCCTAGGACGTCGATGAGCGGGAGATTCTTACGCTTCTTTGCTGCCCTCGCCATGGCGGTTTCGTGATTAGCGAGGATCTCATCTTTCCGTTCTATAAGGAGGGGCAGAGATTCCCCCGCCGACCACGTGAATGCGCGTCCTTCCATGCCGTACTCCGAGTAGTTCTTTCCGGACTTTTGCTCATAGGCGACGGCCTTCTCGAACAAGTCGGGATGTCGCTCAGCCAGTCCTACCCACTCAGCCTTTCGCTGGTAAAAGCAGAAATAGCACCCTGAACGAGTTCGCCATTCGTAGTATTTGGGTAACCCAACACCGGCTTCATCCAGTATCTTGAAGACGCCTTCCTTATCGATACCATCCTCTCGGAACGGGTAGCGAACTGATATATTTTTTTTAGTCGATAGGTAGCCCTCACGACCGGGCTCATCGGCCCTGATACCTACGTAGGAAATAACTTCATCGTTGGAGAACTCGCTGGCGATCCATTCTTCCAGCGGACGGATCTTCATGTTCTTGGTACACCAACGCACTTGGGGGCTTGGGAGTGTTCCACGGTAGACATCCAGCCAGTGATCGAAGTCGCGTCCAGAGTTCAACCGTTTGATGGGCTTCCCGAAGTAGGCTTCAAGTTTGGCTAAGTACTCGTAGGTTTCCGGAAGCTCGGCACCAGTATCGCAGAAGAAATACTCCATCTCCTTCACTTGATCGCGCATGTAGATGGCGAGGGCCGAAGAGTCCTTCCCTCCGGAGATCCCAAGAATGTGGCGAGTAACCATTAGAGCTTCCTTCCTTGCGTGTCTTTGATCTGTGTCTTTGGTGCAAGATTCTTGTCCGGCCGCAACAACGCGATCGTCATCTGGGCGACTAATGCCTCATCAGCGTTCCCACCGATATCTATACGCGCTTGGTCCAAGGCATGACGAACAATAATGTGGAGCCTTTTCTCCTGCGCTTCCGCAATCCACACAACCCGATGGTCTTCGAAGCCGTCTTGCTCAGTCAGAGCCAACCGAACGGCACGCTGTCCCGGTCGCCTTTCTGTCGGCAAAGTCTCGAGATTCCGAATTCTCCGGAGGTCGGCAGCAAACTTCGTCAATGTCAGTACGGCTTCACCATCGGTCCATGCGGAGGTTGGCTTTCCGGCAACGATCATCCCTAGGTATCCCAGCCACTCAGCGTCGTCAAGGTGGTCATCAACCAGCGCCGAGACGATTATTCGCGTTTCCCCGTCAGTCTGCGATTCGCGAAGCGACTTGAAGCGGTTGCGGACTTCGTCTCGTAGGTCGTTGGACTCGATAGCGAGATGCTCGACGAGCGCAGACTGTATGCGCGATAGGAGCACCTTGTGGGCGCGCTCAAGTTCGCCGAATGTCCGAAATAATTCGCTGACAATCCCATCTATGTTCGTCAGGGGCGTTTCGCGCGCACCGATTGCCTCGTGGCCCAGAGCCTCAGGAATCCCTTGGAACAGGAGCTTGTCTGGCTCTCGGGCGCTCAGCATCGCGGTCCGTAGGGCGAGAGTCTTGGCCGTGAGAGACTTGGTCTTGATCGTGTAGTCCGGCAGGGCTCGCAAGCGCGCGAGTAATGGGCCGACCGCGGTTACAACCGAGGGCAGTCGGGTATTACGCGGAGTTTGTGTAGACGCGCGCAGGTGTTCGGCTATTGCTTCAACGAAGTTTCGCCTCGGCCCGCGTAGCGTGTAGCTCTGGACAGAGAAGTTCTCCGGGTTGCGCAGCATGCGCTCAACAGTCGTTATGGCCAAGCGAGGAACAAAGGTACCGTCCTCGTAAATAGCGACGTCAGCCGCGTGCTTGATGAGTGCGGCGGTCAAAAGGATGGGAATAGGCCCCTCCTTTAGTCCAACAGGTGGCTGCATCAGCCTCAAGTAAATGTCTCGCAGTCCAACTCGCTTGGTGGAAGCCTCGCTGAAGCATTGCTCAAGGAGCCTCCACGTGTACCCGTAGTCCAACGGGTCAGACTCCCCGGGACTGCCGAAGTCAAGGACTCCGTCACGTTCGCGGTGTAGCTGACTTGAACCCAGCACAGCCTCGTACATGGCACGTTCGGGTGGGAACCCCTCAATGCCGCAACGCTCCACATCAGGCGAGCTCAACATGGCGTCGAGCAGATTCCGTCTCGCCTTCGCTCCTTGGGCCGTGAGCACTCGGCGAGAAAGCATCTCGTTTCTGATGAGCGGAGTGTTCGGGTACAGCAAGTCGCACAAGGTCGAAAGCACGCTCGGGAGCGGCTTGGACCCCGCGGAGGTCAATTTGACAGCTGCAGAGTCAACGACTCTGCGCCAACTGATCGCCGAGCCAGAGGTTAGGTTGTCGACAAGGTCATCGAGCTTCAAGGTAGCGGCTGCGATGCGTTCACCGAGTTCCCGAACTGCAACCCAGTCTGCTCCCGTGGACTCTGCGGCGCGAAGTGCCTCTTGATGCGCTGCAAGGTTCAGCCCTGCCTCCACCAAGGCCTCGGAGTCTCTAGCGACACCAAGGACGACTGGTCGTGTCTTGGCTATCTCGGTCACATCGGAGCGCGTTAGGACGGTCTTACTGTGGCCGAGGCACATGAGCACGAGGCCGTCAAAATCTTGACCTAGTTCGACGTCGATCAGAGGTGACGTGCCATCAATAAACTGACGGTCGAAGACTCGCATTACACCCGTTGTTTGAGAGTGCCGGGATGCCACAATAGGAATCTGAGGGCGCGAGAAATTGAGAAGCTGGGCGGGCGACTCGTCGAGCAATGACCGCCGAGCCGCCTCGACCACAGATTGAATGTCATAGTCCGTACCGCTCCAGATCCGAAACTCGTCGGCAAACTCTCGATACGTAAGGTACCCGCGATTCTCAAGCGTCTCAAGAAGCAAATCGAGAGCAAGGCCGTCCTTCGTTCCATCCCTGCCGTCCGCGAGTGCATAGTGCAGTACGGCGCGGCTCGCCCGGGCCGCGCCACCCGCCGAAACGAGGTTTAGGACGGCAACGGTTTTCAGGACCTTTATCTCAGGCACTGACAGGCTGCCAGCGTCACGGATGCGCGTCTCGATTTCGATCCATCGTGCGGCGTGCGGTGACGCGGAGACCATGCTTGGCGCGGAGGCCAGGAAGTAATCGTAGACGTGGTGTAACCGAATGCTTGGGAGCTCTGCCTTCTGGTGGATCACCATCACTTCGAGCAACTCGGGGACGGCAGCGGCGTCTGGTCCGGCGAGGAAGGCGAAGAGAGTGCGTTCGTTTTGGCCGTAGCGGTAGCAGAGGTCAGGCAAGAGAATTGCCGAGGTCGGGTGGAGGGGGAAAATGTCGCTCATTGAAATGTGGATCAAGTCAGCGAGGCCAGCGGCGTCGGCACCCACCTTTTGTCCACGCGCCCATGAGTCTGTGGACTCACGCATTTCAAACACACTTGAAATCAATGACTGTGACTCTGCTGCTGACTCAATATAGGGTATGTCAGAAAACCGTCCCTGGATCTTGGCCCACTCTCGGCCACTCGTGCCACGCTTGTCGTAGTCAGTGAACGCTAGGTGCTGTAGAAGTAAGAGGATTGTCGGCTCGCCGTCACCTTCGGCCGCCCATTCGGCAATCTCCTGCAGGACAAACAGATCAGAACTGGCATCGCCTGACTTGACGAACTCCTCGATGTTCTTGCCGAACTCATCAATGATAAGCAACAGCCCATGGTTTTTCGTTATGTGAATTAACGCCTGAATGATGTCGGCACTGGTTGGGCGACTCAAAGCGGCGATCTCTTGGACCTCCTTCAGCAGCCGCGTGGCGACAGGTGCATCTTCAACCGCCTTCGAAAGGGCTCGCGCAATCGTGACGGTGACAGGCTCGCGCTTTGCCGTGACCGTCGCGATGAGCAACGAGCCGCCACGCCGCTTTGAAAGCGCCAGTGTGACGCTATCGGCCAGTTCCGGATCGACTGAGTTCAGCATCGCAAGGGCTGCATCATGACGTTCGCCAGCCTGTCCGAAGAGGGCGGAGGCGAAAACTGCAAGACTGGACTTGCCTGATCCGTAGGTGCCGGTGATGGAGAGTGCTCGACCAACTGCTGGCGTGTCGAGTGAAGTGGTTACACGACGAATGACCTCTCGAGCTCGAGACGTGGGCACATATCCTGGGTTGCCCCGAGCTCCATCGCGTTCGACATTTGCGGAGCGAGCAAACTCCGTTCGCACTTCGACCAGATCCATCAAGTGTCGGGTCATGCGTTCACCTCTTCGCGCACGCTTGGATCCAGCGGCAAGGTGAGAGGTAGATGCACTCTTCTGTAGTAGGACTTCAAAACCGATTCTTTAGCACGGTCGAAGTCTCCTTCGATAGCGAACTGTCGGCTGTTTGCACCGGATGACAGTGCACCGATCCCAGTGACTCGAATAGCTTCCTCGAGTAGCTCTGACATCGCTGCCTCACCCAGTCGAAAGGCACGACCTGGGGAACCGAATTCTCCGAAAAGGCGCGTCACCGAGGCTGTGTGTGCGCCAGAGTTCTGCATTGCCATCCAGTCGATGGCGGCATAGAGAACGATCTCGGCGGGGAGACCGGGCTTTTTGCCGAGTACGAAGCGGAACTTGTCTGGCGCGGGTTCCTCTATGAGCCCCAGGTTTCGAAATGGGCAGTCTAGGAGGTCATCTATGGAAGCACGCCCACGCGTGACTGCCGCGTAAGTTCGTAACAGGCAAGAGACGTCTTTCTCAAGGGATGACCTCACAGGTGACTCCCAGCTCGAGCGGTTGATCTCTTCAGCGATGAAGTCAACGAGTTGTAGCTCAGTGAACTCCACTGCGGTGAATCGTTGGAACGCAATCCACCAAACTGGTAACTCGCAGGTGGGTCGTAGAAGCCACCAGTGGGTCAGCCAAAGAGTGCCGCTCGCTTCTAGATATGGATCTGCGCCTTCTTTCCCGAACAGAGCCTTCCCGTTGAGCGTGGCCTCTTGACGCACATGGTGTGACGTTCTGTCACAGGTTGGTTTGATGAGCTTGGCCGCTGTCGCCCAATATCGGATCGACCGGACCATGTTCTTTCCTACACCAAGTTGGACTGTGGCGTCGTCTGCCGTGAAGACACCGTCATCGATCCTGACTGCCTCTACTGCTTTGCGTAACCATCCGTACCTCGGGTGGAAGGTCTCATGGCGGGCGAAGACCCTCGAGCAGGCACTCTCTAGGTGTTCAGTCACGACACACCCCGAGCAAGAGCCGAGTGCACGTATTCGACAGCCTGGGCAATATCTCTGTAGGCGATCCGGATTTCCTCTTCTGTCGTTTCGTGAGAAAGGCTTAAGCGGAGGGACTCGCTAGCTTCACTCTCGGTCAAACCCATGGCAGTGAGTACGTGTGAAGGTTCAGGGCGGCCCGAAGCGCATGCGGAGCCTGTAGAACACATGACGTGTGACAGGCCAGCTAGGACCGCCTCGTTATCAGCCCCAGGGAAACGCACGTTCAACGTGTTCGGGAGTCGGGATTTCGTGCTGCCGTTTTGTACGGCAGATGGGATTGCCGTGCGGATACCAATCCATAGTTGGTCCCGAAGATCTGACATGCGAGATCGCGATGCTAGTAGTTTCGGGATGAGGGCTGCTGCTGCTGCAATACCTGCAACACCTGGTGTATTGAGCGTTCCCGGTCGAAGCTCGTGCTCCTGTCCGCCACCAAACATCAACGGAATGAGATGAACTTTCCGCGACTTCACAAGAGCACCGATGCCCCGCGGACCGTGAAATTTGTGTCCAGACAGCGACAGAAGGTCTACGCCGAGATCACCGAAGTTAACGGGAATACGTCCCATTGCCTGGGTAGCGTCAGTGTGGATGATCGCCCCGTTCGCGTGCGCCAACTCCCTTATCGCAGCCACGTCATTAATGACACCGGTCTCATTGTTCGCCATCATTGCTGAGACAAGAAACGTCCGCTCGTCGATCAAACCTGCCGCGCGAGACAGATTGATTCGTCCGTCCGGTTCGACCGGTAACTCGACGAGACTGGCTCCCTCCAAGACGAGCGCACGAGCCGATTCGAGCACGGCCGGATGTTCAGTTTGCGCGAACGCGATGCGTGTGCGCCCTTGCGTGTTCGCCGACCTATGGGCTCTCCAGGCGCCTAGGATTGCGAGATTGTTGGCCTCGGTGGCGCCGGACGTGAACACGACATCCTGTGGTCGGCAGCCAATCGCGGCTGCTATCATCTCGCGATCCGAATCTGCACGGTGTGACGCCTCCTGTCCCCATTGGTGTGGACTTGCGGGGTTCACCAGTACGCTGGCAGCTTCAATTGCCTCCAGGACGGATGCGTCAGGAATTGTGGTCGCGTTGTTGTCGAGGTAAACAGCTGCCACGCGACTTAACCTCCCCCTAAGACAATTCCATTATTCGTACTTTACACAGGCTTCCATATCCTGACTCAACTGTATAACTTGGTGGAGACATCTTGCTGACACTTTGCCCTACAGGTCTGACATCTTCGGAATTGCCCTAGTTAGCTCTTGATGTGAATATTTCCCCTGTTGGTGGTGCCGTGTTGTGATTCGTGTCCCTGCTACTTGCTTTCTTTGCCTTTTTCCTTTTCAAGCTTTTCCCCGAAAGACTCATTGCGTGTGATTTTTGGGTGTAATCGGGGGATGGACCGATCACGTTGCTTTACGATTTTTTGATTTTGATTTTCATTCTGGTTACTTTGGCTTGGAACCGCGTGACTTCCTTGGGAATCTTGACTGTTCGCTGAGAAGGGAGTTAAGTTGTGTCCCATCGTGGGCTAGGGACTTGGGGGAGTTGACGCTATGTTCGGTTCCGTAGTAGGGAATATGTTCATCGCTGTTTGCGGAATGGCGCTGCTGGTCGCGTGTTCAAGTCCTCCCAACGACTCTCTCAAGAGTGAAGGCGCGAGCGTTGCGACCGCATTACCGTCTCCAACACCCTCGACCACCCCTACGGTTTCTATGGAAGCACAATTCACAAAAGTGATGACGGACTTTAATAGTGTCCTGAGTACAAGCGGTGCGCGCTTTGTTGGTAACGCTGTCACAACTGATTTTATTGATACCGGTTCGGGGAGTGGGCCAGATCAGTTCCTCGCCGCAATGGCAACGGACCATATTGAATATTTACAATTTTTAGGTGGTTGGCCTACGTGGGATTCAGGTTTCTGCCAATACTTAATGATAGCCCAAGAGGGTCGTGCAGTAATCGATAAATACGTGTCAACGAAACTCCCGTCACCGAACGATTTAAGGGGAAGTTCACTGGACGCCGTTGCCAGCATCCAGTCGGATTGGAACGCATTAAGTGAGGCTATTGAAGCGCTCGATTGGTGGTGTCTTTCAACCGATAGGGCTGCCTGCAAAGCGTATGCAGGGGGACTTTTGCCGATGGAATGGCCTAGCGTGAATTCTCTAATATATGCAGCGGGAGGGAAGTCTCTTCCGGGGGAACTCAAAAAGATTTATAACAAACAATTCAAGAAATCAAAGAAGTACCTCCCTGACTTCCCGTGTGATCCGGACCCTGCGGATCGCGACGCGTTTGATTTTGGGGGCCTGAGCGGACTCTCCTGCAGTGACGCCCCTCAAGGTTCGGGGCTTCTTCTTAATCTTGCTCCTGGGGTAGCAGATGAACGTGCCCGATTTGTTCTCGAGGCTTATCGGGGGGATCTTCAATTCCGAAATATCTATATTGCGACTTTGATTTGTCGGCAATTACTTAATTAGATGCTTAGTTTCGTTTTGCCTTTTTTCTTTTGAAGTTTTTCCCCGAAAGATTTTTTACGTGCGTGAAGGCGACGTACCGGTGAGCGCCTTGAGTTGGTTTGCACCGTGTCGATTAATGGGCGTTGGTCTATCCCAGTCCCATCGGGATCCAACCGCGCCATATTCCTCATTCCACGCGCCAATCAAGATTCGGATATTCCTCCCCACCGTGAACGTTTTCTAGCTGTTCGTCGCTGACTTCTGTTTCATCAACGGGTGTCGTGTTTTCTGGTGTTGTCTCTCCTGCTTCCATGACTGCTCCTTGCTGGGGCTGGTTGGCGTGGTGGTCTTCAATCCCTCAAGTTATCACTCATTTTCACGGTGTATGAGTGGTTCCGATTCGCATTTGAGTGTTCTTGCTCTTCAGGAGACGTTATTTCCCCCTAGTTCTTTAAGTATCGCTCAGCTTGCTCTCCGGCGGTCAGCCTTACGCCACGCACGCGAACCGTCGATGGAGTGGTGAACTATTTCGTGACACTTCCGGCATCGGCGTACCAGATCAGTGTCGGCTTCGCATCGTAGGTCCCGTCGGGGCCGCGGGCGTGGCGTTATCCGATCCGGGAGTACCCGTAGCCGCCTTTGACCAACATCGGATAGCCAACCTCGCTCCACGGGTGAGGTTGAGCGGCCACGAACGCCTCCCAGAGTCCGCCCGGGACGTCGTAGTATTCGTACAGATCTCCGGAGTCGAACAGGACCGTCATTGTGGCGGTTGCGGTGTCGTATCCAGCTTTGGTGACGTTATCGGACTGGATGGGGATGATCTGTCCGCCCGTGCCTCCGTCGAGCGTCTCGGTGGGCTGCGCGACGGGTACTGAGGCAGCTCCAGGCGGCGGCGGGGTGCTGGCCGAGGTCGAGCAGGCGGCAAGTGAAGCGATGATAAGGACAGCGGCACCCAGCGCCCGTCCGGTTCGGAGCATCACATTTCCACGACGACAGGTAGTTCATCAGCGATAAGGTCACCAGGGACCCAGTGGAGGTAGAGCAGCCCGTCTGTGGAGTAGCCAAGGGTCCGATAACGGAATTTTTCTCGTGAGCGCACTTGCGAATAACCCATCTTTTCCCCCGGCGCTCTTGGGACCCCAGTTTACAGGTTAGCCATCAACTTTTTCTCTAATTCTTTGAGTATCGCTCAAGTAGCGCTTCGCCGATAGGTCCTGCGTTATCTGCGCGTGTGACCCGCCCCTGTTTTTCTTTTCAAGCCTTTTTCCCCGAAAGATTTTTTCTCTGCGCGAAGACGGTGTGCGACGTGTTCTTGTGCCTGATGTTGTGAGTCATTTTTTCGTTGTGGTGAGGGTTGTGGGTGGCGCGGGGTCGGGTGAATGACGATGAGCCGTTCGGCGGTAAAACGGCGCGTACAGGATCAGCAGTAGGACGATGGCAACACCGGTAGCATTGAGGATGTACCACGGCCAGGGGCCGAGTACCGAAAGTAACGACCACTGCTCGGGAATCTCCGCGAGGAACATGTAGTTGGAGCCGGTGAGCCAGTTGAACCAGCCGACAAACGCCGTGTAAGCCACCGTGATCGCGATCACGCGTATCACCGAGCCGCGCCGTGGCCGCAGTTGTAGGCCGACCACGAGGAACAGGGCCGCAATCAGGATCCCGAGGTGGCCGGTGACGAATATGAAGAACTCGAGTTGGGGGAAGCTGGCGGACAGATTCGGCGTTACTACCGCCTGTAGCGTGCCGGCGAGTCCCCAGAAGTAGGTGAGTTCGACGCCCAGTGACCAGCTCGGCCACCAGCAGGTGATAGCGGCAACGATCAGCGCCACGTCACAAAGTGCGAACGGCAGCGAGGTCTGCACCGACCAGCGGCCGTCAACCAGCGGGACGGCAACGAACAAGACTGCGACGGCGGTCAGGATGATCGAGATCGCGCGCCCGGCCCATCTCACCCAATTTCCGGGATGCCGCCGGCAGGCGGTGCACAGGCTCACGCAGACAACAGCGCCGACGGCGACGGCGATCCAGTAGGGGTCTGGAGTGCTCACCCACTCATTATGGCTCTTCAGACTTAACCAGGTAATCCGGGTCGAGGGCGCTGACGTAGGACGCCCGTGACCTCGTGATCATGGCTGTTGTCAAAGACCGCTATCTGATCAGAGTGAGGCCACGGGCTTGTCCCAGAATAGAAACACTGCGCCGATACCGCCTGCCCACAAGCGCCGACCACCAAGCCGCAGTCGACGCCTTCGATCGACCTGGGGCTGGTCGCCCCGGATCGCTACGCCGGTGTCGACTCCAGTCAGGCGATGCTCAACATGCTCCTCCGCAAACATCCCAGGGTTGCAGCGGTCTACCCAATAGACGTCCGGGATGCCCTTGTTGCCGGCAGGTTCACCCCGGGTCACTGCCGGGGTCAGTTTTTGGTCACCAGGAACATTAGTTTTTCTGCATTTTTTTCTTGCACCTTATGTAGCTGATGATCCCACCCCTGCGCACACAACCCGCCCCTTTTTCCCCGAAAGATTTTTTACTGCGTGAGGACGATGTGCGACGTGTTCTTGTGGCTACCGTCTCGAGTCATGTTTTCTTCTCGGTGAGGGTTGTGAGGGTGATTTTTCTTTGCCCGTTCTTTT
>Ga0209390_10006072_pt1 | contig 16505 bp, 19 predicted proteins | sample BON01_FD_187212 | JGI IMG/M metagenome (GOLD analysis project Ga0209390, IMG submission 187212) | Freshwater microbial communities from Lake Bonney liftoff mats and glacier meltwater in Antarctica - BON-01 (SPAdes) (version 2) | ecosystem: Environmental > Aquatic > Freshwater > Ice > Glacier... | reverse complement strand
CCGCCTGGAAGGGTGTGGTAGCGGTAGTGCTTCTCCCAGAGCGGCTCGAAATAGCCCAGCAGGTACTCGAATTCGACCACTGTCAGGCTGGTCAGCGACAGGAATTTGCTCTCGTGTTTTTTCTGATCTTCGTAGTTCATGCCGTAAAGTTCGCCGGCGGGCGCGATATCCTAAATAATTTATCCAAATAAATTCTATTTTATGTGTTCCTTTTTTGAAACAAATGAAGTTAAACTATAAACAAGTAAGCGATACCGGGCAGCCCATGATTATCCTGCACGGCGTATTTGGCTCCTTGGACAACTGGGCTACCATTAGTAAATCGATCGCCGATGCTGGGTATGCCGTATACCTGGTCGATGGAAGAAACCACGGTCGATCGTCCCACGACGATGAGTTTACATACCCCGCCATGGCGGCTGATCTCCATGAGTTTATTCAGGATCATGGCCTCACCAACCCCGTCATCGTGGGTCACTCCATGGGTGGTAAGACGGTGATGCAGTACGCCATGGAGTACCCTGGTACCTACGATAAACTGGCAATAATCGATATCGGTCCCAAGGCATACCCCTTGCACCATGAGTCTATCCTTGACGGGTTAAATGCGATTCCGTTGGCGGAGTTAAAAAACAGGCAACAGGCCGATGACGTTTTCAGCGCCTACGAACCCATCGGTGCCGTACGGCAGTTCTTGCTCAAAAACCTCTACCGGACCGACGACGAAGGCTTTGACTGGCGGTTCAATTTACCCGTACTGACGCGTAGTATTGCCAATGTAGGGGTAGATATTCCTTATTTACGAATCGTAGAGGAGCCTACCCTATTCATGCGGGGAGCCAATTCTGGCTACGTGAAGGATAAAGACTGGAAGAATATCAAAGAACTATTCGCCAACGCTGAACTTAGTACCATTCCGCGAGCGGGGCATTGGGTACACGCCGAGCAGCCGAAGATGTTCGTGGAGGTACTCGTGAAGTTTCTTTCTGAACACTGATAGTAATGGGCCTTAGCACTACTGTACTCGCTTATAACGCGCTCGGTAACCGGCGGTGCAGGAAGTCCAGATCATTTCGTCTTGATTGATTTCCAGTTCCACTGATTCACAACTTACACAATTTCGATTACATAATTCATCAAAATCAACCGGGGTTTTAGGTTTTATTTTAAAAGGACGCCCCCCGATGATGAGGGTACTGGGGGCGCAGCACATGCCTTTGCCATTGCCGTACAGCAGCACCCCGTCTTTTCGGAAAATCACCGTATTATATATTCCAATATCGGTTACGGCCACCCATTGCTTTACCCCATTCACCGTAGTTTCGTACGCTGTCATCTCCCACTTACCTACAAGTGGCATTATTTCTTCGGGAGTAAGTTCTTTATCGCGCTTGCATCCCAAAAGGATCAGCCCCATCAATATCCAAATACCTGTTTTCATTCCAATAGCTGTTTTTTTATAAGGAGCCAAAAACAGCCTAAATGGTTGGAAGGCTTGACTAGATCACCGCTTCACCGGCACCTTTGCCTCCGTCCTTTCCAGAAAAGCATCCAACTTAGCTTGCATCTCCTTACGCTTCTTAGGCAGCCGGTCAGCCACATTACGGGTTTCGGCAATATCGTCTTTCAGGTTAAATAGCTCGTCTGAGCCGTCCTCGTAGTAATGAATCATTTTCCAGTAGCCACTGCGCACGATACTGTACGGCGTCACATCTTCGTAGCGGTAGTGCGGAAAATGCCAAAACAAATCCCGGGTGGGCAAAGGCTGACTCCTGGTCAAGTGATTCAGTAAACTCACTCCGTCGTTCGGAATAGTAGGATCAGACCGGGTGCCGGCGGCTTCCAGAATGGTATTGAAAATATCCATTGTAATCACCGGGCTACCCGACACGCGGGGTGCAATCTGTCCTTTCCAGCTCACGATCATCGGCACCCGAATACCTCCTTCGTAGGGGTACCCCTTGCCAGAGCGGAAAGGTAGATTGGAAGTAATTGGATTGTTAGGGTTACCCAATAAACCACCGTTGTCAGACGTAAAAATTACCAGCGTATTTTCCAGAAGTTTCTGGGCTTCCAGCTCGGCCAGTATCTTCCCCACGGTTTCGTCCATGCTTTCGACCATGGCCGCGTACACCGGATTCTTTTGCTCGGTGGGTGTTTTGGCTGTATACTTTTCTACCATCTCGGGTTTGCCACCCAAGGGCGTATGCACGGCGTAAGGAGCGTAGTTGATAAAGAATGGCTTCCCTTTATTGTTCCGGATAAGCTGTATCACCTCATCGGCCTCGCGGTCGGTAAGGTACTCCCCCTCTTTACGGGCGGGTAGCGTGGGGATACCTTTCACGGTTGCATTAGCGTAGGGATCAAAGTAGGAAGGTGGCTGACCAAAATCGCAGCCACCGATATTGACATCAAAGCCCTGCTTCTCGGGGTAGTAGTCTTCCAGGCCCAAGTGCCACTTACCGATAAACGCCGTGAAGTACCCCTGTTCTTTGAGGTACTCAGCCGTTGTTTTTTCCGAAAGCGGTAGCTCAAACGGAATGGAGGGCACTTTGAGTTTTTGCGTCAAATCACGCTCGTATTCCTTTTTGTTCTTCCCATCGTATTGCGCCTCGGCGTTCTGAAAACTGGCCCGAATCCAGTCCGTTATGCCCGTCCGGGCGGGGTACTTCCCCGTCATCAGGGCCGAGCGCGAAGGCGAACAAATGGCCGCCGCCGCGTAGGCATCCGTGAACTTTACGCCTCCGGCAGCAAGGCGGTCGAGGTTAGGAGTTTCGTAATATTTACTGCCGTAACTACTTAGATCCGCCCAGCCGAGGTCGTCTACGAAGATGAGGAGAATATTGGGGGTAGTTGCTACCAGAATAGGCTGCCGGTTACCCGATATGAGTAGTACCAAGACTAGTGATAAAACAATAGAAAACCGCGACCAACGGGAGGAAGTGTGCATAATCATTACTGTTTTAAAAGTAAAAGAGGTTCTTTTGTAGAAAACATGCTCATTTTTTTATTACAAATGTCAGAATTAACTTTGAAAAGTACTTCAACCCTATTTCTCATTCCAACGGTACTAGCCGAAGGCACCGCCCAGCAGGTACTCAGCCCGCAGATACTGGATGTACTCAGCAACCTTGACTATTTTTTTGCCGAAGAACTTCGCACGTCGCGACGGTTTATCAGTAGTCTACGGCTCGGTCGGGTGATACAGGATCTGACTTTTTATGAGTTAAACAAAAAGACGCCCGAGGCCGAAACCGCCGCTCAACTTCGGCAATTGCCCAAGGGAAAAGATATCGGGGTTATTTCGGAAGCAGGCTGCCCCGGCGTAGCTGACCCCGGAGCCTCGGCCGTGCGCATCGCGCATCAACTCGGCATGAAGGTAGTACCCCTCGTAGGGCCTTCGTCTATCTTGCTCGCTCTGATGGCATCCGGACTAAGCGGACAATCTTTTGCCTTTCACGGGTACTTACCCATCGATCAGATTCCACGTAGACAGGCATTGATCGAACTCGAACGCGAAGGGCAGGAGCGCCGGCAAACCCAGATTTTCATGGAGACTCCTTTCCGCAATAATCACATGCTCGCTACCCTACTCGATGCTTGCCAGCCCGATACCCTGCTGTGTATTGCCTGTAATGTGACCGCCCCCGACGAATACATCAAGACCCAGTCGGTGCAGCAATGGCGGAAACAGAAAATTGACCTGCATAAAAAACCCACCATTTTTCTGATTGGCTAGTTTATCCTTTTTCTAATAACCACCAAATTGGTTTCCTTTTCGCCGTAATTCGGTAGTTGGTAGTGATGTAATCCCGAATATGCTGCACGGCTTCCTGCGGATCGTCCGTGAATTTTAGCAATTGAAGATCCTCTTCGGCAATGGTTTTCTCGGCCACCATCTTATTGAGCATATCCGTCAGCGGGGCATAAAACTCCTTCCCCATGACTACTATCGGAAAATCATGAATGGTTGCCGTTTGGATGAGCGTTAAGGTTTCAAACAGCTCGTCCATCGTTCCCGCCCCACCAGGCATCACCACAAAAGCATAAGAATATTTAACGAGCAGAACCTTGCGGACGAAAAAGAACTTGATCTCCACCCATTTCTGCATATAAGGGTTGGGATGTTGCTCTTTGGGAAGTTTTATATTGCACCCAACTGATTTGCCGCCGGCCTCAAAGACACCACGATTGGCTGCTTCCATCAAACCCGGTCCGCCGCCCGTCATGACCGTTAAGCCGGATCGGGCTATTTTTGCCCCTAGCTCTCGGGACAGCTCGTAGTACTTGTGCCCCTCACGAAATCTGGCGGAGCCAAATACCGTCACGCTGGGTCCCACAAAATGCAAAGCCCGGATACCTTTGATAAACTCCCAGAATACCTCCAAGGCAAATATGAATTCATATTGCCGACTTTTGGGGCCTTCCAGAAAATAGTAGTCCTCTTTGTTTAGCAGAGGTTCGTTTTCGTCGGTAGCAGCGGTCATAAAAGTAATGAGAAGGGGATCGAAAAAGGATAAATCATCACAACCAAAATACGATTCTACCCAGCCGTTTCCAAACAGTTTGTTAACTTCGCCCTTATCAACCTACAATACTAGTATGATTCAGATCAAGTCTTTTGTTTTTAGTCCCTTCTCGGAGAACACCTACGTACTTTATGACGAAACCAAACAGGCCATCCTGATTGATCCGGGTTGCTACGAAGAGGAGGAATTCTGGAAGTTGAATGATCTTATAAAAAAAGAGGGCCTAAAACCCGTCGGGATATATAATACCCACGCCCATATTGACCATGTGCTGGGTGTCGCTCAACTCAAACGCACCTATGGTATTCCCTTTGCGCTCCATCGGCAAGATGAACCTTTGTTGTTGGCGGTCAAAACCTACGCCCCTAACTATGGTTTCCCCCGCTTTGATGAGCCTGCCGTAGAGCAATGGCTTACCGAAGATGATACGGTTACCTTTGGTAATTCTACCCTCCGAATCCTTTTTGTACCCGGCCACGCTCCGGGGCACATTGCGTTTGTCAACGATGAACAGAAGATTGTAATCGGTGGTGATGTGCTTTTCCGACAGAGTATCGGGCGTACCGACCTACCCGGAGGTGACATGAATACGCTCCTGAATAGTATCCGAACCAAGCTTTTTACGCTCGCTGACGACTATACGGTATACGCGGGCCACATGGAGCCCACCACCATTGGGTACGAAAAAAAGTACAATCCCTTCTTAAAGGCTTAACATTCTATTTATGAAACGCCATACTCCCAATGCCCTTACCTGCGCCAACCTCCTCTGTGGATGCGTGGGTATCGTGGAAGTCTTCCATAATAATATGTTGCTATCGTGCGCTCTCATTGGTCTGGCGGCGGTATTTGACTTTCTGGATGGCTTTGCGGCCCGATTGTTAAAAGTGAGTTCTACCATCGGCAAGGAGCTAGACTCCCTCGCTGACGTAACAACTTTTGGCGTTTTGCCCTCCATCATTATTTATCAACTACTACTCACCAGCGTAGACGACCTCGGGCAGCTATGGATCCCTAATCTAGCCTTTGCGATTGCAGTGTGTTCGGCCCTACGGCTGGCAAAATTCAACGTAGACCCCCGGCAAAGCGACTCGTTCATTGGGGTACCAACCCCCGCCAACGGCATCCTAGTGGCCTCGTTACCGTTTATTATTCGGTACTATCCTGAGTATGAACCCTTCATTATCCATACTACCAATCTGCTGATTTTTACGGTCGTGATGTCCTTCCTGATGGTATCAGAACTCCCGCTTTTTGCGCTCAAATTCAAATCATTTGGCTGGAAAGGTAATGAAGTACGGTACTCGTTTTTGCTGGTATCGTTGATTTTGCTAATCACCCTTGGCTTTTTGGCCGTACCGTTGGTGATTGGGATGTATATCCTGCTGAGTGGGGGGGTGATGGTTGTAAAAAAGTAGTAGTACTTCTTTTGTGGATACTTTTAATAGAACACCACCATGGTGCGTGTCTATTCTATCTTGTATGTTCCAGAATGTCCACTTTGCTGCTGCTAGTTTGGTTCTAGTCGATGGCCAGAAGTTCAGGAAAACTTCTACCCGAATTGGTAAGCCGTATATTTTGTTGCATTTTTGCACCGCAATTGACCCTTGTGATTAGATTAACCGAAGCCATCATCTACCATGCAATTCGTCGCTAACATCAATATTATGCCCATCAAGGAAATCCTTGATCCTCAGGGTAAAGCTGTAAAATTAGGCCTTCATAACCTGGGCATTGATCAGGTAGATGACGTCCGTATTGGCAAGCACATTACCATCAAATTAGATGCTGCTGATGCTACTGACGCAGAATCTAAGGTAAAAACAGCTTGCGAAAAGCTGCTTGCAAACCTTATTATGGAAGAATTTAGTTTCGAAATTCAGCCCGGATAAGGGTTATTTTTCCTGATTCTCTTTCCAAGTAGCTCACATTCCTGATCGAAGTTTTTCCTTATGCCGCACGCAAAAATTACCGGAGTTGGTTATTACGTACCAGAACAAGTCGTAACCAACGATGACCTTTCTCAATGGATGGAAACATCTGACGAATGGATACAAGAACGAACCGGTATTAAACAACGGCGGTATTTTACCTACGGCAAAGAAACTAACGCCAGTATGGCCACGGCAGCTTCTCGTCAGGCCCTCGATCGGGCGGGTATTACTGCCAACGAAGTAGATGTTATTGTCTACGCTACCATCACGCCTGATTATTTCTTCCCCGGTTCTGCATTTTTGATGCAGCGGGAGTTGGGTATGGACGGTAAGCCTGTGATTGATATCCGGGAGCAATGTTCAGGTTTTGTGTACGCACTCTCAATTGCCGATCAATTTATCAAATCTGGGATGTACCGCACGGCCCTGGTAGTTGGCTCTGAGATTCAATCAAGCTGGATTAATAAGAGTACCGCTGGGCGCAACGTAGCCGTAATTTTTGGTGATGGTGCCGGAGCAGCCGTGGTGCAAGCAACCGAGGACCCCGCGCACCGAATACTCTCCACCCACTTACACGCCGACGGCCGCTTTGCCGAAGACCTGTACGTAAAAGAACCCGGTAGCAGTCGTCCCGGTCGGGCCGCTACGAAGCAGATGGTTGACGAAGGTGGCTTTGACGTAGTAATGAACGGAAACTCCGTTTTTAAGCATGCCGTTGTTCGCTTTGGCGAGGTAATTCAGGAAGCACTCGACGCCAACGGCTATCAAGCTGACGATATAAGTCTGTTGATTCCGCATCAGGCTAACATCCGCATAAGCGATTACGTCCGTAATCAATTAGGATTAGCTCCCGAGCGGGTAGTAAACAACATCCAACGGTTTGGTAATACCACCGCCGCATCCATCCCCATAGCACTGGCCGAAGCCTGGGAGCATGACAGGATTAAAGAAGGTGATCTGCTTTGTATGGCCGCATTTGGTAGTGGGTTTACCTGGGCTTCTGCGCTTATCCGGTGGTAATGTAGATTACAACCCGCCTTAATATTGCTCTGTCGAAAGCATTACTAACGTACAGGCTTCAATGGCCTCAATACCATTCTTCTTCAGTAGTTCTTCTAGTTCGGGATTCTCAGTACCAGGATTGAATATGACCCGCTTGGGTTGTAATCCTACCAAATAATTGTAATACTCAACCTGATGCCGTGGTTCGACGTATAGTGTTACAGTATCGATGCCCTCAAAAAAAATCTTTTCTAGCGTTATTGGTTCACCAGCAACCTCTCCTTTACGTAATCCAATCTGAACAATAGGGTTACCTTTTTGCTTCAAGCGGTGTGCTGCTTCGTGCGCATATCGTCCCGGATTTGTGGACGCTCCAATAATTAATGTCTTTTTCATTTGAATGAGTTTGGCTTTTTCTATTTCACGAATTAGTTACTTCCAACACTTCCCCGTACAAAACATTCTATTTTCAGAATGATGCAGTCTGCCCTAGCTAGCTACTACGCTAGTAACAACATTTAATTTTTACGAATTAATAACATATACGTGAAAATATTGGTTTAAAGTGAATTAGCACAAAATATATTGTTTAATGTTAGTTCAACTTGATTAGTGCTTTTTTTATATAAAGTTTTTGAATAGACCAATATTTCCAACTTTATAGAGTTTTTTATTTAAAATTAACCCTCACAGATCATTAGCTTGTATAACTTAATTATTGTTTGTGTTAAACAAGTATAAATCATCAACCTGAAACATGAAAGAGAAAAAAAGCACTAGTAGTTACTGGAATGAGATGTGGGTAAGGATCAACTTTGAGGAAGTTGAGAACGCCCCCCATTATGAGATATCTAATTATGGGCGTTTGAAAAGTTTCCAAAGTGATCCAAAAGGAGGTGCCATCATCAATGGCTCTGTTATTCAGGGCTACCGTTCACTGAATATCAGAGTTTCGGGCGGACGTACCATAAATCGCTATGTGCACAAGCTGGTGGCAGAATACTTCCTGGGGCAAAGAGATGAAGACCAGAAGTTTGTCATTCATCTTGACTTCGAAAAACAAAATAATTATTATCAGAACTTGAAATGTGTGTCAAAGGCAGAAATGACCGAACACAATCGTCAGAATCCGGCCTTACTCAACAGGGTAATGCCTCGCCGAACCAGTAACTATAAGTTAACTGAAAGCAAAGTGAAAATAATTAAGAAGTTGCTTAAAAACGATAATAATCGTCTAAAAATGATTGCAAAGCAGTTTGGAATTACGCATACCCAACTGAATCGGATTCGTTCGGGCGAAAACTGGAAACACGTAACGATTGAAGATTAACATACTTTGTTGACGTTCAAAAAAAGGCTCTTCGGTTTTTGAACTCAGGACTTGGCAAGCGGAACCGACAGAAAGAATGTGGTTCCCTTGTCTTCTTCGGTTTCAAACCATATCGTACCGCCTGCGTACTCAATGATGCGCTTAGCCATTGCTAAACCTAGCCCAGTACCTCCTTCCTTGGTAGTAAAATTAGGAAGAAAAACTCTGCTCCTGATATTCTTGGCAATTCCAGACCCGTTGTCCTGTATCTCTACCATGAGAGTTTCATTGTGAGTGAACCCCCTTAATGTGATTTCACCCGGGCGCGAGTCTGACAGGGATTGTTTGGCGTTTATAATGAGGTTTGTAATACTTGCCCCGAACTGCTTACGGTCTCCCACGGTATTCATCGGGACATCCTGTATTTCTTTCCTGAACAGTACATTCTTATCGGAGGAATAGAGTTCAAATACCTTATTAAGAACAGAAGTCGCCTCAAACACTTCATTCTGTGGCAAAGGCATTTTGGCTATATCTGAGAAAGACTGGGCAATATGCCCGATATTGTCAATTTGATCAATTACAGTTTCCATTGCACGACTGACTTTCTCCAAGGCGTCAGGATCATCCCGTTTTATAGTACGTTGCAACTGCTGCAATGTCAATTTCATGGGCGTGAGCGGGTTCTTGATTTCGTGCGCTACTTGCCGGGCCATTTCACGCCACGCTGATTGCTTTTCGGTATTGGATAGTGCCTGCTTACTCCGATCCAGATTCACGAGCATCTGGTTATACTTTTTAATTAAAGCACCAATTTCATCATTTGATTTCCACGGTAGTGGTTCGTTGGGCTGGTTGAGTGAAGTGGCGCTAATCTTTCGGGTTAGTACCCTCAGAGGCTCAATAAGCAGGTTAGCCGCCAGGTAAGACACAAACAAAAACAGCAACAACATGCCCGTAAATACGATAAGGACCGAAGCGATAATGTCAATCATCTGCCGCTCCAACGATACTTTTGAATCAAAATACGGAACACCTAAGACACCCAACAACTCCTGATCATTGGATTTGAGGCCCGTGTAGGCGGTAGTGTAGTTTTTATTCTCTTTTGATTCATCGAGCAGGAGCTGATTCTCTTTTTGCTCTACAATCTGTTTTTTAGCCAAAGGGTTGATCAATGCTGTGAGGTCATTAGCTTGGGCTACAACGGGTTCGGAAGACAACATAATATACCCGGTAGTATCGTATAGGTTAATGGTCAGGTCAGCATCTACGGCAATCTGACGAATCTGCGCTTCGAAGTAACCCTGGCTCATTCTTTGGGACTTGTACTCTTCCACGTAGCCAAGTACATTGGCTGCTATGTTACGGCTATTGGTTAGGTAAGAATCCTGCTGGTTCCGCTCATAATTGCTCCTAATCACTTGTAAAATAAAGAAAAGCACAATCAATAAGGGGAGAACAAAAGCAGCATTTAAGAGTACTTGTATCTTAGTAGAATAGGTCAAAGGGAGTGAAGAAAAGCCATAATGTATAGCGTGCCCAATGATGGCAATAGAAACAACAATAACCAGGATAAGGTATAAAAAGGAAAAATTAGCCAGTACTCCTTTCCATTCCCACGACTTGGAAGACACCACAACCTTCTTGCCTTGGGAGCCCACAAGGCCTACGTGCCGCTCGCCATTATACACTATTCCCTTTTCGTAAAGTGCTGAATCAGCCAGTAAAGTTTCCGGAAATTTACTTTCGTAGTTGTAAGTACCACTACTCGATACTACGCCGTTATCGCCAAAGATGCCGTAACTATACTCCTCTGACTGTTGACTGTTCGTCAATTGCATCTCCCCTCCTCCTGGTAAGCTCGCTCCTTGTTCTTTAAGATTCAGCACGATAAACCCTGCTGAATCTGCGCCACTTCCGACAGTCACAAAACTTACATATTGCCGGCCAGTGTCTTCTCCTGCGTCATTCACAAGGTAGGTGTTAGGTATAGAAGAGGAAAAGGCTGGCTTCGCAAAAGTTTCCCGATAGTAACCAAAGCTCTGAGCCATAATCCCGGTATCGAGTGGACTTCCATCCGGGTAAAACGAGAGTACATTTATATCATACTGATCCAGATACTCATTCAAATAGTTATTTCTGACGCGTTGCTCAACAGCCTCACCTACCGTAATATTCTTCCCCAGGAACAACTCCTTGATTGCAGAATCACCAGTAATTGACAGGACATCTTTTGCTAATTGGGCCTCAGCAAGCTGATTGATGTCCACCGCAAACTGATTTCCAAATTCTTTTTTATTGGATAGATCCTTTTTAAGCTCCTGATTTTCGACTACATAGGTAGTCAATAGGGCGCAGGCCAGAGCCCCCAGGAAATAGTAAACGGTAGTAGGGTACCGAAAACCGTAAAATGCACGGGGAAGTCGTGTCAGGTATAAAATGGTAATATAAAGCAGGTGTACCAGAAATATCCACTCAATTTGTATCCGTGAAAACCAGGAGCAGATGGCGGCAATCAGAACGCTGACCATAATCGTAACCATTCCTATTTTTCTGTCGGGTGTTAAACGTATAAATACACTAACAACAAGATGAGCTATGAGGAAGTATAAGCAGGATAAGCACACGAATACCAGAAGTGTGGTCACTTTAATAGCCCCAAACGTGATACTTTGGGTAATATCGAGGGTAAATAAAGATGTTCCATATATAGTTACCAGCTCACGGTAACACATGTAGTATGCTACATAGCTAACCAAAAGAATCAGTAGCGATACTAAGGCCTGAAAACCCAAGCCGCTTCGAAGAAGTCTTCGGTACGTATAGGTTCGGAAATATATACTATTTACGTAGACTAGAAGAAGTAGAATGCATAGATAATTTAACAGCAAAGAGCCTATCGAGGGAGCTAGTACCGACAGATTATACTGCGGATTGAAAACCTCCCAACTGGTTAACGCGTAAGAAACTGAATACCGAAGCGTCAATAGTCTTAACAAGAGGATAAAAAAAACGAGTGCTCCAAAACCCAGGCCATGACGATGAGGGCTCCGGAGTTGGCGAATAGATTTAATGACGAATACACCAAAAAAAAGAAGCGCTAAAAATAAAAAAAGAAGTGCTTTTGAGGGAAAGAATTTCGAACGAAAAACAGAGTCTTCAGGGGGCGTGATATAAAAAAGGACCTTACCGTCTTGATTAAGTACGGCACCGTCTTCTCCTCCTGCTTGCAAGTTAAGCATCTGGGGAGGGAGAGAGAACAAACTGGTGTTATACTGGTTTGATGGGTGCGTAGTTTTTTTTTCGGTAGGAGTAAAAAGTCTGATCAGGCTTACTAGTTTGTACAGGCTACCGTTGACCTGCTTTGAGCCAGTGACTGCCATAAATTTTCCCCGCTCATTTTCTAGTACCTCAACTGGTGCATTTAATGATGCTACCTCGTTATAGGTTAACACATAGTCATTTTGTGACCACATAACGAGCGCAGTGTCTCTAAATAGGTAATAAGGGTAAGGAGTATCTTTGAGAAGGCTGGAAAATAACTGCCCATCCGGTACCGGTAGCCGGTTGAGTACCTTATCTACGTGGGTACGTGAGGCCAGTAGTTCTGTGTTGACACGTTCTTGTACAGAACGTAGGTATACTTCATGCTTTTCGGCTCCTTTTTCAGTAAAAAAGAGCCCGATTGCAAATGCAAAAGCTATCGACGCTGCCAGTAAGTAAGTGTATTTTTTTAAAATAATGGACACCGTGTTTGAGCTATAATTAAATAATAGCGACCTAAAACCGTGCCAAAAACCGAATATCCTCCTAGTTTTTTTAGCGGATTTATTGGTCTAATGGGGCTCTGCCCCTGATGGGGGCAAAAATTTACTATCGGCTTTGGTAACCAAGTTCCGTTTTCGGGTTGCGGTCGATGTGGTATTCCAGATGCGCTCGGGTCTCGACATTCTTCTCGTTCAGGTACTCAGCTACTGCCGGGTTTGCTGTCATTAGGAAAAATACTCCTGTCGCTGCCACTGCTGCCACCAAGAGCAGCAACCACGCGGCTGTGGGCCACTCGATTGCGTGGACTTTTTCCGATTTCAGCTTTACAGACCTCGGAATGTTGCTGGCCACTGCTTCAATACGCCTGGCCAAATCTTCCATAGCCTTGCTATGATCGGTAAGATGCCGTGTCAACTCCGTGGCCAGCTTGGCCGTGTCGATCTTTACGACCGGAGGTTGCTCTACCTTTTTGCTAACTTGTTCTATTTTAGTGGATAAAGCCCGTATTTCGTTCTGCAGATTCTCTAAAATTTCCATGCGCTTACCGTCTGAATCCCCTGGATTGTTTCTGTTCCTCGATCTTTTTCAACTCCTGACGCTGCACCTCATTTTCTTGCTCCAGGTGTTTCTTATTCGCCCGGAGCAGCGCATTTTCAAATTCTATCTCTTTTTTTTGCGTTTTAAGTGGCTCTAACTGCTTTTTAATCGCTTGGCCACTCCTCGATGGCCTTAAATGCGTCAGGCAGTCCTTTTGCCAGCTTGTAGACCGTTTTTAGGCTCTGCTCCTCCTGCTGGCGTTTGAACTGGATGGAATTCAAATGGCGGATGCTGCTACTCTGCCCCCGCTCGAGGCCCAGTTCCCTGGCCACGATCGTTTGCAGCTCGGCCATATCGTCGCGCTTCATGCGGATGCTCTTGCCCGTGGCTTTTTCCGTCCAGTCGAAGACCAGATGCCCGTGGTAGTTGGGTCTCCATTGGTTCGTGGCCTGGTCGTAGTGGCCTTCGTCCTTATGGGCGTATCCCTGAATAGTCCTAATTCCAAAGCGCTCCTCGATGGCCTGACCGACTTTGCGCAGATCCTGCGCCGTGTGGCACTACTCGATGAGCAACACACCCTCGCGGATGGGTGCCGCCTTGGCTTGCATCCGCTGGCCGGTGCTGGCCTGGTACCTGGCCACTGCGTCAGCTCGCGCCTGGGCGACGGTGGCCAGTTTGAACGAAGAGTTGAGCGGGCTTAGGTCTTCCCGCACATAACCCAACTTTTTTTCCCTTTCGTTGTGCTGCTCACTGCCGGCCTTCACCGGGCGCACATGGATGCTGCTTTTTCCCATTTTGTTTTCCTTTTGGCTTGACCGCCTGGCGTCGCAGACCTCACTGCACCCTTTAATAGGTGCTAGTGAGCTATAACCCTACAAGCAAAGTTAAATGCTCTTCCCCTAAAAGCCAAGCGTGCCGAAGGACGCAAGCCGTTTTTTGTGCGGTTGTTATTTTTAATTTAAAAAAATTGATAATCAAATAGTTAATGATAATTTTTTCAAAAAATTTAGAAAATATGAAAATTTCTTTTGAAAAAATAAAATATTCAATGATTGTGCTGCTACGCACACGCGTCTTAAATCTTTTTATCACCAAAAAAACTGAATCACTATGGATTGAAAATCCATAGGTTTTGAAAAAAATAGGTATAAGAATGAAATTCTTATACAAGTATAATATTATCCTCGTCCAAGTTCGATGGGTTTCGATGATGTTCCAAGTAATCCTCAACCATCTTGTCGGTGATGTTGCCCGTGCTCCACGCGCCATATCCTAATGGCCCAAAAATGCCGTCCCCAGTATTTTTTGGAAAGGACGGGGAATTCCTCTTGCAGACGGCGCGAGGTTCTACCCTTGAGACGCTTGACCAGATCGCTCAGCCTGCGCGAGGGTGGGTACTCAATATGGATATGCACATGATCTTTGCTGATGACACCTTTCAAGATGCGTACGTCCTCAGAATCGCAAATCTGTTTGATCAGGTCACGGCAGCGAACCTGCACATCTCCTTTCAAAACATGATAGCGGTACTTTGTCACCCACACGATGTGTACCGTCAACCAGGACACCGTATGGCCAGACCTTCTGTGATTATCTCCCATAAGACCAATATAGGAAAATGGGTAGCAACTGAAAGTCTTGCACTAAAAGTGCATAGTTTCAACTAACGATTGTGACCAATGAAAGCTATGAAAGCGATTTATCAAGTGCTGTGTTTACTTCTGCTGTTCTTCGTTGCCCTTTCCTGTGAAAATAGGGATTCTATTGATATTGAAAAGCTTGATTCTAGCAAAGAAAATCTAGGATATGTTCCTGTTAGTACAGCAAAAAGTGCTGCTGACCTTTTCATTTCTACTCATTCCAAAAATGAAAATAAAGCAGCACGAGTAGGTAAAAGAGAAGTGAAAGAGACAATTACTGTTAAGGATAGTGTAGGAGTTCCCTCCTTCTATGTCATAAATTATGAAAATAATGAAGGTTTTACTATCGTTTCAGCTGAAAAGAAGGTGAATCCAATTCTTGGTTATTCCGATACTGGAAATTTCAACCTAAATAACTTGGATATTGGAACTAATCTCTGGACTAATGATCTAAAAAAAATGATCAACTTTATTCGGAAAAATAAAGATGCAACAGAATTAAAAGGAGCTTCCAATCAATGGAGTGAGTATGTAAAATCAGGTGCTAGAACTAGTTATGAACCAATCTGCACTGATTGTTACTCCTGTGAAAATAAAATTGTTGATAATTTTATTTTCACTACATGGGGACAAAGAGAAGGTTATAACGGATCTTGTCCAGGAGCAAGTGGTGGTCCTTGTAATCTTGCGTTGACTGGTTGTGTTGCAACGTCGATGATGCAAGTAATGAGGTATTATTCTCGTCCATTTTCACACACCGATAGTTATCATATAGGCGGAATTAATTGGTGGAATATGCCAATGGCCGCATCAGGAAGCTGTAGTCTTACTTTTGCTGAACAAGAAATTTTAGCTATGATGCGATCTGTAGGTGAAAATGTCAATATGAGCTACGGAGCAACATCATCAGGGGCTTATCCTTGGAAAGTTGCTCAATCGTTGAAAAACGACTACGGGTATGCTTCAAGTACGGATAGATCAAACTATAATTCCTCAACAGTGATGAGTGAATTAGATGTTGCTAGGCCAGTGATACTGGACGGTGGATCTCATATGTGGGTCACTAGTGGATATCAGTATTTAAATACAGAGGATTGTACGCAAGCATTTCTCTATTTATATATGAATTGGGGCTGGAGTGGTTTAAATAATGGATTCTACTCTTTCAACAATTGGACAACTACATTAGGGTCAGTCACTTATGACTTTAACAGTAATAAGCATATGACTCTTGTTCGTCCTTAGTTAAATTGCTCAACTTAATTATATTAACATGGCTCGGATCGTGATTAACTGTTTCTTTGTAGTCTTATCAACTATATTTTTCAGTAGTTGTAAAGATAACAATATGAATGTTTCAACACCTCCTCCTCTTTCTTCCAACTTGATTGGTAAATGGGAATGGACAAAGACAGTAGATAAATCGGGTGAGATAATTACTCCTCAAACTGCTGGGTATAGCAAAAGTATAAGCTATGGGAATAGTGACAAAGTAAATGGCAACTACTTGTACTTAACGGAAAGGGACGAAGCACCAATGGTTTTGAAACAGAACAACGACTTTGGAAAAGCTGAATTATTGGGTGACACATTGAACATAACTACTCAGTTTGAGAATAGATATATAGAATTTTTTCTTATAAAGAATTCTGATAAGGCGGATTCAAGTAATAAACGCAACACCCTCGTTATTTAGGGTAGCGTTTTGAAAAACTTCCTCGGGTGATCTAAACCCAAATCTCTTCCTGGGCCTTTTGTTTAAAATTATAACTACCTCGTTCAC
>Ga0209390_10006064_pt1 | contig 16525 bp, 15 predicted proteins | sample BON01_FD_187212 | JGI IMG/M metagenome (GOLD analysis project Ga0209390, IMG submission 187212) | Freshwater microbial communities from Lake Bonney liftoff mats and glacier meltwater in Antarctica - BON-01 (SPAdes) (version 2) | ecosystem: Environmental > Aquatic > Freshwater > Ice > Glacier... | reverse complement strand
AAACCGACAATAAATAGCATGAAAAGCATGTCTATCGTTCTTTCCAAAACCACAGTTCCAAAGATTTTACCAAATTTAATTGGGTAAGTTTTTCTCACTGCACCGCATCGGGCTACTTCTCCAGCTCTAGGAAAAATAAGGTTGACCAGATTGCCAAACATTAAGGACCAAAAAATCGGGATTGTTTTGACATCGATGGTTTCATTGGTAGCTATTAAGTTCTTCCATCTCCACGCCCTAAGCCAAAAGCCAATCAGACCGATAACCATTGCTGCGGAAAACCAAAAAATGTCCATACCCTTAAGCGCCTCCAAAATGATTTCGCTTTCAATATCCCTGTAGAGATAATAAAAGATCAAAAGGGCCGCCAGTAAGGGAACGATTGCTTGAAGGATGTTTATTAACCTATTGCTCAAATCAATTTGTTTTGGCCATCTGGGAAAATTATAGTGGGTTTATATTTTTTTGCTTCTTCAAAATCCATTGTTGCGTAGGTAATGATGATGACCACATCTCCAACTTGTGCTTTACGTGCGGCAGGACCATTAAGACAGATTTGACCAGAGTCACGCTCTCCCTTTATGACATAAGTTTCAAGTCGTTCGCCATTGTTAATATTTACAATCTGAACTTTTTCATTTTCGATAATATTAGCTGCCTCCATTAATGCCTCATCTATGGTGATGCTGCCTACATAATGGAGTTCTGCCTGGGTGATTTTTACCCGGTGAATTTTTGATTTTAATAACTGAATTTGCATGTCATTAGTTAGATGTGACCAGCACGAATGATAATATTGTCAATTAGTCGTACCTGTTCAATGTGTGCCGCTATACAAATGGCGTACGGTTTTCCAGGTATTGGGTTCTGGACAGGAGTAAAATTAGTTACTTCTACAAGTTCCAAATACTCAGGGGTTATGGCAAGTGGGGAGAGAATTTCCTCAACGGTATTGTTTTTTATGTTCAACCAGTCTCCCCCACTTAAAAGTTCATCCTTACATTTAGTCAAAGCCTTAAACAGTATGGGTGCTATTTTCCTGCCCTCGGCGCTGAGCCTTTGGTTTCTAGAAGAAAGGGCTAACCCATCAACCTCCCGAACGGTAGGAACAATCTCTACCTTAATATCAAAAGAAAGATCGCTTACCATCTTTTGGATAATAGTTACTTGTTGAAGGTCTTTTTGGCCAAAAAAAGAAATATCGGGTTTGAGAATATGAAACAGCTTAGAAACTACTATGGCTACACCATTAAAATGACCAGGCCTGAACCGTCCTTCTAGTACCTGTTCCATGGATCCAAAATCAAACTTCATTAATACTGCTTCTGGATAAATCTCCCTTTCTGAAGGAACAAAAACGATGTCTACGCCCTCTTCACTCAAGATCGCTAAGTCAGTGTTTAATGTCCTAGGGTATTTCTCGAGGTCTTCAGGGTTGTTAAATTGGATGGGGTTTACAAAAATGGACACAATGGTGAGGTCCGTTTTCTTTTTGGAATGCCGGATCAATTCTAAATGCCCCTTGTGCAATGCCCCCATAGTAGGGACAAGACCAATAGACTTATCTAGGGTTTTTAATGCCCTTAAGTGCTGTATTACAGAAGATATGGTTTCGTGTATTTCCAAGGCCTGTTTTGAAATGGAATAGGAAAATAGGTGCAAAATTATATTATTCTGAATAAAAACAATGGAATTTGCTGATTTTTTTGTAATTTTGTAGTCCCGTTATATCCCTAAATTAAACACACACGATATGTCTAAACTTCGTATCCTTTACGTAGCAAGCGAAATTAACCCATTTCTTCAAACTTCTGAAGTCGCTAATTTTGTAAGAGCCCTGCCCCAAGCAATGCAGGAAAAAGGAATGGAAATCCGAATTTTGGTACCCAGATTCGGATTGATTAATGAAAGAAAGAACAGGTTGCATGAGGTTGTAAGGCTTTCAGGTATCAATATATCAGTAGGTGAGGAGGAAAAACCATTGATAATTAAAGTTGCGTCTATTCCAAATGCTAAATTACAAGTTTATTTTATAGACAATGAAGACTATTTTCAAAGGAAGAGCGTTTTCTTTGACAAGCAGAATAAATTTTATGAGGACAATGACGAAAGAGCCATTTTCTTCTGCAAAGGAGTGCTAGAAACCGTTAAGAAATTAGGATGGGCACCAGATGTGGTTCATTGTAATGACTGGATGACCAGTCTTATCCCGCTGTATCTAAAAACTACTTACAAGAATGAACCGCTTTTCAAAGAAACAAAATCTGTATATGCCATTTATAATAACGGATTTAGTCATAAATTTGGGGACGACTTATTCGATAAAATAAAAATGGTAGATATCGACGATGCGCTTCTTGCCCCATTGAAGTCCAAAGACTATGAAGGTTTTGTGAAATTGGGAATGGAATATGCTGACGTTGTTGTTAAGGGTGAGGATATTTCCGAAAGCCTGGCTGCCATGATTCAAGAATCATCTAAAGAAAAACAGTTTGAAATTAATAGTGATGAACAAGAAGAGCTTTTTGAAAGCTATTACAATATCTACACAGACCTTGCAGGTTAAAGTCCTCGGGGCACTGTGCTCAATTGTTATTTTCGCCGGAGCTTGTTCCGACCCATCCGAAATTGGATTGGTTTTGGATCCCGGGTCCAATCAGATAGGGGTATTCTATGAAGAAATACCCCTATCTTCTTTTTTAGTACTGGAAGATTCTTTCAATACTACAAATCAGAGCCGATTGGTGGTTGGAGGAGACCACAGCGATATTTTTGGTATCACCGAATCAATAGGCTATAGTCGGCTTTCTTTCAATCCCGGTGGTGTTTTACCCGAAGACAATGCCATATTTGACTCCGCTATTTTTAACTTCAATATTGTTGAATTAATAGGTGATGATTTTGAGGAAGAAAAGGAATTCAAGGTTCACAGACTATTAGAGTCCATTGAGGATACCACCTATTACAGTTTTAATGCCCTAGATTATGAGGAGAACATTTCCCTGGCGGAAGGTTCCTTCTTGTTGCAAGCAGATACTATTAATAGGGTGAGTATGGACCTAAGTCCTGATTTCGCTGCTGAGCTTTTTGGAAAGCTTACCTCGCAAGATCCTGTCTTCGATAATATTTTTGCTTTTAGAGAATATTTTCCGGGTATAGTTATCAAGGGTAACCCAGCCCAAAATACTTCCGTTTCTTTGGCTGTTGGAAGCGGCACAGGCATTACCATGTATTATCACTACGATGAGGATACGGTATCTACAGCCTACCCCATCAATACCATTCAATCAAGGCATTTTAACCAAGTAATCAGTGATCGGCAGGGAACTGTCACAGAACAGATAGTTGAAAATAATGTCGCCTATGACGTAGCAGGAGATAAAGTTGGTGTCAAAGCCGGTTTGGGGTTACTCATAAAACTAGATATGAGCCCTTTGCATGAATTTCTGGATACTCTGGAGAACGTCACCTTCAACCAGATATTACTTGAGGTAGGCCCCATAGACGAATACCCAGAAGGTAAAAATCCTTACGGAGCTTTAGTCATGTATTTTGCAACAGATGGGGGTGAATTCTATCGAAGGGATTTAGATGGTGTGAAAGTGGCTGTTCAAGGAGAAACCAACACCCAAACAGGTTTGAATCAGGATGGAAGTGTTGTTCCTGTGACAGGGAATCAAACAGGGTTGGCTTTTAATACTGAAACAAGAGTGTATGCCAACCAGATTACTTCTTATGTAAATGCCTTGTATCGGTCAGGTTTGGTGAAAACAGACTTGTTTTTATACCCGAATACACCAAGCACGGAAAGGGGTGTTGTGAGTTTCGATGCTTTTAAGCGTTCCCTAAAAGAGTTCGTCGTTGATAAGGATCAAATCAAAATGAAAATTTATTACTCCAAAGTAAGGTAGAGGCTATCTTCTTTAAAATCAGGTATTATTCTTTCTAATATAAAGCTTGGCTTGCTACCAGTCCCAATTGTTTCGGTCGAACCCAAGTTTAAGACTTGAGAATTAACCCAATGAAGCTAAAGGATGATGGTAGCAAGTCATTGCTTACCGTCTCTTTTCCGTTCTTTGTAGTGTATTTATCACCAGGTTTAACTGTTAATACATACCCAAAAAAGGCTTAAACCCTAAATATGGATAGCCATTCTAATACGGGATGAAATTATTTTAAAATCAGGCTTTCTGAAACAATAGAGAGGTCCATTGATTGCGAATCTTTTTCCCCATTGCTAGCAATCTATTTTCTTCTGCTTTTTGGCTAATATCTGCTATGTCAGTATCGTAAAATCCACTTAGAAGTAGTTTTCCACCCTGCGAGAGTTTATCTGCGTAAACCTCCATCTCATCTAACAGTACATTTTTGTTAATATTGGCGAGAATAAGATCATAGGCTTTTTCAGTTTTTACTGACCTAATGTCTCCTATTTGCATGAAAAGGTCATGAAAACCATTGATCTCAAAATTTTCGTTTCCGTTGTCTGCACTCCATTCATCTATATCAAAGGCAGTAACCTTGCCAGCTCCCAGCTTCATGGCCATTATTGCCAATATCCCTGTTCCTGAGCCGGCGTCCATTACTGTTTTTTCTTCATGGCTAATTTCATTTTGCCATTCGAGCATAAGGTAAGTCGTAGAATGATGTCCTGTTCCAAAGGACATTTTTGGATTAATCACAATTTCATGCCTATGATCCTTTCCTCTGGAGGGATGGAAGGTAGCCCTCACGTATACCATGTCCCCAACTGATATAGGAGCGTAATTTTTCTCCCAAGCCTCGTTCCAATTGATTTTGGCCAAGACACCCTCTTCAATTTTAATCTCAGCATCGATTTGGTATTGGGTAATCACCCCCTGCCATAATTCCTCCGCTTGATCTTCCTGAAGGATGTAGGCGTCAAAGCCAGCCGTGGTTTCCAAAAAGGAATCAAAGCCTATATTTGCCAATTCGGCCATCAGAATTTCCCTATACGTTTCCTTACAGCTGATTTTAAATTCTAGGTATTCCATTGACGAAGTGTGTTGAATTGAAAAATATAAAAGTGCCCGGGCAAATTACTGCCTGGGCAATTGTCCTCAATGTTAAGGATAGGGATTAGAAAGATTTTGCGATATCTACAAAGTCTCTGGATTTTAATGAGGCGCCACCTATCAATCCACCATCTACATCTGCCTTGGAAAAAATTTCCTGTGCATTGTCCGGTTTGCAGCTACCTCCATATAGGATGGAGATTCCTTCGGCTACGGTTTCACCATATTCCGATGAAAGGTGTTGGCGAATAGCAGAATGCATTTCCTGTGCCTGATCTGCAGAAGCAGTTTTACCTGTTCCTATGGCCCATATTGGTTCGTAGGCGAGCACTAATTTTTTTATTTCTGCCTCGCTAAATCCAAACAAGCTTTCTGTAAGCTGTTTCTTTACATAGTCCTCGTGTGTTCCTGCTTCCCTGATTTCCAACGGCTCTCCGCAGCAGAAAATGGGAGTTAAATCATTTGAAAGCGCTTGTTTGGTTTTTTCTGTCAGCAATTCGTTGCTTTCATTGAATAAAGCCCTTCTTTCACTATGACCGATGATTACAAACTCAGCACCAAAAGAAGCCAACATAGCAGCAGAAGTTTCTCCTGTATAAGCACCATCATTTTTGTCTGAGCAATTTTGAGCACCTAGATAAATGTTATCCACTCCTGCGATGAGTTTTTTAACTCCGTGTAGATGTACAAAGGGAGGATTCAATATTACTTTAACGTCCTTTATTGGTTCATCTTTTATCATGTTTACTATCTCAGAAGTTAGTTTTTGACCTTCTTCAAGTAAGCAGTTCATTTTCCAGTTACCAGCAACAATTTTTTTTCGCATGATATTTCTATTTAGATTTATATATTTGGTCAGGATTATCCCGTTATTATACCAAAGGTTAAAATTACGTAAAATGTCAGTTCCAGAAAAAGGAAATATGGATTCAGGTTCAAAAAAGAAAAATAGCTATTCAAAAGCGCTTAAAAAAATAGCTGGTTATTGTGCGTATCAGGAACGTTCCATTTCTGAGGTTGTATCCAAATTGGATGAAATGGAACTAGAAATGGGAGAGGCAGAAAGGATTTTACAAACCCTCCAGGATCAGGATTTCATCAATGAAAAGCGATTTGTGGAAAGTTTTGTTAAGGGTAGGTTCAATCTGAAAAGATGGGGAAGGATCAGGATTCGCCAAGAGCTGAAGATGAGAGGAATCCCTGACCAATTGATTCAAGATGGACTGGGGCTATTGGCGCCAGAGGAGTATCACGATACCTTGCTTCACCTTGCAGAGAGAAAATGGAAGCTAACCAATGAAGAGAATTTGTATAAAAGAAAAACCAAGGTTGTCCGATTTTTAGTTTTCAGGGGCTTTGAACCTGATCTTGTATGGGAAGTAGTGGAGGAGATTCATGCTAAAGATGTGCTTTAGGCATAAATTTGTCCTCAGACTCCTGTGGGATTACCTCCAATACGTTAGCCAATACCAGTTTTACAAGTGTTCTAGAAGCGATGTAAACTGGAATTCGGGCCATGACCATAAATTCCTTTAGGGTTATATAGGGCCGTGTGGCCAAGGCCTTCATAAGCAGCTCTTCCTTTTTTCCATACTTGAAAATCACATTGTTTGAACTTTTCTTTCGTTTCATTATTTCCCACATCTCTCGGCTTGCCTGAATACTTCTGTCAGCTACTCTTACATAGGCTTTTTTCTTTTTTTCTTCTAAAGTATAGTGAGGAGCGTCAACACTTTTTACAATCCTATAAATTGCCACGCCCTTTTTTTGATTGATGGCTATGATATTTCTTTCGGCGGTCAAGGGGGGGTGAATCAATTCTTTAATTGCTTTGTCCATCGCGTATACCTCCTCCTCAATGTAACGTTGACCACTTACTGTGCCATCATCATCGACCCCTAACAGTAAGTAACCACCATCAGTATTCGCCATCGCTATTATTTCTTTTACGATTTTTTCAGGATGAGCCGCTTTCTTTTTGAATTCCACATGCAGGCCTTCTCCTTTTTGAGCTAGTTTTGTAATGTCCTGAAAGATCATTTTTTTTAATTTATCAAAAACGCCAAGCCAACCCTGACTCCAAGTGCCTGCCGTTGGATATAATAGTCTGTAATGCCCTCCAATCGAAGCCTGTAGCTTAGGTTATAGGTATAACCAGCGCCCAGACCAAGATCTGCACCATTTCCCAAGAGTGCCCGCGCACGAAGAAATACAGGTTCCAATGGGTAATACCTTAGGCCTGCAGTTACCTGATTAGGGTGGTTAATATTGAATTCGTATCCCCCTGAAAAAGACAGTTGATGGCTGTAGAAATAATTGACTTCTGCTCCAAATTGCGCTCTTTCAAGGATTTTGTACAAATCTGTCCTTATTAAATCCATACCTGCACTTACCAAAAAACTACCACCAGCCTGTTGGGCCTGTAATTTGGCAGTATTAAAAAGTAAGAAGCTTGCTAATAAGACAATGCCTTTTATAATTTTCATTTACTTGCCTACATTAATATTTTCCAGTCTTTTCTTTAAACCCATCCATTCGTCCCTCAACCTTGCTGCCTCCATAAAGTTTAATTCTTTGGCCGCTGCCTCCATTCTTTTTTGGGTTTGAGTAATGAGTTTTTCAAGTTTTTCTCTACTTAGATATTGAATTACTGGATCCGCTGCCACGTCCACGTCTTCTGGATTATTTTCCACATATATCTTAGCATTTCTTTTACTATCAGCAACTTTGGTCTGTCCCATTATCCTGTCATGTGATTTAATAACAGTTGTTGGAGTGATCCCTTTTTCTTCGTTATAAGCCATCTGCCTAGCCCTTCTTCGATTGGTCTCATCTATGGATAAGCGCATGCTTTCGGTCGTTTTATCAGCATACATGATCACCTTTCCCTCAGAGTTTCTAGCGGCCCTGCCTATGGTTTGTACCAGACTTTTTACGTTCCGTAAAAATCCTTCCTTGTCAGCATCAAAAATAGCAACCAAGGCCACTTCCGGTAGGTCCAATCCTTCTCTCAATAGATTCACCCCTACTAAAACATCAAATATCCCTAATCTGAGTTCTCTTAATATCTCCACCCTGTCGAGTGGTTTGACTTCGGAGTGAATATATCTCGATTTAACACCTACTTTAGCCAAGTATTTATCCAGTTCTTCAGCCATCCTTTTGGTAAGTGTGGTTACTAAAACCCTGAAACCATTCTTTATCGTCTTGTCAATTTCGTCCAGTAAATCATCAATCTGATTGGCACTGGGCCTAACCTCAATTACTGGGTCTAAAAGACCTGTTGGACGGATAATTTGTTCGATTACCACGCCCTCAGATTTATTTAGTTCATAATCTCCCGGGGTTGCACTAACATAGATTACCTGACTTGTGAGGGCTTCGAATTCATCAAATTTTAACGGCCGGTTGTCAAGTGCTGATGGGAGCCTGAATCCATAGTCTACCAGGTTTGTTTTTCGGGACCTGTCTCCTCCCCACATTGCCTTTACCTGAGGTAAGGTGGCATGACTTTCATCGATGACCATCAAGAAGTCGTCAGGGAAATAATCCAAAAGGCAGAAAGGACGGGTACCAGGCAGCCTTCGGTCAAAATACCTGGAATAGTTTTCTACACCTGAGCAGTAGCCAAGTTCTCGAATCATCTCCAGGTCAAACTCTGTTCTTTCCTTTAACCTTTTGGCTTCCATTAATTTCATGTCCCGCTCAAATGCCCCCACCTGAGCTACAAGATCATCCTGAATTTCATGAATGGCTGTATCGATAACATCTCTACCGGTGACAAATAGATTGGCAGGGAAAATAGTGATTATCTTTTCATCGGATAATTTTTTACCGCTAGCAGGGTCCACCCTTTGAATGGCTTCTATTTCGTCCCCCCAGAAAAATACTCTATAGGCAAAATCGCCATAAGCCACAAAGATGTCGACAGTGTCACCTTTTACTCGAAAAGTACCTCTGGTGAAGTCTCCCGAAGTGCGGCTGTAGAGAATCTCTACAAGTTTGAATAAAAACTGATTTCTTGGTATTCGGTCTCCTTCCTGAAGTTTTATGACGTTTTTACCAAACTCTTCCGGGTTGCCTATACCATAAATACAGGAAACAGAAGCGACGACAATAACGTCTCTTCTTCCGGAAAGTAAGGCTGAAGTAGCAGACAGTCTTAGCTTTTCAATTTCCTCATTTATGGCAAGGTCCTTTTCTATATAAGTTCCACTGGACGGAATGAAAGCCTCTGGCTGATAATAGTCATAATAACTGATAAAAAATTCAACCGAATTGTCAGGAAAAAACTGCTTGAATTCTCCATACAATTGGGCCGCCAAGGTTTTATTGTGGCTTAGAACCAAAGTAGGTTTCTGAACCTGCTGAATGACATTGGCAATCGTAAAGGTCTTTCCTGAACCTGTCACACCCAATAACACCTGGGAGGGTTCATTGGCATTTACACCTTCAACCAATCTTTGAATTGCCTTGGGCTGGTCTCCCGTGGGAACATAATCTGAAATAATATTAAAACTCATCTATTCTTAAATTATATACCTACAACATCAGATGGGTGCTGAATAGTTTTAGAAATCAGGTCCTTTTGTCTAAAATCCTGAACCGGTCCAGGTTATAGTATAAAAAATTCGTTCGGAGGATTACGATCAATAGCAATGGCAAGATGCTAGGGTGGAAGGATTGAAAGCCTAGTATCCATACAACCAATGCCACATCAGCCAAAATTATGGCTACCAACAACCAGGTTTTCAAAATGGATTTATCAGGTTTTCGGAACAATAAATAACCGATATACAAATGACCAGGAAATGCCCAAAATAGGTTCCAGTTATTTTTGGTTTGAGAGTGGGCGGTAAAAAACCAAAGGAAAACAAGCAATAAGCCAAGCAATCCCAAAACGGAAAAGAGGCCAATGTCGAAGCCTTTAAATAGTCGTTTTTTCTTAAAGCCTATAAGTGTGAGGATACCTACCAAAATGGCCAGAGCCCAAAAAATCAAGTAAGGATTGACCAGATTAATACCATCTCCTCTTGCGTCTTGGAAATCATAAACCGTGTTCGTTTGACTAACAAGAGGTCGCTCAGGGCCGTCACCAATGATAGTTGCACTTCCAAAGGCAGCTTCTAGGTAATCTGGTAAAAATGCTTTTTCCGCTTCAGTTGCTTCTCTGTCTATTACGGAGCCCAGGGCCAGGTCTATGCCCAGATCAGACCAAGGAAGTGGGTAAACGTATTCGTCGATCAAATTTCTGAATGTTTTATCGTCTGTTTCAGTCGGATAGTTCCATTTTAATGACTGTCCTAAAACAGTTTCTAGCATGTCTGTGATCCTGGTCGTACAATTGTCAAAAAAGAAATCATACCTGTACTTTCTGTTTTCCGGTTGGTAATTTGTTTGTAGGAATGCTACGATCTTTTTGCTTTGTTCCGCAGACAGATTCAGCTCCTGCTCTCTGACATTTCGCTTGAAATAATTGTATTCGCGTAAAAAGTTTTCGGTGGTGGTCAGGGACAGTTGGTAATCCAAGGTCCGGCGAATAAATTTCACGTAAAAAAAAGAGGTGTTAAAATCAAAGGTTCCGTAATTAAAGACCAGGTCCTGCCCGCTTTCCAATTCTATGATGCGTATGGCGCTGTGTCCAAAAGTGGAATAAAGCTCATCTCCTGGGTCACAGGTAAGCAAACTTATTTTGTACTGAGCGGCAGTTGCGGGCAGTGTCAGCATGATCCCCAGAAGCAAAGAAAAACCTAAAATTAGGGTTTTACGAAAGGTGCGCTTATGAATTTCTAATAGCATAACTTTTAAAGCAGTATGGAAAGAATTACCAGATTACCCCGCAAATTTAAAGCAATAATCGGGTTATTCAGTCATCCATATTTTAAATAAACGGAATGGTGATTCTTTGGATAAATTTATTATTACAGGATAAATGTATTTTATATAAAGATATATGGACTTTAAATTTTGAAAAGATAAGTTAAATTACTATTTTCATTGATTATTCATTTTTATTATGGATTTTTTTTATAAAATAGTCGTTTTCAATTGCTTTAAATGGTTTTTCGTGACCAGCCTATTTGCTGCGCTATTTTTACTTTCCTATTCCCCTTCAATAGCAGCTATTCCACTTGACAACACTTGTTACAGAACCAAATTACCTCCTGATGGTGTAGGAGACTGGGATGACCCGTCTACCTGGGAGCAATACAATGGGGCTGCTTGGGTACCGGCCAGTGACTATCCGGGCCGAGACAGCAGGGTATTTATTGGTTTTAAAAATGAAGTGCGACTGACCAAGAAGGAGGAGGTGAAAAGTTTATATCTTTTTGCTAAAAAGATTGGTGAAGACGACCTTGGCCGTAAACTTAATTTGCAAGCCAATGAATTGTGGGTGTATGGGCAACTTCACAGTATTTCGGAAGATGCCGAAGGTTTTATTTATCATCATTCCACTTCTCTAATTACAAATTGGATCTATCCGGAGACAGGAACCCTAGTTTTTAAAGGAGGGAGTCGAACGGTTGTAGATAGAGATTCCTGGAGTGCCAGTAATTTGAATAGCCGCTTTGGAGTGATTTTCGATTCTGATCCTGGAGATACACTGGTAGTAAATGGAGCCATGAAAGCCAATAGCTTTCTTATTCGGAGCGGTACGGTAAGACAGACCGTAAATGATGATCTTATAACGCCCTATACATCTACTTTTTCATTTAATATTCAGGATATATTTGGGGATGAGGATTATGGCGAGTTCAGGATATCATCTGGAGCGACATTGATCTCGGAAGGAACCAAAGCTTTCAATCAGATTATTCGGAGAACTAAATCCTGGCCTGCAAGTTCATTTATTCTTGAGGAAGGCGCCAATCTGGTACTTTTAGGGGAAGCGCCCATTATTGAAGCCGTAAATGTGCAGTTGGAGGGGAAGGTAACTTATGCTGGGGAAGGTGTTTCTCAAGAATTTTTAGAAAGCAGCCTGACGACACCTGATACTGAGTTTGTTTACAATCACTTGTTTTTTAGCGGTGCAGCGGAGAAAATGCTACCAGCGGTTTTAAAGGTAAGCGGTGACATGCAATTCCTAGATGGTGGGAATGTGAATGGGACATCAACACGATTTATACCAGTTGGAGAACAGGATCAGTTGATCGCTATCCCTTCTTTTTCCTTGGATGAATTTGAGATGGACAAGGCGATAGGGGTGCTCACTTTACAAAACGACCTTAGTATTAGCTCCTTCGACCAGCTTGCAGGAACCATTGATTTTTCAGGCAATTCACTGTTGCTGGATTTTGGGTCAACCGGAGCCTACAATTATTCCAGTGGAGATTGGCTCAATGTGGATGAAGTAGTTTACAAGAATCTTCCAGGGACGCTGGACCAAAGCAATGCCTTGTTTCCATTTTTTGACAGTCAGTTTGGGTTTCAGCGGCATTTACTGTTGGAAGGCACAGTTACCGGAACTGGGACAAATATGACCCTCCGCCATGTCCAAAACCCGGGAGTAACGTACGATCCAGGTTATAGTGACACAGATGGGAATACGGTGGTCTATCAGCTGAACAGTTATTTTGAAATAACCAGTTCAGGTGGGACAGCATCAGAGGTAAACCTTTGGGTGCTGTCCGATGATTTGGGGATACAGGACATCAACCATTTACGATTGACGGGAGATGGAGAAGCAGCAGCAGGTACACATGTAGCAGCACGTGATACTAGCGGTAAATTATGGGCTGGTAGGAAAGTGGTCTTAAATGAATTGGCAAACAATGCTTTTGCTATTGCGAGCATTAGCGAATTAAGCGTTTTGCCTTTGGAATGGTTGGACTTTGAAGCTTTATTCCAAGGGAATGAAGTCCTGCTTTCTTGGGTAAATGACACGGAATATCCAACCCAATACACTGTTTTGAGGGCTGAAGGCCAAGCCTTGGAATTCGCCTCTATTGGGATTTTCTCAGGTGAAGATTTTGGAGCTATAGTGACTTTTCAAGACCAGTTTTTTCCTGTAGATCAGGCTTACTGGTACTATCAGGTTAAAGCGGAGGATGCTGAGGGCGAATTGAGTTATAGTCCGGTGGTAAGGGTGAATAATCCAATGTTTAGCAATGAGGAGCCGCGTATTTATCCAAACCCTTATAAAGGAGGGGAGATTCGTGTGGATCTTTTTGGCCTACAGTCCAGCCAGCGGATTTCCTATAGCATCTGGAATTCAGGAGGAAGATTATTTTTGGAGGGGGTTTTTGATGGAGTAAAGGGCAAGATTCGGCTAGAAGAAAGTTTAAGAATGCTACCTCCTGGAAGCTATTTTATCCTGCTTCAATCCCAAAACAAATGGTATCGACTAAGGTGGTTAAAGGCTAATTAGTAAGTGGTGGTGGGTTTCGATGGGGTAAAATGTAGGATGTAATCGCGAAAGCAGTTGTAATTTTGAGGTAAAAACATGAAAGCCCCGAATAATTTGGGAGGTAGCGGCTTCAAAATTAAAAAAAATTAATGTTAAACATAGGATACTAATTTGGAAGAACAAAGGGTTATTGGTAGTGGTTTATTTGATGGTGTCCATGTTTTTGACAGCACTCATTCTAGGGGCTTTAGAAAGGAATACCGTCGGGATTTTTTCAGTCATCGATTTTAATCTGACTGTAGGGTTTGGGTTTCTAATTTCGGCTATTTGGACCTTTTTAACCAGGAATGACTCTTACCTATATAAGTCTGGTAAAAAAGTTAAAATGGATACTAGAAATGAGTTCTTTTTTATTACAATGAAAATATGGTCTTACCTCTTCTTTATTGCTGGTTTTGCATTCCTTTTTTATGGTTGTCTGCAATTGACTTAATCCTACCCTTTTGGTATGACTGTAGAGATTTTTAAATTTGTATTGGGGATTTTACTCATCTTATTTGGGGTATTAATTTTAATTTTCAAATTTTTAAACCCTTTACCAAAAGATGTGAACGAATTTGGAAAAGCAGCACACTACCAGATTATAGTGTTAGGAATATTTTTAGTAATTATTGGAATTTTTATAATGTAAAAAAGCAGGTTGGTGTCGAATTTTTCAATCAAAAAGTGTGGATACCCTTTTGGGAACTAACATTTTTCATATTGAAATATATTCTGTTTTAAAAGTTATGTTTTGGGTTAAACTTTCCGCAGTTATAGTCCTACTTAATATAATTGTAGACCCTCTACTTAAAAAAAACTATATCATCTAGCTTTTATACTTCTCGTTTGTAAGTTTGTAATCGTTGTACTCAGCTAAAAACAACTATAAATTGAAAACAGAATTAAAACAAATTGCCAATATCCAAACTGGAGTTTTTGCTAAAACAGTAGCAAAAGGAGATATGGTGTATTTGCAACCGAAGTATTTTGATGAGCTAGGTAAACTGGCGACTGAATTAGAGCCTGACTTAAATTCGATTGGGATCTCCGAAAAACACATTCTGGAGCAGGGGGATGTGTTATTTGCTGCAAAAGGTTCAAAAAACTTTGCAACTCACTTTGACCTTATAGGGATGGCTGCTGCTGCATCAACTTCTTTCTTTGTAATCAGAATATTCGATAAAAACCTTCTTCCTGAGTATTTGACATGGTATTTAAACCATGAAAAGACACAACAGTATTTAAAAGCATTTGCTAGAGGCTCAGCTATAGCCTCTATTTCTAAATCGGTTTTAGGTGATTTGAAACTATCTGTTCCTTCTTCAGAAATACAAAACACGATCTTAAGAATCCATTCCTTAAGGATAAAGGAAAAACAACTGAAACTAAAGATTGACGCATTTCGTGAAGCTCAAATCCAACAACAAATAATAAATGCATTAATATAGATCATGGGACATAAAATAACGCAACAAGATATCAATAACGCAGTTTGGAAAGCTTGTGACACCTTTCGAGGCAGTATAGACCCAAGTGTTTATAAAGATTATGTATTGACCATGCTCTTTATCAAATACCTGAGTGATGTGCATGACGATAAGCATGAGGCTTATCTAGCCAAATACAATGGTGATGAAGAACGTGCAAAACGCGCCATGCAACACGAACGATTTGTTGTGCCTGAACAAAGTCATTTCAAATTCCTTTACAACAGTAGAAACGAAGCCAATATCGGGGAACTGATCTATATTGCTTTAACCGATTTAGAAGAAGCCAACCGTTCTAAGCTTTCAAGTGAAGATGGCGCTGGAATTTTTCAAAACATAGATTTTAATAACAGTAGACTGGGCGAACCCAAAGACAAAAACAATCGCCTTAAAAACTTGTTGCTGGATTTTAACTCTGAGAAGCTGGATTTGCGTCCATCGCACCTTGCCGGGGAAGACATTATTGGTGGAGCTTATGAATACCTGATTGCCAACTTTGCCAGTGATGCTGGGAAAAAAGCAGGAGAATTTTTTACACCAAGTGAGGTTTCTACACTCTTGGCTAAACTCACTAAATCCAAACCAGGTTCTAGGATAGCAGATATAACCTGTGGCTCAGGTTCTCTCCTTATAAAAGCAGGTCAAGAAGTAGGTTCTCCTAACTTCTCATTATACGGACAAGAAGCCAATGGAAGTACTTGGGCTTTGGCAGTGATGAATATGTTTTTGCATGGTTTTGACAATGCCACCATACGTTGGGGTGATACGATTAGAAACCCTAAGCTGAAAGAAGGAGACGAACTCATGAAGTTTGATACCGTAGTTGGTAATCCTCCATTCTCCTTAGACAAATGGGGAAAGAGTGATGATAAGGAAGAAGACAAATCTGCAGATAGCTTTGATCCTGAAACCGATCAATACAATAGATTTTGGAGAGGTGTGCCGCCTAAAAGTAAAGGCGACTGGGCTTTTATAACCCACATGATAGAAACTACTTATGAAGGCACAGGCAAAGTGGGTGTTGTAGTGCCTCATGGCGTATTGTTTAGAGGCGCAAGCGAAGGAAAAATTAGAAGAAAACTGATTGAAGAAAACCTTTTAGAAGCCGTAATTGGACTACCCGCCAATTTGTTTTTTGGAACAGGAATACCAGCAGCCATCTTGATATTTAATAGAGGGAAAGGTGATAATACGGACGTTCTTTTTGTGGATGCAAGCCAATCTTATGCTTCTGCTAAAAACCAAAATAAGCTTCGTTTGGAGGAAGATATAAACCCTATTGTAGAAAGTTACGAGCAGTTTAACCAAGGTAAACTAAAACCAGGTGTTATTAAAGAGAAATACAGCTATGTAGCCCCTTATGATGAAATAGCAGAAAATGATTTCAACCTCAATATTCCTCGTTATGTGGACACCTTTGAGGAAGAAGCCGAAGTAGATATTGCTGCGGTGCAACAAGAAATTGACGGATTGGAAAAAGAACTAGATAAGGTGCAGGCTGAAATAGAAGTGTATATGAAACAATTAACCCAGTAAAAATGGAAAAACTTACCCGCCATAGTATTCAATGGTTTTATAATTTACTTGCAAAGGGTGAATGTGATATACTTGAT
>Ga0209390_10006060_pt1 | contig 16529 bp, 9 predicted proteins | sample BON01_FD_187212 | JGI IMG/M metagenome (GOLD analysis project Ga0209390, IMG submission 187212) | Freshwater microbial communities from Lake Bonney liftoff mats and glacier meltwater in Antarctica - BON-01 (SPAdes) (version 2) | ecosystem: Environmental > Aquatic > Freshwater > Ice > Glacier... | reverse complement strand
ATGTATAATACGCATAGTATTGGCCAAGACTCTTCTTCGTGGTCCCCATATCCACAGTACCGCTGGCAGAGGTGGGAGAGTGGGGCACGATAACAAAGGGCTGAATGAAATTGACTCACAGTGCGTTGGCAGGGAGAATAGTTTTCAGAAAGTCCGTTACCTATGATTCGTTCAAAAACATGCACAAAGAGATTTGACTGACAAAAAAACAAACATGCCTCCAAAAAGACAAGCGTGCGAGGATAATATTTGATTATGTTTTCATTGACCAGTCAACAACCTCCCCCTGTCGCCTTTTTTTAGCAAACCATGGATTGCGTCGTTTGCAACACGTCCCTCTTTCACCTGTCGCACGAGCCCATGTCCATGGGCTGCAAATGCCACGAAAAACTATGCCAGCGGTGCTTCAAAGCCGGGGACGTGCACAAGTGCCCCACTTGCCGGCGTGGCAAGTCCAATCCCAAGGTGGATCGAAAGTGGCTGCGGCGCAAATGGAAACTGGGCACGACCGAGGCGTGTTTGGGGTGTGCCAAGGACGTCGTGACGCGTTTTCTGCACAAGCACGAGACCAAATGCCTCCGCTACCGCGACCTCATGGACAGCTGCATGGAAGAAGACGCGCGCATGCGGCGCCTCCAAGCCGAGACAATCCTCGTGACCGTGTCGGAGATGCAGACCAGAGTCGAGCTTCAAGGAGAGGAAATGGACCATATGGAAACCCAAATCGACGAATTGGAGTCGGTGGTCAGACAACAGGAAGAAGAGCGACGCTCGTATTGCACCGAGCAGACACGACTACTCCGCACGCTCGATGCCTTGACCGGGCCCCTGTACAATTCGATTCGTCGACTGGACACGCTGTACACCAAGATTTTTAGTGCCCGCGCGGCGCTACGGTCCTCCAGGGCGCGCCATGAGATGTTGCGGCGTCGGGCGATTGAAACCGCTACGCAGGTGCCTCTGTCGTCGGAAGCGAACGCGCCTGAAATGTCTCCAGAACCACCTCCACCTCCATATCACTCCCCTCGTCAGAATCTTGACCATCGTCTGGTGATGGTGGAAACAGGTCAATCCTACGGTTCTGGGAACGGCGGGCGTCTCGAAAATACAGCAATTGGTAGCTCATCTCATTGATCTGCATGTACAAACGCTCGTTGTCTTGAAGCACCTTGCGGTAGTGGCCCTCTTGGCGAAGGGTCTCGTCCATGGTCTCGCGCAAACGCAGCGACAACAACGCCGGACATTCCTTGCCATGCTTGACCGTGTGCCGCGACCTCACAAAACGCGCGCACCCCTCACACGACTTGCCCTTGACGGCCAACGTGAGGTTGTGCAGAAAGGCGCTATCCACCTCGCTATCCACCATGGGATGCCGGCACGTGGGGCATCTATTGACGCGGACACGACAATGTTGACACACGCGCGTCTTGCAGCAGCACGCGTTCTGCACGGGGTAATGGTAGACTTCGGTCATGTCCGTCCCGCACACGACACAATCTGCAAAATCGTTTGCATCGTCTGCCATTTTTGGCTCCTGTGAGTAAAGGCAAGCAAAAAAAAAGTGGGGGTGCCGAGGAAGAAGCTGATTCACGTGCTCGCGTGTAATTATCTAGTCCTTCTAGTGGACGAGTATTGTACATCCAAGCTCTGTCCCTATGACTTTTCAGAACTACAAGACATGGGCAATCGTATGCTCGTAACTGCCCCGAAAAGCTTTCTTCAAAAACTATCCTATGCTCGCTACGCAAGAAAGGCGGTGGGCTGAGAGCGGATAGTGTGACTGAGACCGATCAAATTGATTACAGGTGCCCTCGGTTTGGAATAGATTTGGTGGTTTTGGTCATATTTGGTCACATTTGAATAGAAAACAGATTACGGCATGACGGAGCGACTGCCGATCAATTGTTTACTATGGATCGTGACGTGATTGGGAGCATGAACATCCTCCAGAAGGGGGTTTATCATCTCTTGGGGAGAAATCTTCAGCCCCTCTACCAATCCGTCGACGCAGCATAGTTTACAATTTTTAATTATCCTCCATTAGGGCACTTTCTGAATCAGAAAGTCCTTAAGTTAATGGTAGTGACACGTCTTGCATTGTCCTTTTTTTTTCATCAAGAACAAAGAACAAACGATGGAACACACCAAAAATGACGATGCTGTCGCGACGCTGAATCCAAACTGGCAAGAAGCATTGGACAAGGTCATGCACACCTCCTTGATGTCGAGAAATGGGCACTCCGGTGCACCCCCTCCCGGGGAAGAAGGCGCGGAGTCCGACTCAGAGGACCTCTCCGACATGGACGATATGCAGGACGAAGACGAGGGCCAGGACAGGGCAGGGGCGCACGACGACACAGGACCCGACGATTTTTCCGACGACAGTAGTGTGGTCGTCGACGTTCCCGCCCCCCCCCGCAAATCCCCTGCGCCCCCTTTGCGTGCAGCTCGCCCTCCCCCGCCGCCGGCCTTCCCCATGGTCCCTCCGCCCGTTATCCACACCCCGCGGGACCCTCGGGCAGAAGCCACCCGCAAACGGTTGGAGGAGAACCTCGTGTTGCAGCGAGAAGAAAAACTGGAATTGCTGGGCAGGCTCCAGTACTTGACCGACGAAAAGGGATTCAAGCCTTTTCGTGTCTTGGGCCCCGACGATGCCTTGGAAGACATTCGCTACGAGGTCTTTCGCGCCAATCGCGAGATGACCAAGAAACGCAACGTCAAGATGATGCAGAAAGCGCTGGTGACCGTGGGGGCAGGCGTCGAAATGATGAACTCCTGGTACAATCCCTTGAACTTGCGATTGGACGGCTTCTCCAAGTCCTTGCTCCTCAGCATCCGAGAGTACGACGAAATCTTTGAAGAGTTGCACTGGAAATACTGCGATTCCGTCGCCATGCCTCCCGAGATGAAACTGGTCATGACCTTGGGGTCGAGTTTGTGGTTCTTCCACATGAGCAATCACACTACCATCCCCGCCACCCCCGCCGCCACGTCAAATCCTGTGCCGCCCCCTCCTTTTACGACCGTGCCCGCGACCGACGTCCCCCAGCGGCGGATGAACGGGCCGCGCACGCAATCCTCGGCGCCGGACATGGGCGGGCCCATTCCGGCGGGCATGGACATGACAAGCCTCTTGAGTGGACTCGGCATGGTCCAAAGTCTAATGTCATCCGGTGCAAAATTCTAATCTTTTTTTCATGATCACCGTCTCACATTCAAGAAAAAGGGACCCGCGATTGTTAACGACACACGGACTTGCAGTTTTTTTTTGTAAGATAAGGAATAATACATTGATAGGAAAAAAACATGGCCAACACAAAACAAACCGCAATGCGCAGTGCGTCGGCGATCGCCGAATACCAACGACAGCTGAACGTCAACAACCGGCCGTACACCGCCCGCAGAATAACCCTAAGCAAGGTGCCCAGAAAGCGACTCCTGCCAAAGATTCGTTCCAGGGCTAACCCTAAATACGACAATAGGATTGGTCGTTATCGTTATCGACCTGGAACGGTGGCGCTGCGTGAGATCCGAAAGTATCAAAAGAGCACCGAGCTCCTTTTTCGCAAGATGCCTTTCCAACGGGTTGTGCGCGAAATTGCCCAGCAGTTTAAGACAGACTGTCGCTTTCAAGCGTCCGCGTTATTGGCACTTCAAGAGGCCACCGAGGCGTATCTCGTGGGTCTGTTTGAGGACGCCAACTTGTCGGCGATCCATGCCAAGCGCGTCACGGTCATGCCCAAGGACATCCAGCTCGCACGACGCATTCGCGGCGAAAGGGATTAAAAGGACTTTGTCGTTCATGAAGCAAACCATCGGTGAGTTTACGAGTGGGTGGACGGTCTGGGCAAACATATTGACTTTTTTGCTCGGTACCTCTTCCAAAGACAATACTGATGCCCGTCGCGTTTCTCACAATTCATGCTTGCCTTTTTTTGCTTCGCGTTTCTCACAATTATGACTGCCTTTTGACACCAATCTAGGCAGACATGTCGCCATGAAGACAGAGGCGCCTCCAGAAGATGAGGCGATCAACACGACCTTCGATATGGTCAACGGGGACAAGTCACGCAGACGCTGTTGAAATTGCCGTAGAACAAATAACAAAATAAAGATATGTATAATACGCATAGTATTGGCCAAGACTCTTCTTCGTGGTCCCCATATCCACAGTACCGCTGGCAGAGGTGGGAGAGTGGGGCACGATAACAAAGGGCTGAATGAAATTGACTCGCAGTGCGTTGGCAGGGAGAATAGTTTTCAGAAAGTCCGTTAAAGTAAGAGTCCCAGTGCGTCGACTGTCAGCTCGGTAGGGTAGTACTTGGGCACGACTTTGGCGTACAAGACACGGTCGAGCTCCGCCACGACGCCGTCGTCCTCCCGTGTCAGGGCCACGACCGCGCTGGGGTCCATCGTGCACAAGGCGTTCCGATTGGCCTCGTAAATGTAAATGCTGCCTTTGAGGGCATATCCCAACGACAGGTCCATGACTGTTCGATACAACAAGGCTTGAAGGACGTGCGAGGGGCTCACGCTTCGGACCGTCTTTACCTCCACCAAGTGGCACACTCGCTGTCGATCCACAATCAAAATGTCGTAGCTTCCTCGGTAAAAGAATATAGAATTTGGCGGCATTGCCTGCTGCAAACTCACACTCCACCATCTTGCTGGCTCACCCAAGATGCCTGGGAAACGTTTTTCTTCAATTTGTTCTACAATCTGCACCAATCGAACGGTGGACGCCAAACGAAGGCGGGTGCGTTCCAGACTCAAGACGCTGCAACAAAGCACAAAAGACTCCAACTGTGCCTTGGCCATGGCTGCCCTGAGAACCAAGGGCCGCACGGGACTCCATCCGTGCGTCACGACCAAATATCGCCCCAAGGTCGCTTGGATCTTGCGGCGGGCAATCAAACGTGTAATTTCGGCGTTCATCTCCGGTGGCACCATGCCTTGACGCTTCAAGCGGGCGTACTTTCGATCTCGAAAGGCGTGGGCCCGGTACTCGGTACACGAGATGCCCATGTGCGGGACGCCATGCTGCCGTGCCATGCGCTCCACCATCCATCCAATCAAAATGCCCGCCAAGGAGCCCACCTTCATGGCCGTACTGGGGGCCAATGCCGGGGGAGGAGGGGATTCCATCGACACAAAGAGCCGGCGGTACTCGGCCACCCAAGGGTCGAGGAGCGGCGATGCAATGAGGGGTACCATGCACGTGGGAAGGTCGCTGACACTGGAAATGCGAGGCGCGGTAGCCCGGCTGGACTGTTCGCGGCACTTGAGGAAAGACGTGTGAAACAACTGTCGAGCCCCCGCATGGCCGGACCACGCGAACCCCTTCATGTCTACAATGCCCCATCTCGCCCGGCTGCCAGCCACGTATTTCATCCGCTCGGTGTCCAGGTTGTCTGTCTGCGTGCAAATGTCAACGTCCTCGGCCAGGATGGTGACGTCGCATTCGCCCCCTTTGAAGTGGTGGACGGTGGAAAACACAAACATGGGCAGTCGCCAATGCCGCGGCGTCTGTGTCCACAGCCGATGCTTCTGCGCCAATGCCTGCTGGCGGTGCTCCACAATGGCCTTGGCCTTGGCCAGACTTGTCGAGTAGATGCGACTCGTTTCCGAATGGACGGCCTCCCAGAACTTGGTCGTCGACTCTCCCTCCGAGACCGACACTTTGAGCACGGCGTCGAGTGTAAAGAGGTACTTGGCGTACAATCTTCCCAAGGTCGCGTTGTACTGTGCCTGCACACACACACTCTCGATTACATCCGGCCCCAACGCAGAGGCGTAGGCACTTCTCATGCCCAGGGCAAATCGGTTGTTCAAATAGTCCACGACGTCGGGGCAGCATCGCCGCGAAGTGCGCAAGTGGTGCACGACCTTTTGCGACGACGGGATCAACTCAAACAAACTCTCGGTGCGCATGAACCCAAAAATGGCTTGGTTCCGATCGCCCGTAATGATGACGGTCTTTCCCATGTCCCGAAATGTCTCTAAAATGCGAAACGCTTGTGGCGGCGTGTCCTGCGCTTCGTCCACCATGATGTACTCGATTTCATCCATGGCATACCGACTTGTGGCTTGGCCCACAAAATCCCGCAAATCCTTTTCGTCCAACATCTCCGAGACGTCGCGGAAGGTCTCGTACGTGTAGGCGTCTGTGTTGCGATCCCCGCTCGGGTCCCTGGCCATGCCGTGTTTCACCGTCTGGTAAAACAACGAGTCAAATGTCTGCACCTGGATCCCGTCGTCGGTGCGCACCCTCGCAATTGTGACGGCTTGTTTTGTAAAACTCAAGAGCAAGACTGCCTTTTTTTGGTTGATGCGCTTCACCAGGCCCGTCAACATGAACGTTTTCCCGCACCCCGCGAGGGCTTCCACGACAATGTACCGATTGTCGTGGTTACAGGCTATGAGAAAGAGCATCAAATCCACCGTTTCCATGGCCCCGTGATCCCGAAGTAGCTCCCATGGCACCTGCGGGACCGCCACGGAAGATACTTTGGCGCGTTTCATCGCCGCCGTGGGCAAACGTTTCTGTGTTTTGTCACGGTGGGCGAGAAGACGGTGTATGAGCGTATAGATAGAATGAAAGCACACTCCCCACGTTCCTTTTTTACCCCTCCTCCATTATTTTTTTGGCCCCGACAGCATACATACACAGCACAACAACCATGTACACTGTCCCCAGCTTTGACGAGCTCTCGCTGATCCTCGCGGCCAACTGGAAGGAGGGATTCAAGGTCATGCCTCCGAAAACCAGTGGCAAAAACGGCATCCTGACAGGCTCCATGGTCTACACCCGGGCCCTTGAGACCGGTCGCACCATCGACGACCAGATTGCCTTTATGGGGCCGCCGTCCACCATCATCCCGCCCATTCGCGAAGGACGCGTCCTGTACCCCAAAATCACGCTGAACCTGAACCGCAAGGACGGCCGGGCCGAAGAAAACGACCCCAAGGACGCCGCGTACACGGTGGAGCGCAAGGCATTTGTCGCCTTTATCCTCGACATGGAAGCGCAGACCTTGGCGAAGATCAGGGAGAACCCCAAGGCCTACTTTGGGGGCAAGGACATCAAGCCGGAGAACGTGTTTATGAAAAACTCCTTGGTGGAGCCCGAGGAGGACAACTACCGCACCAAGCTGACGTGCAAGGTGGACTTGAAGGATGAAGCCAATGGCGCGCGCGAGGACATTGACTGGAACCACATTCGCTTGGACATTCAGGACGTTAGCATGAACACGCAAGGCGAGGTGGAGTGGAAGAAACTCACGCTCGAAGACATTGCGAGCCGTGACAAGGTGCTCCCGAGCTTCCGCAGCGCGTACCCGTATTTCGAGATTGTCAAGAGCCATCGCAACGGGGAGCTCGAGGGCTACTGCAAGATTCAGTGGTGCCTCTCGGGCCTTCAGCGCATTGAAAAGGTGAACGATTACAAACGCAAACGTGACGGCGACGAGGAGTCTGCCGGGGTCAGCCCTAGCTGGATGAACAAGATCAAGGAATACATCCAGTCCTCCGAGGAGGAGACTGGGAAGAAGGAGACTGCCGTCACGGCTTGATTCTATTTGGGCGGGGGATTTGATACTTGAATGCCCATGCTAGTCAATATATTTCCGTATCCTCTAAGGGAATTGGTGTAGAATTGTTGTTCATCATTGCACGCCAGCACTTGTTCCTTGGTCATCATGGGACCGGAGGCTTTCTTAAAGGCGCGCTGAAGAGGACCAGACGACAATGGCGGCACGGGGGTGGGTATATCGGGCACCTCCCCTACTGCATCGACGGTGGTCGTAGTAGTTTCGTGCATGGAAGAAAGAGCCACAGGCTGGCACGATTTGTTGGACCTTCTGTTGTTGATTTTTTGCGCCCGTGGGGCAGATTGCTTTTTGGACCGCACACTTGCGCCCTCGGTCAGTTTCTGTGTGTCTGCACCATTTGTTTCGTTCCCCGTCGTCACCAGTGTCCGTTTGTCAAACGTACGGTTCGTAAGGGGTAGAATATTGACAAACGTCGTGTAGGACGTGTCGGGGCCGGCGTAATGGAGGTAGTGAAACCCCCAAAATTTTGCGTTGGTGGAGCGCAATGCCCGGGATTGCAGACACGTCACGTCCTGGACGTCGGAAAAATTGCGCCGGATCGAATCATAGTCCGTGATGAGGTGGAAATCGCGGCGGTACTCCTCGATCGTCAGGGCTCCGCCAAATGAGGCCAGTACCTCCCTTCCCAATGGCAGACTGACGCCACGGTAATTGTTGACACACTCGCAAAGCCCCACGTCGTGCAGGATGGGGTCTTCGCACGGCGTGCTTTTACAAACCGTCAAGTACGCGAGCAGTCCTATGTAAAAACAACCTTTAGGGTGCTTTTTATGCTGTTCAAGATGCACCGCATACCGCTTTACGCAGTTCCAACTACAAAAGTTACCCGTAAACACAAACGTGCCTTCCCCTTTGGCCACATCAATGTCGACTTTCACGGGAAGATACGCAGGGACGTTGGAAAAGGCAGAGCAGCACCACCAACAAAGCAAGTCTGAGCACTCAGGCCAGGCACACGAGCGAGGTGGGGTGCGCTTCAACAAGTAATTCCATTCCGAGAGGGGTGTCACTTTGATTTTATTGATTTCGACGCTATTTAAGGAACTCATCGTGAGTGCAAACTTCAAAATAGGAATGTCAAGATTTTGATTGGCGCGGTCCGATTTTTCTCTTGAAGTGCGTTTTCATAATGTACTGCAAACAAAAGTCGGTGGCGCGCGTCCCATTCGACAATTTAAAATTTGCGGGGACGTTCTTTCCCACCCCTCGGACTTCGTTGAGGTATTTTCGCTCTTGTCGCGGGCAGCGAGGATAATTGGGACAAATGTCAGGGTGTCCGCCCGGAACAGGGGTCGTGGGCACACGGCGACAGTCTTGCCAGGGGTCCATACTCTCATGCAGTTTACCTTTTTCCTTGACAAAAAAAAGACAATATCCACACGCACACAATACACACAATATGGATGTAGTCATCAACGACGACGTGTTTTTCCAGCTTTCTTCTTCGCACCGCCTCTTCGCGCCTCCTTCATTTGCTCCTGATTTTGTGGACGTTTTTTTGATTTTTTGGCTCGCTCTTGCTCTTGGTTGTCTTTGACCTTACCCGAAGGCCTGCGCTCCCGCTGCTGTCTCTGTCCCTCCTCCGCGGCAACCGCGGCAACCGCGGCAAAAATCGTCGACAACGGCGCTTGGTCCGCATCTGCCACGGGCCGGAATACATACTGGAACTCGGATTGCGTCACATATCGTATGGTGCCCGGCTCGCGCTGCACACTTATCCACCACTCCAGGGTCACAAACAGACCCCCGTATTCTTTCACTTCAAGCACCACGGCGTCCTCGAACTTGCCTGAATTCCACTCCTTGTGATTGTTTTTCTCCCAGGCTTCGTCGCGTGTCGGATGCAAGAACCGAATGTGGTTGCCCGGAAGCGCCCAAGACGCCGCCTTGGGCCAGTTCGTAGGTGTTTGTGGAGGAGGGGGGTTGTCGTCGTCGTCGTCGTCGTCGTCGTCGTCGTCCTCGTCCTCGTCCTCGTCCTCATCCTCATCCTCGTCGTCGTCGTCGTCGTCGTCGTTTCGTCGGGGAACGCCGGACCAAGCCTTGTAATCCTCATTCATTCCCGGTGGGAACGGACACCTCTGCCCCTGCGGACGCACTGCATCGGGAGACTTGATTCGAACGTATTGCTGTGCAATCGCTTGTATCCTTGTCAATCGACTGTCGTACACGGGACGAGGCTGTTTTTGCTGCACCATTCTCCACGAGCCGACGTTCTTGGGCTCCAACGCATATTCCTCCACAAGCACGGAAGTATTGTCGTCCGACGGCAGTGCTTTGCCCACGAGGGCCAGACCATTGACTCCATTCGCGCATTTGTCCATGAGTCGACCCTGAGGTCCGCCCCAAACCACAAAGTCGGGATTGGGGGGGGCCTTCGGGGCCCTCCTCCACTCTTGTAACATGATATGGTACGCATAGTTCGTTTGGCGGTCCACTTGACTTTCCACGCGAATGACCCTCTGGGGCATGAGGCAGGGATGCGCTTTACCGTGAAGTTCCATGCTCGTAATCAACGTCGCGTCGTTTGTCACTACCGAGCCTTTGGGACCGTCGGTCGCAAACACGAACGAAATAGGGAGGAGGCGTGCCAACGCAACGGGGAGGGGGGGTTCAATTTGGGTGGGTCGGTAGGGATATTTGGCGCTTGTCAGCAAGTTCAGCGCTTTCCATCCTTGCTCACCCTCCCGGTGGAATTTCTTTACATTCTGGTCAAAGTTGGTGTCGAGACTTTTGAGACACACCTTGTTCTCCCGCACCGCCTTGAGGAACGTTGTCACGAGCAGTTGCAACCGAGCTTTGGCGTTGGGTCGCTTCGACTTTGCCCAGATGCGCATCAAGTGGATGCCCATCGCACTCGAGAGGACGTTCTTGGCCGCGTCGGCATTAGGGCGACTGACATTGATGTTTTCCATGTTCAGTGATTTGCTGTTGTGCGACGCATCATCGAATTCAATCGCACAGGCGTACTTTTTATCCAACCAAAAGAAGATGTCGTACCGCAACAAATATTGGCGACCCTTGTCCATCGGCAATGGATTCCCGTCCTCGCCATTTGCCTCTGCGCCTATCGCCATCTGCTTGTTGAGCGTGAGCTTCCGAATCAAGGGAAACTCGACCGTCAGGCAGGACACGCCGGCCTGTACTTGCAAAATCTCGTACAATGCCAGAACGTCGTGGTATTTGGCGCACACCATGCAGGCGTTCTGGTGGAGCAGGACATTTTTAGGCGTGTAGTAGAACGTATGGCCCTTGGGACATGTCCACCACACGGACGCGGAAGCGTTCATGCTCTGCATCATGAACGTCAGCGTGTCGTATGGCGTGTGCGCCTTGCGAAACTTTTGATGCGCATCCTCCACCACGCGCTCGCCGCAGCGAGCGTCGTACAGGGTCATCAACGTGCGTTGGTTCACCACCGGGCGCGTCGCATTGATACGGGAATCGTACATGTCAAAGGCAATCGACCAGCGCACAAAAATGTCCACCAATACCTCGAGCGTCGTACGGGCGCTCTTGCACTTGACCCACGGATGTCTCTCTGCCGGGTCCGCCCGAATCTGTAGCAAAAAGTACTTGCGGGTCGTGGCCTCGTCGTACACACCGAGGCGGCCGATGGGATGCGCCTTCCCCAAGTCGTTGAAGAGGTAGTCGTAGAACGCCCACCGCATAAAGTAACAGTACTTCATGATATCGGACTCGAGGATATTGGACGCCCCGACCAGTCCCGTCAAATAGCCCTTGAGCAAGCAGCTTTTGGCATTCCGAAATCGCTGCCAATTGCTCAAGGCCGGGTTGTAAAGCAACAAACACGTGGCCTTGTCGACGTTGCATCGCGCGTTGTCATTGATTTCCAGCGGCAAGGCCTGCACGGGTACCTCTCCTCGGTTCACGTTGCATTTCACGGTGGTGAGGGTGCTCCAGTCTCCAGGTTTCATCAACGTTTGCACGTACGCGAGCAAATTCGCGGGCTGCCGGTTGGGCTTGTAAAACCGCAGTACACCGCACTCCAAATTGTACCGGGTCAAGTTCTCTCCGTTCAAAGCCGTCTTCAAGGGAACCCACGAGGGCAACGTCAAGTTGCACGACACGAGGAAAAACCACAGCATTTGGGCGTCGGCTCCCTTGCCCGTCAAGCGGCAAATCCACGACTCGTGTGGAAAATTGTGCAAGTTGGGGGTGCCGCTGTAAGTCAGCTCCACGCTCGTCTTTTCTTTTTCGGAAAGACTGAGGGACATGGGCCCCACTACCGCATCGCACATGTTTGTCTCCAACCCATTGTTGACGTACGGGAAATGGAGGAGCAACACGCTCTCCTGCCTCAACCCTTGCCAGGCCTTGTACATGTAATCCGTCGGGCCATCCCTCACGGCTCGCAACACGCGGTTGAACTCGTGGCCAAAGGACGTCCTGAACCCTTGTATAATCATGTGCGACCGGGGGTCGTAGAGATGGCCCAAATTTTTGTACAGCGCCAACATGGCAACCAAATGGGCGTAGGCCTGGTCGGAAGCATTGGCCCTGTCTTCCACGTAGCCTCCCCCCTGGTCGAAAATGTCCAACAACAATCGAATCAACGAGTCCATATTTTGCGGGAGGCCGACGTAGATGATTTCGGGCTGCTCGCCATTCCGCAAGTCCAGATTGCGGCTGAACTGCACTAATTGGAGGTGGTCGTCGTAGAGTACGAGGGCCGTCTTCAAATGCAATTGATGCTTCACGGGAGAACTGCTTCGAATCCGAAACGCAGTGTACTTTTGCTTCTTGTCAAACGCGGCGATGGCCTTTGCTCGCTTCGCCCCGACAAAGGGAGGCTCGGCAAGATTGGCATCCATGCGGCGAAAGCTGTATCGCTGGAAGAACACAAACACGCGTTTCATGGTCCGCTTGGCAATGTGGGCATCGCGTAACGTTTCCATCAACTTGGGAGGGTTCACGGAAAAGGAGGTGATAAAAACGGCCTTTGGTTGCTCCGGTCGAGCGTCAATCACATCTCTCAGCACTTCTTTGAACTTTCTATACTGCATATTTTCGTGTAGACAAACAAATTATTTCTTTTCTGTGCGCGCTTCGGGTGAAAACGAAGAAATAACGGACTTTCTGAAAACGGACTTTCTGAAAGTCCTTAAGTTAATGGTAGTGACTACTAGAACGGAATTTGGAAATTGAAACCGGGCGCCTGTCCTGTCAATGTCTTGTTGATAAACATACAAGTGACAAAAATGGTTACGTTGTTGTTATGAGTCCGGAACATGCCCGTGAATGCCCAGCCTCCATTCATACCGTTGTTAACAAAACGCGCTTGAATCACATCACCCGTCCCAGTCTCCTGTATGTCCCCATCCAGGTACGCAAATTGAGCAACACTCGGGTGCCAGTCGGCCATAGGAAATCCGGTATCGACAGTCAATCCTGATTCCACAGAGAACCTGGCAAATTGTATGGGGAATATACCTCCTAGCCGAAGCCCTCCGGACGTGATGCTGCCTATTTCCGCTCTGTTGGAAAGATCACTATTATTGCCAGCACTATTGAAAAACGTAAAACCACCACTTCCACTCCCATGCTTGTTGATCATGCTTGCTTCACCCGTCCCTCCCGGAAAGGAATTCCAGGCAAAGTGCGCGCCTTGTTGCAGCGACGTGGCATTCGACACGTTGCTAAGCACCGACACAATGCCACCACGAATCGGTCCTTGGGAATTGACGGTGCCGGCCACATCCAGCGCGAAGGCCGGCGAGGCTGTCCTGATTCCCACGTTGCCCGTGACCGTGTCGACGACCAGGAGGGGTGAGGTCGTGATAGTGTCGGAAACCCCCGTCGAGGTCATGATACGGTCGTACAGGCCCGCCGTCGTATCGTTCGCGACCGCCACAAAGACGCCGTTCCCGTAGGTGACACATTTCCATAACAATGCAGCACTTGCGTCTCGGGCAGTCCAGGTAATTCCGTCGTTACTCGTCACCACACGATTATTCGTCCCTGTTGAAGCCACGGCCACGAAGAGACCGTCTCCATACGTGACACTTTCCCAAGTATTGGGGGCGATGGTATATCCCGTCCACGTCACGCCGTCCGGACTTGTGAAAAGTCTGGTACCCGTAGATTGAAGCACCACAAAGAGCCCGCCCCCAAACGTCACATCTCTGGTCAAGGTTGTCGGCGACGTTCGGGGAGTCCACGTGATCCCATCGGGACTTGTGATCAAGGCACTGGAAGAAAACACCACAAAAATGCCGTTGCCGTACGCAATGTCAGTCCACGCGGTAGCACTAGGGCCCGTCCGGATCAACCACGTCACGCCATTGTCGTCGCTCGTCATAATGTTGGGAGCGGTTGCAGTGCTCGCAACCGCTACGAACCTTCCACTGCCATACACAACACTTTGCCATGAAAGAGTGTTCCCGGCCGCCGGGGTAGACCTCGATGTCCAACCCACGCCATTCGCACTCGTCATGACGCGCTGGGTGAGGCCAGTGCTGGAAACCGCCACGAACGTCAAGTTACCGTACGCCACGCAATTCCACGAATTGTCCGCCGCCGATTGCCGACTCGTCCATTGATAGCCGTCCTTACTTGTCATGACACGATTGACGTTGCCAGTTGACGAAACGGCCACGAACAGGTTATGGTCAACCCCGTACGCCACGGATTGCCACTGGTTGGTGCTTGGACCCGTACGCGTGGTCCATGTCATGGCAATAGACGTACTGTCGACTTTTTGGACCTTCACATTGCCTTGCACCACCGTGGAATCGGCCACTACTGTCACGTTTGGCGCGGCGATGGTGAGCTGTGACGTAGAACCGTCCACGGCCAAAGCCTCTATCACGTCGTCGGCCCCCCACACCATCGCACGATTCGTTCCCGAGCTTGCCACCGCCGCAAACTCGGAGGCGCCGTACACAATGGCCCGCCACGTCAGATCCGCCGAAGCCGCACGAATCGTCCACTTGACGCCACCATCCACGCTCGTCATGGCCCGCGTTCCCACCCCGTCCGAGGCCACGGCCAGCCACCGACCTGCGCCGTACGCTACGCCCGTCCATGCCAAGGCCACGGGGTTCGTCCGCAACGACCATGTCAACCCCCCGTCCGCGCTCGTCATGATACGACCGGTACCCGATTCGGCCAAGGCCACAAACACACCGTCTCCGTACGACACGGTTTTCCACAGAAGGTCGGCCGCGCTGAAACGAGACGTCCACGCCGTGCCATTCGAACTTGTGGCCACGCGAATGTTCACACCAGAACTGGCCACCGCGACAAATTGGGTCGCACCAAAGGCAATGCTTTGCCATGCCTGGTTGGTAATACCCGTGTTCAGCAGCCATGTCGTCGCCGTCTCGTCGCCGACCAGCACGTTGTTGTCGAGGGACACCGCCACGAAAACATTGTTGCCGAAGGCAATGCTCGTCATCTGCCTCAATGTATCTGTTCGCACGGCCGTCCACGTGGACCCATTCGCGCTCCGCATGATCGAGCCGTTCGCCGCAATGGCCACGTACAAATTGTTGCCAAACGCGACGCTCTTCCACGCGGCCCCCGTACTGGGCGCCCCCACTCCAGTGACCCAGATACGCCCGTCCATGCTCGTCATGACGCCAGGGTTCGTCGCGCCTTCCGAGACGGCCACGTATCGCCCGTTGCCGTAACACACACTCGACCATAACTGATCCGATGCACTCACAACACCTCGAAAGGCGCCCGTACTCGTGTCCAAGGACGCGTCGCCCACTACGCGAAACGTACCAGGATTTCCCGTTTGACCCACCGACAGGGTTTGAAACATTCCCAATGTAGTGCCCTCACTCAGGGCAGAGTACACCCCACCGCTCGTTACCAGTGCAGTGGAACCATCGGCGACACTGGAGGTCACGCCCGAACCGCTGATCGGCCCGTTCAAGACGCTGGTACCAGACACGGCCAAGGACGATAGCGTTCCCACGCTCGTAATGCCGGTCTGCGCCACCGTCAACAGCGTTCCCGTGATCCCCGATCCACCCACTGTCAACCCATTCAAGGTCCCCACGCTCGTCAGACTGGAAGTCATCACGCTTGGACCCAACGTGGAACCGCTCAACACTGTGGTTCCATTCACTTTGTAAAGCCCACTGGAGTTGATGTCCCCAATCACATCGAGATCCTCCAAGGGGTTGTCGGTCCCGATGCCCACCTTTCCATTCGTCTGTGAAACCATGGCGTTTTCTGTCCAAAGTTCAGCGCCTAGGCCTGGGGCTGCGATGGTCCCACTTGTCGTTCTTGGTACGATCGTCACCGGGAAGGCTCGGTTTTGGTACACCTTGAGTGTGCATATAACATCTGACCCCGCATCTACAGATGTACGATGAAGTCGTAATTCCGTAACACCACTGCTGCTAGTGGCGACATGTCTGATGGCTACGATCACAGTGTCATTAGTGCCGCTCTGGAATGGCAACAATCGACTGTAAGCGGCTGAGGGAGTGTTACTAGTCACGGCAAATTTGTACGACTTTGCGATCCTATTAGCGACAACTTCCATCTCTGCGACAAATCCATTTGTAGAAGTGATTTCACAGATCTCGATTGACGCACCTGATGTGCCAGCCAATGTCCTGCTGAAAGTTTGCATGACGAAGTTATCCAGTTGGATCGTTCCTCCGGTATTTACGGTCAGATTTCCCATGGAGGCAGTTCCCGTCACCGCCAGCGACCCAAGCGTCCCCACGCTCGTAATGGCGGTTTGCGCCGCCGTCAACAGCGTTCCCGTGATCCCCGATCCACCCACTGTCAACCCATTCAAGGTTCCCACGCTCGTCAGACTGGAAGACACAACACCTGTTCCCAATGCGGTACCGCTCAACACCTGAGTGCCACCGATCTGGTACGCCGCACTCGTATTGATGGCCCCTAACACATCCAGAGGGCGGATGGGAGTGT
>Ga0209390_10006057_pt1 | contig 16542 bp, 13 predicted proteins | sample BON01_FD_187212 | JGI IMG/M metagenome (GOLD analysis project Ga0209390, IMG submission 187212) | Freshwater microbial communities from Lake Bonney liftoff mats and glacier meltwater in Antarctica - BON-01 (SPAdes) (version 2) | ecosystem: Environmental > Aquatic > Freshwater > Ice > Glacier... | reverse complement strand
GTGGATTACCTGAAGTTCAACCGCGAATTCGCGCGCGAGTGTCCCGGCTTCGAGACCGACATCCACGGCCTGGTTCAAGAGGCTGGCGTGGACGGCGTGGTGCGCTATTTCGCTGATTGCGTCGGGGCGTGATGGGCCTCAAATGTCGCTGCGGCAGGCGGCGTTAAGATGGATTTTGGGGTGATGCTGCCAGCTGGTTGCTCGGTACTTGGCACCACGGCCCGTGTGATAGACCTTTGTTATCGCCCCACCCAACTGGAGGAAGCCAGCATGTTTCCTGAATACCGCAATCTGATCACCCAACTCAAAGGCCAAGATGCCCATTTCACCCGGATGTTTGACAAGCACAACAGCCTGGATCAGGAGATCAAGAACAAAGAGGCCCACATCGAGCCTGGGACGCAGATCGAGATCGAACGGCTGAAGAAAGAAAAGTTGGCACTCAAGGACGAGCTCTTCGCGATTTTGAAGAAGGCCAGCGCTGTTGCTTGACACGTGCAGCGGTTCACCGAGGCGCGGCTCAGCGAGGGGCGGCGGCCGGTAGTGGGTTTCCCGTTGACGCTGGCGTTAAGGCACCGGCGAGTGGCTGCCAATGCTGGTCGGTGCGCACCCGCAGCCAGGTGGCGAAGCGGGGCAGGCCGCTGTCATTCAGGCCCCGGTAGCGGTAGGTGATCCAGGTTCCAACCGAAGGCGGATCGCGCCGCAAGACGTCGCTCAAGCCGCTACCAATTCGGAATTCACGCCCATCGGCGCTGCGCACCCGCAGTGCGCCGGTCATGCCGGCGTATTTGCCGCGTCCTGCGGTATGGCCGATCACCTGGGCCTCGGCGTCTTCGTGCGTTTTCAGCTTGAGCAGGTTGTCGCTGCGCTCGGCGCGGTACAGCGCGTCGCCCCGGTGCAGCATCAGTCCTTCGCCGCCTGCGCGGTCCATCTCCAGCAGCTGGCGCAGCAAGGCGGCGTGACTGGGCACCCGGGTTTGTTCAACCGGCTGCACCCAGGGCTGCTGTCGCTGTACCACCCACAGGCGGTAGGCAGCGATGCGTTGCGTGAAATCGCCCGGGTGGCTGGGCAGATCGAACACCATGAAGCGGATCTGGCGCCAAGCGGCGTCGTCTGGCGTTTGCCGCCGCACGGTGGACACCGCCTGCTGGAAGCCACCCCGGCCCGACCACAGCTCGCCATCGGCCGGCTCGGCAGGCCAGCCTTGTGTGAACCAGGCCGGTGCGTGTATCGGGTGTCCGCCGCGGCTGAGCAGTTTCTCCCCGTCCCAGTAGGCCCGCATGCCGTCAAGCTTTTCGCTGACCCAGTAAGCGTCGAGATCGACACCGGAGTGGTACCGATTGGCTTGTGTCAGCGCGGGTGCCTGGGCCCAGGCCGGCGCCCACACCACCCAGCTCAGTACCGTGCTCAATGCAAGCGCTACCAAGCCAGTGGAGGGCCAGCGCATCGGTCGAAAAGGGTCTGGGGCAGCGTGCGCGAGCGGCAACTGCTCAGGTCGCTACTGAAGCCGCCATCGACATAGGTGATTTCTGCGGTCACGCCCGAGGCCAGGTCGGACAACAGGAAGGCCGCCACGTTGCCCACCTCGTCGATGGTCACGTTGCGCCGGATTGGCGAGGCGCTGGCCACGAAGGAGAGCAATTTGCCAAAGTCTTTGATTCCGCTGGCGGCCAGGGTCTTGATCGGGCCGGCGCTTATGCCGTTGACCCGCATGCCGCGCGGCCCCAGCGCTTCGGCCAGGTAGCGCACAGATGCCTCCAAGCTGGCCTTGGCCAGACCCATCGTGTTGTAGTGTGGAATGATGCGCGTAGCCCCGAGGTAGCTCATGGTCAGCATTGAGGCGCCGTCGTTCAGGTAGGGCAGAGCCGCCTTCGCCATGGCGGGGAAGCTGTAGGCGCTGATGTCTTGCGCAATGCGGAAGTTTTCGCGTGTCAGGCCATCGAGAAAATTGCCCGCGATCGCCTCGCGTGGGGCAAAGCCGATACTGTGGACAAAGCCGTCGAGCTTGGGCCAGGTTTGGGCCAAGTCGCTGAACATGCGCTCGATCTGCGCGTCGTCGCCCACATCGCAGTCAAAGATGAGTTGGGAGTCGAATTCGGCGGCGAAATCGATGATGCGCTCCTTGAACCGCTCGCCCACGTAGCTGAAGGCAAGCTCTGCGCCCTGGCTGTGGCAAGCCTTGGCGATGCCATAGGCGATCGAGCGGCTGGACAACACGCCGGTAATCAGTAACCTCTTGCCGGTAAGAAAACCCATTTTTTTATCTCCAAAAAATTTGCAGCAGAATTGTCGCATGCACCCCAAGCACCATCACCCACTCTTTAGCTGGGCGCGTGCCGTGGCGGTGGTGGCAGCGATGACCTGGGCGCTGCCCGCCTGGAGCGCCCACGGCTACGCGCTGTGGGGCGATCTGAAATACCCGCCCGGATTCGCGCATTTCGACTATGTGAACCCCGACGCGCCCAAGGGTGGCGAGATCCGGCTGGTGAGCAACCTGCGCACCTCCACCTTTGACAAATACAACCCATTCACCCTGCGCGGCAGCGCACCGGCTTACCTGTCGGATCTGATGTTTGACAGCCTGCTAATCGGCTCGCTGGACGAAACCGGCGCTGGCTACGGCCTGCTGGCGCAGGACGTGGTGGCCGCGCCCGATGGCTTGTCTGTCACCTTCCGGCTGCGTCCCGAGGCCCGGTTTCACAACGGCGACCCAGTGCTGGCGGCCGATGTGAAGCACAGCTTCGACACACTGATGGGGCCTCACACCTCGCCCGCCTACAAGACTGTGCTGCAAGACGTCGCCGGACTCGATGTAATCGACGAGCGCACGGTGCGCTATCGGTTCAAGAAGCCAAACCGCGAGCTGCCACTGACCGTCGGCGGGTTGCCGGTGTTCAGCCGCGCCTGGGGCAACGAGATCGATTCCAAGACCGGTGAGCGCAAGACCTTCGATCAGGTGGTGATGGACCTGCCCATTGGCAGCGGGCCTTACAAAGTCGGCCCGGTGCGGTTTGGCCGTGACATCACCTATGTGCGCGACACGTCCTACTGGGCGCGCGATCTGCCGGTGAAGCGCGGCAGTGCAAATTTTGATGAGGTGCTGGTCAAAATTTACCGCGACAACACCGCCAAGCTGGAGGCGCTCAAGGCCGGAGAGTTCGACCTGATGCGCTTTTTCTCAGCCGGCGACTGGGCGCGTCGCGTCAACGGCAAGCGCTTCGACTCGGGCGAGCTGGTCAAAATGGAGTTTCAACACAAGCTGCCCACCGGCTTCCAGAGCTATGTGCTCAACACGCGCCGCCCGCCACTGGATGACCTGCGCGTACGCGAGGCCCTCTCCCTGGCGCTGGACTACGAGTGGATGAACCGGCAGATGTTCTATGGCGCCTACCAGCGTGTGCAAGGCCTGTTTGGCAACACCGACTGCTCGGCCCAGGGCCTGCCGTCGCCAGAAGAAAGGGCCCTGCTGGAACCCTGGCGTGCGACTTTGCCACCCGCCGTTTTCGGCTCCATGCTGAAGCCGCCGCGTACCGATGGCGACAGCTCGTTGCGCGCCAACCTGCGGCGCGGCCAAGCGCTGCTGCGCGAAGCGGGCTGGGCGGTGCGCGACGGCAAGCTGCGCGACGTCAATGGCCGGGCCATGGTGCTGGAGTATTTGGACAGCAACATAGCGGGCGCACGCGTGGTCACCCCGTGGGCGCGAAACTTGGAGAAATTGGGTGTCGAATTGAAGTTTCGACCGGTCGACTTTGCGTTGTACCAGCAGCGACTGCGCACCTTCGACTACGACATTATATCGATTGCCTTCGGTGGCACCCACAACCCGGGCTCGGAATACGCCGATCTGTTTGGCAGTGCGGCGGCCAAGACCAACGACTCCGGCAACCTGGCCGGCGTCAGCAGCCCAGCGACCGACGCGATGTTGACGCAGATGACCGCCGCCAAAACCCTGCCTGCCTTTTTGGCCGCTTGCCGTGCGCTGGACCGGGTGATCACCAGCGGCCACTATCTTGTGCCGCAGTGGTCGGCCACCACCCACCGCATGGTCTACAACGCGGAGCGTCTGGCGCGTCCCGCCACCATGCCTCCCTATGCACCGGGCGAGACCTGGGCGATTGACACCTGGTGGTCACAGGAATGACCCCCCCGCCGCGCTTCGCGCGACTCCCCAGGGGGCAACGCTGGCCGACCGGCAAAGCCGGACCGGCGGCGTTCTGGGTTGGGGACACGCGCTTCGGCGGCGCCTCTGCTGCGCGCGCTGCTCACAACCCTTTTGGAAGTGTTGACTGACCATGTGGGCCTACATCCTCAAGCGCTTGTTGCTCATGATCCCGACGCTGTTTGGCGTCTTGCTGCTGACCTTTGTGGTGATCCAGTTTGTGCCGGGAGGGCCGGTGGACCAGTACCTGGCCGAGGCGCGTGCGGGAGGTGGAATTGGTGCCGAGGGCGGCTCGGTTTACCGGGGCGCGCAGGGAGTAGACCCGCAGCGGTTGGAGCAAATCAAGGCGTTGTATGGCTTTGACAAACCGGCGCACGAGCGGTTTATCCAGATGCTTGGCCAGTTTGCGCGCTTTGATCTGGGCACGAGCTTTTTCCAGAACAAGGCGGTCTCCGAGCTGGTGATCGAGAAACTGCCAGTGTCGATCAGCCTGGGGCTCTGGACGTTTTTTATCAGCTACCTCGTGGCCGTGCCGCTGGGTGTGGCAAAGGCGGTACGGGCCGGTACGCGCTTTGATCTGGTCACCACACTGCTGGTGCTGGTGGGTTACGCGATCCCAGGGTTTGTGCTGGGGGTGGCGTTGCTGGTGATTTTTGGCGGGCAGCTGCAGTGGTTCCCGCTGCGCGGCCTGACCTCGGCCAACTGGGAAGAGCTGAGCTGGGGCGCGCGCATCGTCGACTACCTCTGGCACATCACGCTGCCGGTGATCGCGATGGTGCTGGGCAGTTTTGCGGTCACCACCATGCTGACCAAAAACGCCTTTCTCGAGGAAATCCGCAAGCAGTACGTGACCACCGCGCGCGCCAAAGGCCTGAGCGAAGGGCAGGTGATGTGGAAACACGTGTTTCGCAACGCACTTATTCCCATCGTCACCGGTTTTCCCGCCGCTTTCATCGGCGCCTTTTTCGCCGGCTCGCTGCTGATCGAAACGCTGTTCTCGCTCGATGGCCTCGGTCTGCTGAGCTTTGAGAGCGTGATCCGGCGCGACTACCCGGTGGTGATGGGCACGCTGTTTTTTTTCACCCTGATCGGACTGGTGACGAAACTGATTTCTGACCTGTGCTACGTCTGGGTGGACCCGCGTGTGAAGTTCGATTGAACATGTCCCACCCCACATCTTTGAGCCCATCGCGCCGCGCCTGGCAGCGCTTCAAGCGCAACCAGCTGGGCTACTGGAGCTTGGTGATTTTTTGCGTGCTGGTGGTCGCCAGCCTGTTTGCCGAGGTGCTGTCGAGCGACCGGCCGCTGGTTGTGCGCTACCAGGGGCAGACCTATTTTCCCCTCTTCAACGATTACCCCGAAACCGTGTTTGGCGGCGACTTCGAGAGCAACACCGACTACCTGGACCCGTTCATTCAGGCGCGCATCACCACCGGCGGCAACTGGGCGGTCTACGCGCCCAATCCCTACGGGCCCAAGACGCTGAATTACTTTGCCAAAGCGCCCCACCCGTCGGCGCCCACCGAGGACAACTGGCTCGGCACCGACGATCGCGGCCGCGACCTGCTGGCGCAGCTGATCTACGGCTTTCGGGTCAGCGTGCTGTTTGGTCTGGCGCTCACCTTCACCGGCGTGCTGCTGGGCTTGATCACCGGTGCCATCCAGGGCTTTTTTGGTGGCAAAACCGACCTCGCGTTTCAACGCTTCATCGAGGTCTGGGGCGCCATGCCCGAGCTGTACCTGCTGATCATTTTCTCTGCCGTGTTCGCGCCCAGCATCGGCCTGCTGCTGGTGCTGCTCAGCCTGTTTGGCTGGATGGGCTTGTCTGACTACGTACGTGCTGAGTTTCTGCGCAACCGGCAAATGGATTACGTGCGCTCGGCCCGCGCCATGGGCCTGAGCAGCGGGCAGATCATCTGGCGCCATGTTTTGCCCAACAGCCTGACCCCGGTGGTCACCTTCCTGCCGTTTCGCATGAGCGCGGCCATTCTGGCGCTGACCTCGCTGGATTTTCTGGGCCTGGGTGTGCCGCCGGGTACACCCTCGCTGGGCGAGTTGCTGAGCCAGGGCAAAAACAACATCGACGCTTGGTGGATTTCACTGTCCACCTTCGCGGTGCTGGTGGTGACGCTGCTGCTGCTCACCTTCATGGGCGATGCGCTGCGCGACGCGCTCGATCCAAGAAAGGCAGACCGATGACGCCGTTGTTGGAGGTTCGCAATCTGCGTGTGGGTTTCAGCGGCCAGGACGTGGTGCATGGTGTCGATTTCGAGATTGCGGCTGGCGAGCGGTTGGCGCTGGTGGGCGAGTCCGGTTCGGGCAAATCGGTCTCGGCGTTGTCTTTGTTGCGGCTGGCTCAAAACGCCGACGTATCGGGCTCAGCGCTGCTCGAAGGCCGTGATTTGCTGCAAATGAGCGAGCGTGAATTGCGCGGTGTGCGGGGTGACCAGGTGGCCATCATTTTTCAGGAGCCGATGACCGCGCTCAACCCGCTCTACACAGTTGGCGCGCAGATTGGCGAGGTGCTGCAACTCAAAAAGGGCATGACTGCGCGCCAGGCGCACGCTGCCAGTGTGGAACTGCTCGCGTCCACCGGCATTCCCGAGCCAGCCCGCCGGGCCCAGGCCTATCCGCACCAGCTCAGCGGCGGCCAGCGCCAGCGCGCGGTGATCGCCATGGCCCTGGCCAGCAGCCCGAAGCTGCTGCTGGCCGACGAGCCCACCACGGCGCTCGATGTCAGTCTGCGCGGGCAAATTCTCGATTTGCTGAGCGACCTGCAGCGCCAGCACGGCATGGCGGTGCTGTTGATCACGCACGACCTCAACCTGGTGCGCCGTTTCGCCAGCCGCATCGCGGTGATGGAGCGCGGCCACCTGGTGGAAACCGGCGATGTGGCGCGTGTCTTTGCCGAGCCGCAACACGCCTACACCCGCAAGTTGTTGGCGAGTCGCCCCGAGCGCGAACTGGACGATGCAGCCCCCGCAGCAGCGGGCAAGCCGGTGCTCAGCGCACACGGCTTGCGGGTTGGTTACCCGGTGTCTGTGGCTGGGCTGCGCGGCTGGTTCAAGAAGGGTGAGTTTGTGGCGGTGCAAGGCGCTGATCTCGAGATAGCGCCCGCACAGACGCTGGGTGTCATCGGTGAATCCGGTTCGGGCAAGTCAACGCTGGCGCTGGCGGTGTTGGGGCTGCTGCCGTTCAAAGGCAGCCTGCGCGTGGCTGGTACGGACTGGGCTGAGGCCAAGCGCAGCAACCAGGAGAGGGCGTTGCGACAGCGCATCCAGGTGGTGTTTCAAGATCCCTTTTCCTCGCTCTCACCGCGCATGACGGTGGAGCAGATCGTGGGCGAAGGCCTGCTGGTGCACTGTCCTGGGCTCACGCCAGCGCAGCGGCGCGAACAGGTGGTGCAGGTGCTGGCCGATGTCGGCCTGGTGGACGATCCCGACCAAGGCAGCGGCTGGCTGCAGCGCTATCCGCACGAGTTCTCCGGCGGCCAGCGTCAGCGCCTGGCGATTGCGCGGGCGCTGATTGTCAACCCCGAGCTGCTGGTGCTCGACGAGCCCACCAGCGCGCTGGATGTCACGGTGCAAAAGCAGGTGCTGGCGTTGCTGCAGCGCTTGCAGCGCGAGCGCGGGCTCAGCTATCTGTTCATCACCCACGATGTCGACGTTATCCGCGCCATGGCTCACCAGGTGCTGGTGATGAAAGACGGCGCGGTGATTGAGCGCGGCCCGGTGGATCAGGTGCTCACAGCACCGCAGCACCGTTACACGCAGGCGCTGGTGCAAGCCGCAGTCTGAGCCCCCAGCAGCCCCAGCAGCCCCAGCAGCCGGGGCTAGGGGCGCTTTTGCTGATACAGCCGATGACCGCCTTGCGTTATCTTGGATGCTCTGGTTAGTTGCCTATGAGCGTTTGATTCTTGTCATGCGCCACGGGTCGATACGCAGCTACAAATCTTGCCGGGCCTTTCGCCACCGCTCAATATGTTGCCATGAGCCCTGCACCCCATTTTTCCGCCTCCCCGTCCGCTGCGGCCCGCCCGCCGATAACGCTGGTCTCGCACGTGCATTGGCTGGCCCGATTTGCAGCGAAATCATTTGCCCGGTCTGTTTCACGGCTTTCTGGTGACAGCCCTTAGCGCGTTGCTGCTCGGTGCCACCGGTGAAAAATTCAGGTTGCTTGCCAGTGTTTTCTCAGGTTTTTTGATCGTCGCTTCAACCGTGCCAACAGGCCTTTACCAGGTGAGTCGCGTGCCTGAACGCAGACGCCGCGTGAGCATCGCCAAGGTGTTCTCGCTTTGGCGCATGGGAGACCGGCGGCCGGTGGTCTTCGGGCTGCTGCTGGGGCTGGCGGGAACCGGTTGGGTGCTAACTTCGGCCGGGCTGATGACACTCTGATCAACAGCGCCGATTCAGAAGCCTGCGGATTTCCCGCGTCAAGTGGTTTTGGTGCTCGAGATCGGTCTGTTCGAGGTCTGGCGGTTGCTAGGCGCCTTGCTGGCAGCACTGGTATTGGCTTCATCGGTGGTGGCGTTGCCGATGCCGGTGGTCACCCCCGTCTCGGTGATGGCGGCGGTCAAGGCAAGTTGGCGAGCGGTGGCTAACCACCTCGCGGCCACCGTTGCCTGGGCCGTACTGATCGCGTTGCTGGTGGGGCTGGGCATGCTCGGCGCGTTGTTGTGCCTGATCGTGATTGCTCTCTTGATCGCCTATGCCAGCTGGCGCGCCTACCGCGTTCTCACCAGCACCCTTGCCACTGGCGCGTCATCCCGCCAAGACCTGCTGATACAAACCACCCTGTTCGGGCGCACCAAAGCTCAAATTGCCCGGTCTGGTCTGACCTTTGGCGTTGGCGCCCTTGTTTTGCACATGCTGTTCATCGTACGCAACCTGGCGCTGGAATCCGAGGCAGGCACGGTCGGCACCTTTATTTTGTTTCTGGTGCTGTCGTCTGGCATGCTGGATTTTCTGGCCAAGAACCTTAGCCAGTGGATGCTGGACATTTAAACGCGCTGCCTCTGTCCTGGGGTGATTGGGTGATTGCCAGAGGGCGATTTTCCGGGCTATAATAATGCCCTCACGACCAATTGGGCGGGTAACTACCGGCCCATTTTTTTTGGCCGAACGTTTTTTACGGCAGGCGCATTTTGCGGCTTGCCGGGTGGCAAGCAAGACCGCCCGATTAGAACCGAAGACATCTACCGAATGGCCTGGCAGCAAACCATCGAGCAAACCGTTACCGGACTGGGTTTTGACCTGGTGGATCTTGAACGCTCCGCTGGTGGCTTGTTGCGCGTCACGATCGACTGGCCATGGCAGCCTCTTGCGACAGCCAGCGCTGCACCGGAACGGTTTGTGACAGTTGAGGATTGTGAAAAAATCACGCGCCAGCTGCAATATTTGCTGGAGGTGGAGGGTTTGGAGTACCGGCGCCTGGAGGTGGGATCGCCTGGTATTGATCGCCCACTGCGGCACGAGCTGGACTACCAGCGCTTCGTCGGGTACGTGGTGGATCTGACCCTCAGGGCGCGCATCGGTGTGACCGACACCGATGTCTCGGCCAGCCGAAAGAAATTTCGTGGCACGCTGGAGCGCGCTGAAGACGGGGTGCGGTGGCGTCTGGTCTGGAGCGACGCGCCCGAGCCCAAACCCGGTTATCGGGTGAGCAAAAAGCGCGTGATGGCCCCGCTGCAGGCACTTGACTTTGCGTTGGACGATGTGCAGCAGGCTCGGCTGACGCCGATTGTGAATTTCAAAGGCCGCGCTGCGGTAGGGCCGAGCGCCTGAAAAGTCAGAACTGTGATTTCAAAGAAGACACCCGGAAAGGTTGGCAAGTGAAATGAACCGTGAAATGCTGATGTTGATTGATGCCATCTCCCGCGAGAAAAACGTGGAGCGCGATGTCGTGCTTAACGCGGTGGAGTTGGCGCTGGCTTCGGCCACCAAAAAACTTTACAAAGGTGAGGTCGACATCCGGGTGGCGATCGACCCCGATACTGGCGCTTACGACACTTTCCGCCGCTGGTTGGTGGTGCCCGATGCGGCTGGCCTACAGAACCCAGAGGCCGAAGAGTTGCTCACCGATGCACGCGACGAGCTAGACGACATCGAAGAGGGTGATTTCATCGAGAAGCCGGTCGACAGTGTGCCGATCGGTCGCATCGGTGCCATGGCGGCCAAGCAGGTGATCCTGCAAAAGATCCGCGATGCTGAGCGCGAGATGCTGCTCAACGATTTCATGTCGCGCGGGGAGAAGATTTTTGTCGGTACTGTCAAGCGCATGGACAAAGGCGATCTGATTGTGGAGAGCGGCCGCGTTGAAGGGCGCCTGCGTCGCAGCGAGACGATTCCCAAGGAGAACTTTCGCACGGGTGACCGGGTGCGTGCCATCATCACAGAGGTGGACCTCACGCTTCGCGGCGCGCCCATTTTGTTGTCGCGCTCAGCGCCCGCTTTCATGATCGAGTTGTTCCGTCAGGAAGTGCCCGAGATCGAACAGGGCTTGCTGGAGATCAAGGCCTGTGCCCGCGACCCCGGGTCGCGCGCCAAGATTGCTGTGCTTTCATACGACAAGCGGATTGATCCGATCGGCACTTGTGTCGGTGTGCGTGGTTCGCGTGTGACCGGTGTGACCAACGAACTGGCGGGAGAGCGGGTGGACATCGTGCTCTGGAGCGAAGACCCAGCGCAATTTGTGATTGGTGCACTGGCGCCAGCCAACGTGTCGTCCATCGTGGTGGATGAAGAGCGTCACGCGATGGACGTGGTGGTTGACGAGGAAAATCTGGCGATTGCCATTGGCCGCGGCGGTCAAAATGTTCGCCTGGCCTCTGAACTTACCGGCTGGCGCATCAACATCATGACAGCCGATGAGTCGGCGCTGAAGCAGGCCGAAGAGGCCGACGGCATCCGCGCGGTCTTCATGGCCAAGCTCGACGTGGATCAGGAAATCGCAGACATATTGATCGAAGAAGGTTTTGGCAGCCTGGAAGAGGTGGCTTACGTGCCGCTGCAAGAGATGCTGGAAATTGAGTCCTTTGATGAAGATACCGTCAATGAATTGCGTTCCCGCGCCAAAAATGCCCTGCTGACTATGGAACTCGCCCATGAGGATCAGGTTGAAGCCGCGTCGCAGGAACTGCGTGACATACAAGGCGTAACCCCCGAATTGATGACAAAGCTGACCGTAGCCGGCGTGCACTCGCGCGACGACCTGGCCGATCTGGCTACCGATGAGCTGACCGATATCACTGGCCAGACGCCCGAAGAGGCGACCACGCTGATCATGCTGGCCCGCGCTCACTGGTTTGCCAGTGACGAAGCGCAATCCAACCCCTGAACAGCGGAGACCCCAGCGGAGAAAAGACCCTATGACAAGTACCACCGTCGCCGAATTGGCCGCCGAATTGAACAAGCCCACCTCCCAACTGCTGGAGCAACTCTCCGCCGCTGGGGTTCCCAAGTCTGCGGGGACCGATCCGGTCTCCGGGTCTGATAAGCAAAAGCTGCTGGGATACCTCAAAGCCAGCCATGGCACCGCCAGCGGCGAGCGTAAAAAGATCACATTGGTGCAGAGGTCCACCAGTGAGATCAAGCAGGCTGATGCCACCGGGCGTGCTCGCACGATCCAGGTGGAAGTGCGCAAAAAGCGCACTTTCATCAAACGCGATGACGAGCCCGTGGTGACCACAGAGCCCACCCTTGCTGAGCCGGCAGCCGCCACCGAGGAGCTGTCCCGCCGCGAAGAAGATGTGCGCAGCCAAGCCGAACAGTTGCGCCTGCAAGAGGAGGAGCTGACTGCCAAGCGCGCGGCCGACGAGGCCGAGGGGGCACGTCAAGCCCAAATCGAGCAAGATTCGCTCAATGCCGCGTTGGTCAAGGCTTCCGCTGAGACCGAGCAGGCTGTCAGCACGCCGATCGAAGAGCTGTCCACGCTGGCGGAGAAGCACGCCAAGGCCAAAGAGGAAAGCCTGGAGCGCGAATCGCAGGCCTTGGCTGCTGCTGAACGCAGTGCCGAAATCAAGCAAGCCGATGACCTGCGCACGCAGGATTTGCTGGAGCGGCGCGGCAAAGCGGAAAAAGAGGCTGCCAGCATCCGCGCCATGATGTCCGCGCCAGCCAGAACAATGGTGGCCAAAAAGCCCGAACCACCGGCCCCTCTCAAGGGCACCTTGCACAAGCCGGCTGGAACTCCAGCTGCAAAGCCCGCCGGCGTGGCGGGTGCGCCCGCTGTGGCGGGCAAGAAAGAGGTGAAGTCGGAGAATCTGTCGTCGACCTGGAAGGACGACGCAGCAAAGAAAAAAGAAATCAAGACCCGTGGTGATGCTGGCGCTGGTCGTTCCACCAGCTGGCGCGGCGGACCACGTGGCGGTGCTGGTGGGCGCCGTGGTGGGCGCGATTCAAGCACCGACATCCGCAGCAGTTTTGTGGCGCCGGCCGAGTTCAAGGTGATTGAGGTGCATGTGCCCGAGACGATCACTGTGGGCGAACTGGCCCACAAAATGAGCCTGAAATCTTCCGAGGTGATCAAGCAGCTGATGAAGCTTGGTCAGATGGTCACGATCAACCAGCCGCTGGACCAAGACACCGCCATGATTCTGGTGGAAGAGCTGGGCCACGTGGCGGTGGTAGCGGCGCTGGACGATCCAGAGGCCTTCACCGAAGAAGGCGTGCACCACGAGGGAGAAGCATTGCCGCGCGCGCCGGTGGTGACCGTGATGGGTCACGTCGACCACGGCAAGACCTCGTTGCTTGATTACATTCGCCGCGCGAAAGTGGCTGTTGGCGAAGTCGGCGGTATCACGCAGCACATCGGCGCTTATCACGTGCAAACCGAGCGCGGCATGGTGTCTTTTCTCGACACCCCGGGCCATGAGGCGTTTACTGCCATGCGAGCCCGTGGCGCTAGGGCAACCGATATCGTGATTCTGGTCTGCGCAGCCGACGACGGCGTGATGCCGCAGACGCGCGAAGCGATCAAGCACGCGAAGGCTGCAGGTGTTCCCATGGTCGTGGCGCTGACCAAAATCGACAAGCCCGGCATTAACTTGAACAAGGTTCGCACAGAGTTGGTGGCCGAAGAGGTGTTGCCCGAGGAGTTTGGTGGCGATGTGCCGTTTGTGGGTGTGTCGGCCAAGACCGGCGAGGGCATCGATGCGTTGCTGGAGCAGGTGCTGTTGCAGGCCGAGGTGCTGGAACTCAAGGCGCCGGTGGACGCGATGGCCAAGGGTCTGGTGATCGAAGCCCGTCTGGACAAGGGGCGTGGCGCTGTCGCTACTGTGCTGGTGCAAAGCGGGACGCTCAAGACCGGCGATGTGGTGCTGGTCGGCCAAACCTCGGGCCGCGTGCGTGCCATGCTTGACGAAAACGGCAAGAGCATCAAGCAAGCCGGACCGTCCATTCCGGTCGAAATCCAGGGTCTGTCGGAAGTTCCGCAGGCGGGGGATGACTTCATGGTGATGACCGACGAGCGCCGAGCGCGCGAAATCGCCACCTACCGCGCCGGCAAGTTTCGCAACACCAAGCTGGCCAGACAACAGGCAGCAAAGCTGGAGAATATGTTCTCCGATCTCAGTGCCGGCGAGGTCAAGGTGGTGCCCATCATCATCAAGTCAGATGTGCAAGGCTCACAAGAAGCGCTTGCCAGCTCGCTGCTCAAACTTTCGACCGACGAGGTCAAGGTGCAGGTGGTGCTTGCAGGCGTGGGCGGTATCAGCGAGAGCGATGTCAACCTCGCTATCGCCTCCAAAGCGCTCATTATTGGTTTTAACGTGCGAGCCGATGTGGGTGCACGCAAGTTGGCCGATGGCAACGATGTCGAACTGCGTTACTACAACATCATTTACGACGCAGTTGATGAGCTGAAAGCCGCCATGTCGGGCATGTTGGCACCGGAAAAACGGGAAGAGATCATCGGTTCGGCCCAAATCCGCACCGTGTTCGTGGCTTCCAAGATCGGTACGGTGGCGGGCTGTATGGTTACATCGGGTCAGGTCACGCGCGGTGCGCACTTCCGCCTGTTGCGCGACAACGTGGTGATTTATACCGGCGAGATCGATACCCTCAAGCGGGAAAAAGACGACGTGCGCGAAGTCAAGGAAGGCTTCGAGTGCGGTATCAAGCTGAAGAACTACAACGACATCAAAGAGGGCGATCAGCTTGAATTCTTCGATGTCAAGGAAGTGGCCCGCACGCTTTAAGCGCTTCTCATCATGGCCCGCAAGTCCTCCAAACCCAACCGCGGTTTTCAAGTGGCCGACCAGATCCAGCGTGATCTGGCCGAACTGATCGCGCGCGAGTTAAAAGACCGGCGCGTGGGCATGGTGACGATCAACGCGGTCGAGGTTACGCCCGACTATGCGCACGCCAAGGTGTTCTTCAGCCTGCTCACAGGCGACCCCGAAGAAACACTGGCTGGGCTGAACGCCGCAGCTGGCTTTCTGCGCAGTGGCTTGTTCAAGCGGCTGCACATTCACACCGTGCCAACGCTGCATTTCGTGTTTGACCGTACCACCGAGCGAGCGGCCGACATGAACGCCTTGATATCCAAGGCCGTGGCATCCCGCTCCAAGGATGAGGAATAAAGATGCAGGGCCAACGCACCAGGGTGCAGAGGCGCCCTGTGCATGGGGTGCTGCTGCTCGATAAACCGCTAGGTCTTTCCAGCAACCAGGCGTTGCAAAAAGCCAAGTGGCTGCTTCGCGCCGAGAAAGCCGGTCACACCGGCACGCTCGATCCGCTTGCAACCGGCGTGCTGCCGCTGTGTTTTGGCGCCGCCACCAAGTTCAGTCAGCTGCACCTAGATGCCGACAAGACGTATGAGACGGTGGTTCGTCTGGGTGTCCAGACCAGCACCGGCGACGCCGAGGGCGAGGTCATCGCCATCCAGCCGGTGACCTGTTCGCCAGGGCAGGTGGTTGAGGTGCTGGACAGCTTCATGGGCGAGATCGGGCAGGTGCCGCCAATGCACAGCGCCTTGAAAAGAGACGGCAAAGCTTTGTACGAGTACGCCCGCGAAGGGATCACCCTAGAGCGCGAAGCGCGCCGCGTCACGATCCGCGATCTCGACCTGCTGGATATGCGGCTCGACGGCGACGCGCCCAGTCTGCGGTTGCGTGTGCGGTGTAGCAAAGGCACTTACATCCGCACGCTGGGAGAAGATATTGGCGAGGCCTTGGGTTGCGGCGGGCATTTGACCGCGCTGCGCCGGGTTGCCACTGGCCCTTTCCACATTGATCGGTGTGTAACGCTGGATGCTCTGGAGGCCATGAGCGAGATCGAGCGCCCAGATCACTTGCTGCCAGTACCCGCGTTGTTGCTGGGTCACACCCCGGTCACTCTGAACCAAGACGATGCCGCTCGTTTTTTGAGTGGGGTGCGCCGCCGTGGTGCCTGGCCCAACCAGTCCCAGGTGGCGGTGTACGGTCCAGCACCGGGGGCCGGCCCCCGCGCCACCACCCTGCTCGGCAGCGCCCACACGGCGGGCGGCGAATTGATCCCAGGGCGGCTGCTGAGCCCCATCGAAATCCAGCAAATCCTGAAAACCGAATCGGAACTCTCACCATGAGCAAACAAATCCGCAACATTGCCATCATTGCCCACGTCGACCACGGCAAGACCACCATGGTCGATCAGCTGCTGCGCCAGTCGGGTACCTTCGCCGAACACGAAAAGGTGGTGGACACCGTGATGGACAACAACGCCATCGAACGCGAGCGTGGCATCACCATCTTGGCCAAGAACTGCGCCGTGAGTTGGAAAGACACCCACATCAACATACTCGATACGCCCGGTCACGCCGACTTTGGCGGCGAGGTGGAGCGCGCGCTGTCCATGGTGGATGGCGTGGTGCTGCTGATCGACGCGCAAGAGGGTCCCATGCCGCAAACGCGCTTTGTGACCAAAAAGGCGCTGGCCCTGGGCCTAAAGCCCATCGTGGTGGTCAACAAGGTGGACAAGCCCGGCGCGCGCCCCGATTTTGTGGTCAACGCAGCGTTCGACCTGTTCGACAAGCTGGGCGCCACCGACGAGCAGCTCGACTTCCCCGTGGTCTACGCGTCGGGCATCAACGGCTGGTCTTCGCTGATGGAAGGGGAGGCGGGCGAACAGTGGGGACCCGACATGTCGGCCTTGTTTGACACCGTGCTCGACCACGTGCCGACGCAAACGGGTGATCCCAGTGCGCCGCTGCAAATGCAAATCTCAGCGCTCGATTTCTCCACCTTCGTGGGCCGTATCGGCGTTGGCCGCGTCAGCCAGGGCACGATTCGGCCCAACACCGACGTGCTGGTGATGGAAGGCCCGGATGGCAAGTCTTACAAAGGCCGCATCAACCAGGTGTTGACCTTCCAAGGCTTGGACCGGGTGCAGGTGACCGAGGCTGGCCCC